>ERZ778022.3087-NODE-3087-length-16167-cov-3.950223_pt1 | contig 16167 bp, 16 predicted proteins | sample MGYA00375752_ERZ778022 | MGnify/ENA primary metagenome ERZ778022 (study PRJEB29350, sample SAMN05389826) | bioreactor metagenome | isolation source: Thiocyanate bioreactor | place: South Africa: University of Cape Town | collected 2014-04-04 ... | reverse complement strand
CCTCGTTGCCACCGTCTTTCCTGAGTTCATCGCCCGCGACGGTCAGGAGCGCGCAGCCGGGGGCCGTCAAGGAGACAAGCGCCAGGTGGGTGCGGCCCGCAGGCGTAGCCGAGGACACGGCCCGGCGCGCCTTGACGGCACACGGCCGCGGGCTACAGTCGCGGACAAGGGGATGAAGTCAGAGAAGACGGCTAGACAGGCAACCGGCCGCAGTGGGCGCGGACCCCGCGCAAGCGAAGCGCGCAGGCCCGGATCAAGGAATCTGGGCCGTAGGCGTCAGCGATGGAAGCCCGAAGGGGCGAGACGCCGCAGGTGGCTCGATGCGAAGCCGACAGCGTAACCGGTGAAGCACCCTGCCGATCAGCGACGACTACCGGATAAAGGTCGTCATGAAGAGCGAGCCACATTGCGGGCAGGGACTCCGCCCGCCCATTGAATCACCCCATCGAAACTCACAATTGACGCACACATACCGCGGAGTTTCGCCCGGTGTTGCTTGAATCGTTGCATACGCTCGTGGCGCAATCACGGCTGGCTCGCCTCGCGAGCTGGTGTTGCGCGGCGGAGCCATGGAGCGCTGAGCGTTCAATCGCCCCTTCAGCTGTTCGAGCTCTACCAATCGTCTGCCCGGCATCCCGGGATGGTGAACCCACACTTTGGATGCAAGGTGCTCCCTGAGGAAGGCGGTCAGCCGTTGGCGATCATCCAGGTCAGCGGCTCCGTCCTGTGAGAGGGCATGTTGTCCAAGGCTGATCGCCACGACGCCGGCGCATGGCGTCGCTGGTGCTTTCAGAGCCTCGGGCACAGACCGGCCCGGATACGTGAAATAGATGACGAACGGGCAGCCATCGACGAATGCGAGCACGTCGACGAGTGCGCCCGCAAATGGGGCGTCGATGCGAGGTTGATCAATGGCGACCGTTTGCGCTGGTGCCACCGGGTAAACGTGGTGGATCACCTGCCCCCACGGATCAGCCGCTTCGACGCTGTCAGTGACGGGCGGCAGTTCGAGATGGAGTCCATCACCGACCAGCTGTCGGGCCATGAGCCGCACCGAAACCGCCCACGAGTAATCGCAATCCGTCTCGGTCTGCTGACCATCCGCGCGGCTGGCATGGGCGAAGTGCCAGACCTTGATGGCACCCTTCCGCGCAATCAAGCGCGACTTGCATGAGGGACAGATGCAGCCGCAGGCGAGCCCGGCGACCACGTCGCCTACGCCAACGAACCGCTGATCGGCTTCGCGCAGCGCAAAGGGAATGAGGGTGACGTCCACCGCCTATCCCTGCCTGTCATCTATTTGCACGATGCGCCCTTCGCTGGAACTCAGCCCAAGCAAAATTCTCGACTCATCGTCCAGTCGATCTCCGAGCTCGACATCCGGCGCCATGGCCGGCCCTTCCAATAAAGCCATGACGGCAAACAGGTCGGCCACCTGGAGTGCATCAACAACCAGGCTATCCGGGTAACGCGCAATCACGGCATCGCGATGGATGCGATATCGCATGTGTTCAAATCCTCCATGCACGAATCCATCCATTCGCCTGATCAAGGGCTTCATGTCGATGAGCATGGACTGGTCAAAGAATTCCGCACGATCCAGCGCACGAACTCGTGCTTCCAGCCCAGTGGTCAGCTTGCCCTCCGCCAGTAGCCGCAACTGATCATCGGTCGCGATGCGAAGCGTCCACGCTGCCCACACATAAGCTTCGTATACGGGACGAACAAGCGCCAGCAAGGATGCTCTGTGGTTACCTTCAGCTAAAGTCACAAGCGCTGCATGGTGCGCAAGCGCGAGCTGAATCGATGGCGCGACCAATATAGCCCGCGTCTGTTTTGGAACCCCTATGCGACCTACAGCTGCGCGTAGCCACGTGACCAGTTGCCTGGAGCGCTCAAGTTGTAGATCGAGAGGAAGGGGGCTGGCACCGACTGATTCTGTGTTTGATTGTGTCATCCCTCGATATTATGGGGCCGGGCCTTAAAAGGGATCGCCCCTCCCCGCGAACAAAACGAAACCGGCCCCGCAGGGCCGGTTCGGTGCAGATGGGTTACTCCGTGGCCCCTTTCGGCTCGTAGTTGCGCAGGACGATCACACCATCGATCGGGAGGCTCGTCAGCACGACGCGGAAACCCTTGCCGTCGCTGTTGGGGAATGCGACACCGATGCGGTTCCAGTCGTGGCGGATTTCGCCAGTGGCCTTGTCGGTGAGCTCGCGGACGGTGAAGGCGTCCAGACGATCGGCGGTCTTCGGGACAGTCTTGGGGGCGGTGTTCTTGCTCATGGTGCTTCTCCTGGTTTGGGTAGCGCGGTTGCGCGAGCCCAGGACAGCGGGCCGGAGAAGGCCTGCAGCACCGAAGGAACGACCGCCAGTGAGGAACGCAGGGCGAAACACCGTGGAGCACCCCTCGTGGGTTGCGCGGGTCGCGGACTGCTACCGTCGCTCGATTGAGCAACCGCCCCAACGCCAGGAACCTCTGAGCACTTCTTGCCACCCCCTACTTCCGTGCCGATCGCTCCTGACCAGATCGTTTCGCTCACCAAACATTGGCGTACAACGATGGATTCGGCGTCTGTGGCCCCGGCGGCTAGGCCGCTTCGTGCTGCGCGTGCTCGATGGGTGATATTTCCGACTGGCGCCGAGCCGATCGAGGAGTAACCGCTGCCCTGCCCGGCCTACAGGGCCCGTTTCGCGAATCAGGTGAACGGGCTTTCAGCAAGCAGCGCGCGCAGACGACTCCAGGTCGACGGAGGCGTCAAGGGGTCAGGCCGGAACGGGCGCAACGCAGTGCGCGTGCGCAGCACCCGACACCTGGCCCACAGGGGACGCGCGAGCCCTACCCGGTTTCGCGCTAATCTCTCAGGTGCAGATCACCATGAATGAGGATATTTGATGGCTGTCAAACTCGATGGACTCTCGCCGAAAGAACTTCAGGCGCTGATCGTTCAAGCTCAATCACGAATGGAAACCGCCCGCGCGGAACACATTCAGAACGTCAAAGCGAAAATCGACGGCATCCTGAAAGCCGCGGGACTCCAACTTTCAGACGTCTATTCCGCTCGTGGTGGTAAACGTGGCAAGCGAGCTGGAGCCGGCGTCCCGAAATATCGCAATCCTGCCGATGCATCGCAGACGTGGACGGGCCACGGAAAGTCTCCCGCATGGTTCCAGGCAGCCCTCAAGAAATCGGGCGTCACTGCTGAATCGCTCTTGATCTCGAAGACGTCGGCCAAAAAGTCGACGGCAAAGGCGGCGGCGAAGAAATCGCCAGCAAAAAAGGCCGCCCGGAAGGCGGCCAAGTGATCTGAGTAGCGGGGCCTCAGATGAGGCCCCGGCTTGCCATGCTCACTGTCTCGGTGGCGCCGACCACGATGTGGTCGAGGATCCGCACGCCGATCAGCTGGAGAACGTCCCGCAACTCGTGGGTGATGGCGCGATCGGCGGCGCTGGGCTCGGGAACTCCGCTCGGATGATTGTGAGCCAGGATGGCTGCGCTGGCGTTGACGTTGAGCGCTGCCCGTACGACCTCCCGCGGGTGGACGCTTGCGCCATCCACGGTGCCGTCAAAGAGCTTCTGGACGTCCAGGATGCGATGTCGGTTGTCGAGCCACATGACGTGGAATTGCTCGGCTTTCAGGGCACCCAGCCTCATCCGCAAGAAGTCCGAGCTATCTTTCGGGTTGCCGACGCTGCCGAGGCGTTCGAGCTTGCGGCGCAGAATATCCTCTGCGGCCTCAAGGATGTCGTTCTCCGTTTGCGGGCCGGTGATCGTGTAGTGCCCCAGGACGTCGCGCATGATGCTCATGTCTTGTTCTCCCTCGACGCCGGATTGCGCCGTGGGCTTCGGGACGCGAAGCGGGAAAAGGCTGGCAGCACCTGGAAGCGGCCGCCGTGCGGACGCTGGAAGGCGGGAACGCAGTGGACGAGGGTTCATCCCTTGCGCCAGCCGACCGCGAAGCAAACCTTGCCCACATCCAGCGCAACCGAGTCGTCGAGGGTGATGTGAGCGACCAGTCGGTTTGGGCACATATCCGTCTCGATGAGCAAACGCGCTGTGTGACGGTGGGCTGCTGATGCCTGCGCTGCTGTGAAAGCGGCGGCTCGTGTTGGTAAAACCCGCGCGGACGGATGCGGATGAGCGCAGGTCGCCTGTTGAGGTTGCCGGGCTGCGGCGCGAGCTTTCGCTCGCATGTTCGAGAGCGTGTGCAGGTCATTGCTCGCTCGGGGATTGGTGCGTTCAACGGTGATCGCGAACCCTTCGGATTGCTTGTGCAGCCGAGGGAAGCCGCCGCAACAGATCAGGCAAGGCCAGGCACTGCCGGGAGCGATGCCGCCCGCGGCTGCCCAGGACGCAGGTGGCCGATATCGCTGACCAGGAGGGCGCGGCAAAAGGGGTCAGCCCACGTGGCTTACAACAGTCGCTCGGCGAACGATGACGTGTCGTTGCCCTAACGATAACGTGATCCTGCCTTCGCGCCGCCCCCACCCCGTGCGCATGTGCGCCCCACTACGCCGTACAACGCCTTGACACCACCCAATTTACTCACTAACCTCACTTCATAGACGTGAGGTTAGTGAGTTGAAACTTGAAATCCAAACCCTTGTGGGTAACCGGCCGCACATCCTTTCGGGCTCCGCGGCCGGACGGAAGCTGCTCGCAACACTGATTGATGCTACGCCACCGGGAAATGCACCTGAAAAACTATTCCTCGATTTCACCGGTATCGAAGTAGCAACCGCTTCGTTCCTCCGTGAGAGCGTCATCGGTTTTCGCGATTTCACGCGATCCTCCCGACAGAATATTTATCCGATCGTTACCAATGCGGCACCTGTTGTGCTGGAGGAACTTGAACTATTCGTCAAGGCACGGGGCGATGTTCTGTGGTGTTGCTCGCTCAATACGCAGGGCGAAGTATCCGAGCATCGAATCCTTGGTGATCTCGATCCTGTCCAGCACAAGACATTCGCAATGGTGAACACGATGGGAGCTGCTACAGCCCCGGATCTCGCCACGCGCTTTACCGATGAAACCATTGGCCCGACCGCGTGGAATAACCGGTTATCTGGGCTTGTCGCGAAAGGCCTGCTCGTTGAGATGCGACAAGGCAAGGTCAAAGTTTTCCGCCCATTGCTGGGAGACACCTGATGGGACTCGACTACATCCGCAGTCAAACCGGCAAGCCTTGGTCAAGGCGTTGGGACGGCGGTCTTGATCGCTTGAAAACTCCGACGCTTCTCGACCTCACGATCACCGAAACACTGCGTTTCCTAACGGCTGAGTTGTCTCCAAATGTCCAAGTGAAGACCGGCAACAGCTACATCGTTGAATGCGAAGGCAAGAATCTGACCATCAGCGAAGGTCTGCGTCTCATCGGCCATGTCGCCAGGCCTCCGGAAGAAACGTTGACCGCAATCGCGAATTGCGGCGGCTATGCCGAAGGCGTGATTCAACGAGTAGGTCTGTTTGGCGACACCGCGGAGATTCAACTGAGATGAATACGCCTCCGGATATCCAACCCGCCAGTATTTTCCGCCAGCCCAACCAGCTCTGGGACGATCCTGCACATCATCCAACATCTCTAGGCTGTCGAAAGTGTCCGGAATACGCTCGATGCGGCGGCATCCACACAGGTGCCAATGTGTTTGACTGCAGTGATCTATGCCATTGCACAGACAAGAGCAAGTGCGATCTAGTCTGCCGATCTAGGCCAACTCACTTCGTGCAGCGCGTACGCGAAGTTGGCGGACTTGACCTCCACAATGTAGCGCGTACGACCCCTGTCGTCAGTCCCATACTGCCCGAGGTCGTCTCCTTCATCGATCACAAATACAGCCGTATCGAAATGTTCCAATCATCTGTTGTCGCACTTCCGCTCTATCGGGTGATCGACTTGGCTAAGGCCAAGGTCCATGTTCATTCAAGAGACGAACTCGCAGATCGCTTCCATGTCTCGGGGGATGCAACCATCGTACTAAGCGGTGTCGACAAAGATCGCTTCATCGAGCGTTGGTGGGAACTCCCCAATAGAGAGAAAATATTGCGGGATCTCCACCTGCTCGGCGTAGGGCTGTTTACTACACCTAATTACAGCGTCCTGACCGACGTACCGCGAACAGACAACCTATATGCCATCAAACGGATTGCCTTGACTTGGGCCGAAGCTTCGAATGCAGGGCTACCGACCGCACTGCACATCAATGCACGCACGGAACGCGACTACGCGAACTGGATCGACTTCATCGCGAAGCGCCAGGAAGTGACGACACTGGCCTTCGAGTTCGCCACCGGATGTGGGCAGCCCGAACGCATTGATTGGCATCTCAACCAACTTGGTCATCTGGCAACCCAGATCAAGCGCCCACTCGCAATCGTCGTTCGAGGCGGCACACGCAGGCTGAACGTTCTCCGCCAACACTTTTCAAGAGTGACCTTGCTTGAAACAGAGTCTTTCTCGAAAACCCTTCGGCGCCAGCGTGCCTACATTTCAGCATCCGGAAAATTGAAATGGGCCAAATCCCCGACCCCAGAAGGTATTCCCGTTGATGAGCTGCTCGCCCATAACGCAGCGATCGTTCGCAGGTTCTACGAAGCCCACATCGATCCTGCTCCAAAGCTGCGCATCCCTCGTCTAATTGCCCGGCGTGCAGCGTACCGAGATAATCAATCCATCCAGCCAAGCCTTCTGGGCAACCTCCACGTGCCCGGTCAGGCTCGGCCTGTCCCCACGGATCGTCATGGCATGATCTCCGCTGCGAAAACGTAGCTCACCTGCATCATGCGCGAGGGCCTTGAATAGCGCACCGATGCCGAACCCATGGCCTGTTCTGCGGCCATAGCGAGATGCACCATCTGAAGCCGCCGCTCTCAGAGCTTCACCGGAGTCTCTCAGTCCGGAAAATTCCAAATTCTTGCTGAGACTCGCTAATACGCCGATACCGGCATCAGCTACGACAAACTCGAATACTCCGGACGCAGTGGCGTAGGCGACCAATCCCGAATCTGGCTTTTCGCTGTGCTCATAGACGTTGTCCTGCAGTTCGCCAAGCGCACCAATCAGCCCAGCTACAAGCGCACGCCCCAAGCCGTGAGTAGCCGCTGCGTTTTCCGCATGGAGCGCCCATTGATCCCATTGCTCCTGCGTACTGGAATCGGGAACATGCCGGCTCAAGGGGAATACGCCAGCCCTGTCGACTGATCGTGCGCCGCTGATCCGTTCCGACTCCAATGCATCATGAATGAGCGCGGCAAAAGGCACTTCCGGAACAACAAATTGGTAAGCACTCGGCATTGACCTGCGTGCGTACATCATTTCAACCAGAGGTCCGATGCGACCAGATCGAGACAAGCGAATCGAGCCACGACCCGAAAGGTGACCCTTGGTTGCTTGCCATAACAGATCGTCAATGACGTCAAACCCTGCTTCAATCCTTGCTTCAGGCTGTTGCACCATGCTCCCTCCTGCTTACCCTAGCGATCTCATGCAACCCTAACAGCGCCTCGCAGCTGAAGCCATCGAAGCATAGATGCTTCCATCGTCCCATATGCCTTGCTGATGGATGCGTCCGATGGAAGTCCAGTATGAGTGGCCGTAAACGTGATGAAAAGTCGTGCCTCGCTCACTGATCTCGACCGGTACTTGGAAGCCCAAAAGCTGTGATGTCTCGCCTATCCCGTCACGCCAAGTCACTCCTGTCTCATCGAATGGACGCGTTACCATATAGCCGCAAAAACTGAAACTGTGACGGATCGTGACCGGGGGAAACAAGTGTATTTAGCGCAATTAACAATTTCGAATTTCAGGAAACTGCACAAGGCGGAATTACGATTTCAACCGGGATTAAACGTCCTAGTAGGGGCCAACAACGTTGGAAAAACAGCCGTCGTCGATGCCCTACGTGCCCTACTCGCGGGACAAGACGAGCCCTATCCCCGCTTCGACATTGACGATGTTCATCGCCCTCACGGCGGGACACCTGCGGGAGACATCACGTTCCAGTTCGTTTTTCGTGATCTCGACGAAGATGACGAAACCGACTTTCTTCCTGCTCTCAAGCTAACCGCGACAGGTAAGGCGGAGGCGCATATTGCCATTCGCTACGCGGAGGCCGACAAAATTGGGCGGCTTCGTGCCAAACGGTGGTGTGGCGATCACGAAGATGTAGGCCTGACCACGGACATGATGGAAAACCTTCGCGGGGTTTATTTGCCACCACTGCGCGATGCCTCCCAAAGCCTGAAACCTGGCCGCACCAGCCAACTCGCCCGACTGTTCCAGCTTCTGGCAGACGATGCCGGACGAGATGGGATCAACGACGCCTTAAAGAAGGTCGACGAGGAGCTGAAAAAAAACCAGCCGATCATCAACACCCACACGGCGATCAGGAGCCGACATGACAGTATGCTCGGCCCCCAACTCGCCCAGCTTCTGGAGCTGGGTTTAAGCGGAAGCGACTTTCAGCGATTGGCGTCCCGTCTTTCGCTGATGGTTGATGCTTTCGAGATTGAACAGAATGGGCTCGGCTTCAACAATCTGATCTTCATGGCGGTTGTCCTCAGCGAGTTAGCCAAGAACCCGGACTCGAGCTATCGCAGCTTGATTATCGAAGAGCCAGAAGCGCACCTGCATCCTCAACTCCAGGCAATCCTGCTTGGCTATCTAGAGACAATCAAGGCTGCTGAAGGAGAGAAGCCGGTTCAGCTCTTTGTAACCAGCCATTCGCCCAATTTTGCCAGTATTGCCGACATAGACAGCCTGGCCTGCCTTGTGGACACGGGCCACGTGGTCGAAACATTTTTCCCGCGCGACATCACCTTTGGAAAAGGGAAGAGAGAAAAGCTTGAGCGCTACCTCGACGTGACGCGGGCCGAGATTTTTTTTGCTCGGCGAGTCATCTTCGTGGAGGGTGCTGCTGAATTGATGCTGGTTAGCGTGTTGGCTGATAAAGCCGGATTCAAGCTGCGCGAACATGGCATCAGTCTGATCAGTGTCGAAGGCTTGAACTTCGATTCCTTCCTTCCCTTGTTCGGCGAGAAGGCACTGAAGATCCCCGTCTCAGTCATTACCGACGCCGACCCAGTGGATACGCCAGCTGATGGAAGCGAGCCACAGGCGCTGTACCCGGCAGCTAGCGATATCGTCAAAGTATCCGACAATACAGCCAAGATGAAAGAAGGCGAGGACGCCCTGCTCAAAGTTTTTCATGGGGTCAAGACCTTGGAGTACGACTTGGCTCTGCATGCAGACAATCGCTCTGCCATGCTGAAAGCGCTTAAGGAGCTTCATCCGAAGATCGGCGAGGCCGTTGAAGCCTCTGTCAACGCGGCCACGACAGACGCTGAAAAGGCGCGGTTCTTGTTCAGCGGCATGTTCGAACGCAAGCAGAACAACGTTCAGAAGGGACGTTTTGGCCAAACACTCGCACAGGTGCTCGTCGATGGCGCGCCGTGCGTCGTGCCTGAGTACATATGCAAGGCTATCGAGCATGCCTGCCAAGCGGCGCCAACGCATTCATGATCGAACCTTCACCAGAACAATCGGCGATCATCACCGCATCGCTTGATCCGATGTCGGTCGTCGCATGCGCAGGAAGCGGAAAGACGCTGACGGCAGTCCGTCGGCTCGCGGAGATACGTCGGCAGCTCGGCGATCACCGGGGACGGGTTGCATTGCTTTCTTTCTCCAATGTGGCCGTGGATACCTTTCGCCAGAGCTACCAGTCATTGATCCAGGAGATGTCCGTCGGCATCGGAGGCCACCGCGTTGACATTGATACGCTGGATGGATTTATCACACGTAATGTGCTTCGCCCACACGCTCACCGAACCATGCAGGCAACACAAGCAGCGTTTCTAGTGACCGGGGACGAATCTTTCCTAAACGGGTTCGCGTTCAAGCCTGGCAACTATCCCATTGGGATCACGAGCATGCAGGCTGATGTACGGGACGCCGGCATCTATTTCTACTACGCGAATAACAACCAAGTTGTTGAGTTGGACCACCACTACGCATCCAAGATCGTCCATAGGCTGGGGAAAACCGGTGCTTACACACACAACCTTGGTCGTTACTGGTGCTATCGCACATTGGCGGAGCAGCCGATCATTCTGCGCGCGTTGGCCCGTCGGTATCCGCACATTCTCATCGACGAGGCGCAAGACATCGGCACGCTCCATCAGGCCATCCTTGAGCAGCTCATCGGCGTCGGCGTGCAGATATCACTCATCGGCGATCCCAACCAAGGCATCTACGAGTTTGCCGGGGCAAATGGGACGTTCCTGTCGCAGTATGGTCAGCGTCCCGGAGTCGTGAGTTTAGGGCTGACCCGAAACTATCGGTCTGCACCACCGATCCTCGACTTGGCCAACAAGCTTTCTGCACGCAACGATGTGACTGACCGTGATGCTCCCAGGACTACACATGGCGCGTTCTTCATCCCGTACAAGACAGCGGACCGCGACAAGCTTGTAACAGCATTTCAAACCACGGTACTCACAGCAGGACTGAAGATCGAACGTTCGGCTGTACTTTGTCGCGGCCGCGATCTTGCCGACAAACTAGCTGGCAACGATTCTCCCGTTGGCCAGGGAACAGTGAAGGGCTTTGCACAAGCAGCCATCGCTCGCGATAAGAAGCAGGACTACCTGGGTGCCTTCAAGGGCGTGGCCACTTGCATCGCAAATCTTCTCGCTGATCCGCCAAAGGGATTCGTTGCTTCAATCACCCAACCTGAAGCCAAACCGCTGCGACGCCTTATTTGGCGCTTCACACGAAATCCGGGTACGGGTTTGCCTTCTGCCGCCCTTTTGGCAGACACGGAATGGCACCCGCAGTTGCTCGTCAGAGTAAAAACATTGCTCTCCACCTTGGAAAGTGACCATGGGTTGAAACCTACTGAGAACCTGGGCATGAAGCTCGCCAAGAAGTGTCTACCTAATGCGCCGCTTGCGGCAGCCGGAGACTTGGCTGCCTTGAACGCCGTTCGAATCCGGGTAGATACGGTGCATCAGGCAAAAGGTGAGAGCCTGGATGCCGTCCTCTACATGGCGAATAAGGAGCATGTTGCGGCCATGTTGGGCGGAGTCACGTCAGAGATCGGGCGCATAGGGTACGTTGCCGTTACTCGCGCCAGGAACCTCCTATGGCTGGGCGTGCCGGCCAACGCTATATCTGAGCTTCGCGCCCAATTGATTGCGTATGGTTTTCAAGAGATCGGTATGCCGGCCGCCCCTGCCGCCTAGTCCCCAATTCTCCGGCAGAAACATCGCCGTTCGACGGCATCCACGTCCCACCCTCCCGTCAATGATCTCTCCTGATTCCCCACCTGTCACATCCTCACTTAGAGAAAGGGCTTGAGATGGCCGTTTGTGAGAGGTGCGGGCCAAATCAAATCTGGCCAGCCATAGCTGCAAATGGCCGTCTGGCGCGGGCTCCCGTAAGTGAGGATGCGTGATATGGGGAATCAGGTGATCTCTTGTCCCACTCGCTCCTCACAGGCGATCAAGCCGTGCTGGGTGACCCGGTGAACTCGCCCCCGAAAGAGTGTTTGCACGTCGAGCGGCAGCCGATCCATTGTCATCCAAGCCAAACATGCGCGTGCTGGACAATTATGATCAGAGTTCCGATAGACAGCGATCACTCTGCTGTTTGCGACGCATCAGCATTACGTTTCTGATCAGATCAAGGGGGTGACGCACCGTCTGCATTGGAGGGCGAAGCTGCGGGTGGTTGCTGCTGCAGCTCTGTCGCGACGATGGTTGTAAATCTTTACGCTTTCTATACGGCTAGCGGCCAAATCGCTACCCCTTTGTTATGCCGCATTTCCTACAGTACGCGTCGTCCTATTAACGATGCTGCGCCATGGAATTCATTGCTGTGCTGTTGTTGTGGATCGGATCTTCAGCGGGAATCGGGTTGCTACTGATCGGCGACCGCTACTGGGCGAGGACGACGACAACCCGCTTCAACACAGACCGTTCCGACAACCCAATTTACCAGCCACCCGGTCGTATCGGCATAGACGGGTGGCAAGGAGATTCGCCATGAGCTGGGTCCAACTGTTAGCCGGCGCGATCGCCGTCGGCTTGTTCGTCTATCTGTTTCACGCATTGCTTCGCCCGGAAGAGTTCTAGGTCGGCGTCGCGGGTCTTTCCACAGGCTGTACCGGGCTATCCGGTGCCGCCGTGCTGTTGTGAGGAATCGGTAATGAGTGACCTGATTTTCGTGCTGCTGGTGGTGGCCTTTTTTTTCGCCGCGTGGTTCTACGTCGTCGCGTTGCGGCGGGTTTGATGGAGCGATGACATGTTGATCAATCTTCTCCAATTCGCGTTATTGCTGAGTTGCATGACCTTGCTGGTGGTGGTCATGGGCAAGTGGCTGGCGCGTGTATTCACCGGCACCGGACATACCCTGCCGGAACGCTGGAGCTATCGTTTGTTCGGTGTGAACCCGGATGCTGGCATGGGTTGGGCGCAATACGGTGTGACCTTGCTGGTATCCAACGCGGCGATGCTGCTGCTCGGCTATCTCGGCTTGCGCCTGCAGGGCGTGATGCCGTTGAACCCGCTGGGGTTGGCGGCGCAGAGTCCAGACTTGGCGTTCAACACCGCCGTTTCGTTTACCACCAACACCAACTGGCAGGCGTACTCGGGCGAGACCAGCCTGTCCAACTTCAGCCAGATGGCGGTGATCACGTTCCTGATGATGGGTGGCGCCGCCACCGGTGTGGCTGCGGCTGCCGCGTTCATTCGCGGGCTGAGCCGCAAGAACGCGGATGACATTGGCAACTACTGGGTGGACCTGACGCGGGTGCTCTATCGCGTTTTCCTGCCGCTGTGTTTCGCACTGGCGTTGGTCTACGTGTGGCAGGGCATTCCGCAGACGCTGGCGTCGGATGTCACGGTGACCACGCTTGAGGGCGTCAAGCAGCACATCATCCTGGGTGCGGTGGCGAGCTTCGAGACGATCAAACACATCGGCACCAACGGTGGCGGCTTCTTCAGCATGAACGCCGCGCATCCGTTCGAGAATCCCACCGCGCTGACCAATGCGCTGCACATTCTGAGCATGCTGCTGATCCCTTCGGCACTGACTTATGCGTTCGGCAGCATGCTGTTCCGCCGCCGTCAGGGTTGGGTGTTCTTTGGCGCCTTTCTGGTGATGTTCCTGGGCTTCCTGTCGATCGTGTATACGGCCGAACAGACCGGCAATCCGCTGCTGACGTCGGTGGGTGCGGATCAGACCATGAGCGCCAGCCAGTCCGGCGGCAACATGGAGGGCAAGGAACTGCGCTTCGGCATCGCCGGTACCAGTTTGTTCGTGACCACTACCACCGCGGCCACCACCGGCTCGGTCGATGCGATGCATGATTCGCTGACCCCGATGGGCGGCTTCGTGCCACTGGCGCAAATGATGCTGAATTCGGTGTTTGGTGGCGACGGCGTCGGCTTCATCAACCTGATCCAGTACGCGATCCTGGCGGTGTTTTTGGTCGGAATGATGATCGGCCGCAGCCCGGAGTTTCTGGGCAAGAAGATCGAGGCCCGCGAGATCAAGTTGGTGATGCTGTCGGTGCTGGCCCATCCAATTTCCATCCTCGGTTTTACCGCACTGGCGGTGTTATGGCCGGGTGTATCGGACAGCCTCAACAATCCCGGTGCGCATGGCTTCAGCGAAATTCTGTACGCATATGCCTCCGGTACCGCCAACAACGGTTCGGCATTCGCGGGGTTGAACGCGAACACGCCGTTCTTCAACACCACCATCGGCCTGGCCATGCTGATGGGCCGCTACCTCACCTTGCTGCCGATGCTGGCCGTGGCCGGCCTGCTGGCGAGCAAGAAAACCCTGCCCGATTCCGCCGGCACCTTCCCCACCGCGACGCCGCTGTTCATGGGCCTGACTGTGCTGGTGATCATTGTTGTGGGTGGCCTGACCTTTCTGCCGGCGCTGGCGCTGGGGCCGTTGGTCGAACATCTGGACATGCTGGCCGGACGTCTCTTTTGAGGAATGCGACATGACTGACATGAATCTTTCTTTCCGCCGCCTGGTTCGTCCGGTGCTGGTGTCCACCGTCTTCTTCATGCTGCTGACCGGGCTGGGTTATCCGCAGCGGCAAGCCTGCTGATGCCGTGGCGGGCGCACGGCAGCGTGGTGCAGCGCGATGGCGTTGCGGTGGGCTCGGCGGTACTCGGCCAGCAGTTCGAACGGCCGGAGTATTTCCATCCACGTCCCAGCGTCACTGCCGATGCGCCGTACAACGCGGGGAGCAGCGGCGCCAGCAACCTGGGCCCGACCAATCGCAAACTGATCGATGCGGTAGCGGCGCGGGTCAAGTCCTACCGCGCCGAGAACGGTCTGGCTGCCGACACGCCGGTGCCGGTGGACGCAGTCACCGCGTCGGCGTCTGGCCTCGATCCCGACATTTCACCAGCCAATGCACAACTTCAGCTCAAGCGCGTGGCAACCCAGCGGCACATGTCGGAAAGTCAGCTGGCCGACCTGCTGCATGCCCATACCAGCGGGCGCTTGCTCGGCCTGCTCGGCGAGCCACGGGTCAACGTATTGAAGCTCAACCTCGCGCTGGATGCCCAGCAATCACCCGCCGTTGCGGGCAAGTAATCGGGAACCGTCATGAGTCATCAGAAAGCCAAGTTGCCCCTGTTCGACCCGCAGTTGCTTGGGCCCGCCTGTCTGGACGCCCTGCGCAAACTGAGTCCGCGCGCGCAGTGGAAAAATCCGGTGATGTTCGTGGTTTATCTGGGCAGCATCCTCACCACCGTGCTGTGGCTGCAGGCACTCTTCGGCGCCGGTGCCGATGCACCGGCCGGCTTCATTCTGGCCATCGCCTTGTGGTTGTGGTTCACCGTGCTGTTCGCCAACTTCGCCGAAGCATTGGCCGAGGGGCGCAGCAAAGCTCAAGCGGCCAGCTTGCGTGGGATGCAGCGTCAGACCATCGGCAAAAAATTGCTGGAGCCGCACTACGGCAGCCGTTGGGTGCCGGTGGATGCCAGCGAGCTGCGCCGCGACCACACCGTGCTGGTGCAGGCCGGCGACACCATTCCGCTGGATGGCGAAGTGATCGAAGGCGTGGCGTCGGTGGACGAAAGCGCCATCACCGGCGAGTCGGCGCCCGTCATCCGCGAGAGTGGCGGCGATTTCTCGTCGGTCACCGGCGGCACCCGCGTGCTGTCGGATTGGCTGGTAGTGCGCATCACCGTCAATCCCGGTGAATCGTTCCTCGACCGCATGATTTCGATGGTCGAAGGGGCGCGCCGGCAGAAGACCCCGAACGAGGTCGCGCTGACGATATTACTGGTCGGCCTCACCATCGTGTTCCTGCTAGTGGTGGTCACGCTGCTGCCGTTCTCGATCTTTGCTGCGGGCGCCAGCGGCGCCGGCAAGGCAGTGACGCTGACTGCGCTGGTTGCCCTGCTGGTATGTCTGGCACCGACGACGATTGGTGCACTGCTGTCGGCGATCGGCGTGGCCGGCATGAGTCGCATGATGCAGGCCAACGTCATCGCCACCTCCGGTCGCGCGGTGGAAGCGGCCGGCGACGTCGATGTGTTGTTGCTGGACAAGACCGGAACCATCACCCACGGCAACCGCCAAGCGGTGGCGTTTCATACCGCACCGGGTGTGGACGAGCGCGTGCTGGCCGAGGCGGCGCTGCTGGCGTCGCGCGCCGACGAAACGCCCGAAGGCCGCAGCGTGGTGACGCTGGCCGGCGTGCGTTGCGGACTGGACAGCAGCCAACCGCTGGAAGGCGCGCAATTCGTGGCCTTCACCGCGCAAACCCGGATGAGCGGCGTCGACGTGGATGGGCGCCGCATCCGCAAGGGTTCGATGGATGCCATCGCGCGCTATCTGGAAGAAAACGGTAGCCATTTGCCGCCGCGTCTGCAGCAGATCGGTGACGACGTGGCGCGACGCGGCGCCACGCCGCTGATGGTGGTCGAAGGTGGCCGTGCGCTGGGCGTGATCGAGCTCAAGGACATCGTCAAGACCGGCATCAAGGAGCGTTTTGCCGACCTTCGCCGCATGGGCATTCGCACGGTAATGATCACCGGTGACAACCCGCTGACCGCCGCCACCATCGCCGCCGAGGCCGGCGTGGATGACTTCCTGGCCGAGGCCACGCCCGAGGCCAAGCTGAAGATGATCCC
>ERZ778022.3085-NODE-3085-length-16171-cov-5.980082_pt1 | contig 16171 bp, 4 predicted proteins | sample MGYA00375752_ERZ778022 | MGnify/ENA primary metagenome ERZ778022 (study PRJEB29350, sample SAMN05389826) | bioreactor metagenome | isolation source: Thiocyanate bioreactor | place: South Africa: University of Cape Town | collected 2014-04-04 ... | reverse complement strand
GGTGGGCAGCATTGGGGGCGGCGACGGCGGGGGCAGCGGGCGTAGCGGCGGCGAGCACGGCAGTGGACGCGAGGACGGCGGCGGTAGTCGCAGTCGCAGTCGAAGTGGCAGCCGCAGTCGAAGTGGCAGCCGTAGTCGCAGCGGAAGCGGGAGTGGGAGCCGCGGTAGTGACGATGAGGATGGCGCGGCGGCGGCGGCGGCGGCGGCGGCAGCTGAGGCTGCGGCGGCGGCAGCGGCGGCAACAGCTGCCGCCGCGGTGGCGGCCATGACGGCAGAGGTGGGTGCTGCCGTTAACATTAGTTTCTTTGCCGCCGACGTGCTGGACACCCGCCTGTTTGTGTCGCAGGCGGTGATGGGGTTTGTGGAGGAGCTGATTGTGGAGGACGACCCGGAGTACGCCGCCTCGTATCTGCTGTCGTCCGTGGCAGACTCGTACCGCGCCGCGCGCAAGGCCAACGACACGCGCCAGCTGCTGCTGCACCGCCTTGCACACCGTCTGCGCACCGCCATCAGCCGCAAGGTGCACGCGCTGGGCGGCAACGCTGTCCTGGGGTACCACCAAGACTTTGATATTGAGGGCGACAGCGGCGTGGTGGCGCGCGCGTACGGCACGGTGGCGCAGGTGCTGCCATACAATGCGCTGCCCGCGGCCTTGAACGCGCTGCGCGCGGCGCACGCTGGGCCAGCACACGGGAGCGGCGGCGGTGGCGGTGGCGGTGGCGGCAGTGGAGGTGGGGCGAGCTCCGCACTGGCCGCCCACCAGCTCCTGGCACACCCGCTCACACTGGCGCAGGTGCTGCAGCAGCAATCGGCGGTGGCGGCGGCAGCGGCGGCCGCCGGCCGGCATGGTCAGGCGATCCAACTGGTGGGTGGCGGGCTCAAGCGGCACGGAGCTCACACACACCACGGCCATGCGGCCGCCCACGGGCACAGCCACGGCCATGGCCATGGACACGTGCATGGGCATGGGCATGTGCATGGGCACGCACATGGGCACAATGGTGCGGCGGGCGTGACGCGGTTGTACGCTGGCAGCTTGACGGCGCCCACCCTGGCGGCGACCGGCGCGTCGTTTATGAGCAGCATCCTGGCAACGGCGCGCGCCGCCAGCAGCGATTTCTCGTCCCCCGACCCCGCCGCCGCCGCTGCCGCGACTGGGTTTGCGCTCAGCTCGCCGCTCCTGCCGCCAGCCCCGCTGGCGTCCCGGCAGGCTTCGGCAGCAAGCGCCGCCGCAGCCGGCGTCACCTCCCAGTCACCCCGCGTGCGCGTCGCCGGCACCCTGCCGGCCCGCTCGCCATCGCAGCGAGCACTCTCTGGTGGCGGCGGCGGCCGGACGCCGGTGGGTGCCCTGATTGGCGGCGGTAGCCCACCGGGGCTCACGATGGTGGGTGGCGGGTCGCGTGCCACCGCGCTGCTGCTGCCGGCGGCGCTGCCACACGGCAGCACCGGGCAGGAGGCGGCGATGTCATCGCTGGTGGCGCTAGTGGGTGGGTCCATTACGGCGCGGCGCGCGGCGTTGGATTCGCAGCGCGCCGCCGCCGCCAGCTTGTTGCGCGTGCGCTGCGCCGCGCTGGACGCCCCCACCGCCAACCCCGTGCCCGGCATCCCGCTGCTGTCACACGCCCTCGTCCGCCGGGCCACCCGCGCGGATGAGGTGCAGATCCTGAGCGTGGCCAGCTTGCCGGCGGGCATGCGCGTGCGCATCGGCGGCCTGGTGGCGAGCCGCAGTGTGAAGTACCTGGGCCGCCTGCACGCCAAGGCGTTTGACCTGGAGACGCGCGACCGGTGGTGGGCGGAGCTGCGCGACGAGCTGCGGTCACATGCACTGAAGCTGTCGTGCTCTCACATCGTGGGCTACCGCGAGTCGGCGCACATCTGCGGCGACTCCTGCGTCCTGTCCGTGGTGGGCACCGCGGCGCAGCTGCGCGTGGTACCGCCGGGCGGCATTGGGGGTGGCACGCCGCCGCCTCGCGCCGTGGCAGCCGCCACTGCCGCCGCACTGGCGGCTGGCACTAGCCCCGCCATTGCCGCCGCGCAGGCGCTGCACAAGGCGGCGCTGCGCGTCACGTCGGTGGACGTACCAGCGGCGGGCTGGGCTGGCAGCCACGGCATGCCGCTGGATGCTGCCGCCGCGCTGCTGGGTCGTGCACCCGCGAGCCGGGCCACCACCAGCACCAGTGTGGATGCCGCCGGCGGCGGCGGTGATGCAGGTAGCGTGGCGCGCATGTCGCCTGGCAGTGGGGCAGAGCAGGAGGCGGTACCAGAGAAGGGGGACGACGAGATGGCGGGCGCAGCAGCAGCCGCAGCGGTACCTGCAGCGTCGCCTGCGGCACCCGCTGGCACTGCCGACACTCCTCACCGTGCCACCCTCACGCGCCTGGCGGCAGCGCGCCCGTGGTACCTGTCTGCCGGCTCAAACCTGACTGCTGTCATGATGTCACGCGCGCTGGCAGCGGCGGCAGCACGCCGCCGGGCGGGTCTTGACCGGCAGGCGGCAGCTGCCGCGGCTGCCGCGGCGGCGACAGCAGCGACAGCAGCGGCGGCAACAACTGCAGCAAGTGCATCCGCGGCGGCGACGGCAGCGGCGGCTATTGCGGCGGCAGGCGCGCCGGGTGCAAGTGGCACAACCGAAGCAGCACTGGCGCCAGCAACGGGCGCGGCGGCAGCGGCAGCAGCGATTGACAATGTGTTGGTGGGTGCGAGCACGCCGCCGCCCGGCGTGCCGACGGCGGCTGTTGCAGCTGCGGACGCACCTGCGGCACCGGCTGTGGCGTCGGCAGAGGATGCGACGGCGGGTGACGGCACGGCAGCGCCTGTGGCACCACCGCAGCCACCGGCGGGTGATGCCGGCGCGGCTCGCCGTTCAAAGAGCCATGGCGCACGGCGGCACCGGGCTGAGCGCAGTAGGGGGCGGCGCACGCGCAGCGTGGACGGAAGCGGTCGCCACCACGGGCACCATCACCACCACAGCAGCACCGACCGTGCCGCCGCTGGCCACGGCAGTCACCATTCTCATCCCCATCACCACCACCACCACCACCACCATGGTGAGCAGCACCGTGACGGGACGCAGGGCCGCGCCGCATCCAGTGGCGTGCCTACCGGCCGACTGGCGCGCGCGCTGCGTGCACCCCTGCCGCTGGACGCCGGCATGACGCTGCAAGACGGGTCGGGCGCGGTGGGTGTGGGCGTCGCTGTGCTGCCGTGCGCCGCCGTGCACGTGCCCAACGCGCAGCGCGGGCCGTTTAACAACATGCGCCTCACGCAGTGCCGCGGCTGCCAGCGGCACTGGGTGCCCAACGTACTGCTTGCCACCATGGAGCTGCCGCCCGCGCTGCCCACCGTCGGCCCTGGCGTGCTGCTGCAGGCGCGCGTCGTGCGGCGGAAGGACCGCGCCACAGGGGAGGCGGAGTGCGTGCGGCTGTCAGAGGAGCTGCTGTTTATGGAGCTGCATCTGCACCAGCAGCTGCTGCTCAAGCTGCGCCTGGCGGGCCGCAACGCCGCGTTTGGCGTGCGCAGCACGGTGCACTTTAACGGCAGCCTCATCATTGGGCTCATGACCGCCACCGCCGTGTATGTCTCCGCCCTGCCGCCGCCGCTCATCCCTGTCCGCCGCACCGGCACCGGCGCCGCCGCCGACATCGAGCTGCATGACAAGATGGTTGCCATTGCGCGGGAGAGCCGCGCGCAACTGGACTGGTACCGCACGCAGGCGGACGCGCTGGCGTCGCGGCTGCACACCGCCACCGCGCTGGCGCTGGCAACGGCACGCGCGCAGCTGGCGCCGGTGGTGGCGTCTGCTGCCACCGCCACCGCGCCGGTCACGGCGTGGCGGTGGAACGCCCGTACCGCGCCGCCGCCCACCACCTCTGTGCCGTCGTCCAGCACCCCGCAGGCCCCTGATGCCACCGCCACCGTGTCCCCTGCCGGCCGCCGCAGTGCCGTCGGCAGCGTGGAGGGCAGTGCGGAGGGTGGGTCACATCGTGGGCGGCAGCGCAGCACGGGCAGCGCCGCTGCCAGCGGGGACGGCAGCAAGGCGGCCGGCCAGCGCGGCGGTGCGGCGCGCCGGCACGCCCGTCGGTCGCGCAATCGCGCGTCGTCGTCGTCGTCGACGTCGTCATCGTCGAGCAGCAGCTCGAGCAGTTCGTCGCCGTCGCGGCGTGGCAGCCGGCGGCGCAGCGGGCACAGTGGGCACCACCACCGCCGCCGAAAGCTGTCGTCTCGCAGTGAGAAGGGCCCGCGGCGCAGCGCCAGCGGCGGCAGCAAGTCCAGCTTGACGCACAGCCACCCCTCCGACCACCACAGCAGCACCAGCAGTAGCAGCAGCACCAGCAGTAGTAGCAGCAGCAGCAGCTCGACCACCAGCGACTCTTCCGGCGCCGAGGATGGCGACAAGGGCAGTCGGCGGCGGCATGGCCGCAGCTCCAAGCACCGGCGGCGGCACGGCAAGGGCGGGCGTCGGTCGGCCGGGGCGTCAGAGGATGACACGCGGCGCCGCCGTCGCCACCGGAGCCACGGCGGTGACAGCTCCTCGTCGTCTAGCAGTAGCAGCGATACTAGCAGCAGCAGCAGCAGCAGCAGCAGCAGCAGCAGTGACAGCAGTAGTCCGTCGCGTGGTCGGCGTGGCTCCCGCCATCGTCGGCATGAGGCGGCCCCCTCCACCTACACGGGCACACGCAGCTCGCGGTCGCACGTGAGTTCCGTGGATTTGAGCAGCAGCAGCAGCTCGTCAGGGTCGTCAAGCAGCAGTAGCAGCAGCAGCAGCAGCAGCAGCAGCAGCGGTAGTAGCAGCAGTTCCAGTACTAGCAGCAGCAGCTCGTCGAGCCGGAGCCGCCGCCGCCACCGCAGCTACACGTCGTCATCGTCGGAGGGGGAAGAGGAGGATTACGGCAGTGACGAGGAGGGCGGCGGCGGTGATGGCGGCGGCGCGGACGGCGACGGCATGCGGCCATACGTGGTGGAGGTGGACGACGAGCAGGTGGAAGATGCGCGCATTGCGGTGCGGGACCAGGTGCCGCCGGCGGGCATCACCATGGTGTCACTTGATACGCCGCCGTCGTTGGCATGCGACGCTAGCGGGCCGCTGCTGCACCCCTGCCAGCCGTTGCCGCTCCTGCAGCTGCCTGCACGCATTGCGCACCTGGCGGCCGCCCTGCAGCCGCTGTCACTGTCTGCCACCGAGGCGGCGCATGGCGCCTCAACCACCGACCTGGCTGCCGCCGCCGCCACGCTGGCGTGGCAGCCGGGCGGTAGTAGTTGGGGCGGCGGCGGTGGCGGCGCCGGTGGGATCCCGGCACCGTCCGCGGCGCGTGCTCCCAGCGCAAGCCAGCCGCGTAATCTGTGGATGCCGATTGTGGTCCTGCGTGCGCGGTGGGCAGACCTGGAGTCGGCTGCCAGCCTGCTGGCTAGCGGCACTGCCGCTGCTGACGGCGTGGGCGCCGGCGCCGGCGGCGGGGAGACGGAGGCGGCAGGCACGGGGGTAGGGCACCAGGTAAGCTGGGGTGGCCCAGATGCCGCGGGCGCGGCCACCAACCTGCCAGCCGGTGCGCCGCCAGAGGGCGTCCGCAGTGCCCCTACCGGTAGCACCGTCGTGGATGTCGGCGCGGAAGGCGGCGGCGGTGGTGGTGGTGGCAGCGGCGGTGGCGGCGGCGGCGGCGGCGGACTGACGTCGGCGGGGTCGTTCTGGATGGGGATCCTCCGTCTTGGTGGCTTTGGTGGTGGTGGCGGTGGCGGCGGCGGTGGCGGCGGCGCGGCGGGCGCTGCGGTTGGCAGTGTGTCGCCGGTTGGCGCCGGCGGTGGCGCGGGGCGGCCTGGCACGGGTTTTGGGGTTGGGGAGGGCGAGTCCGCCCGTGGTGGCGGTGGTGGTGGCGGCGGGGGTGGTGGTGGCGGCGGTGCTGGTGGCGGCGGCGGGGGGGGTGGTGGGGCGGGTGGCGCGATTGGTGACAGCGAGCGGCTGGCGCGCCTGTTCCATGCGGCGTACGAGCTGCTGGTGTTCAAGGTGCGCCTGCTGGCGCCCTGCACCATCGCGGCCGTGCACTGCCAGCTGGCCATCCCGGAGCCGGAGGTGGTGGAGCTGGTGGTGACCGCGCAGGTGCTGCGGGAGCTGTCATTTTTCCTGCCTGACGTGGCGGGGTGGGCGGCAGATGCCGCGGCACGTGAGGATGCGCTGGGCCCCGAGGTGGCATCCGCGACGGCGCTGGAGGGCCTGCGGTGGCAGCCGGTGGGCGCCATCACCACACTGGCACCGGCGGCGTCATCCTCGCTGCGCCCCTTACTGGTGCCAGACGCGGTGGCGGCGACCATCATGAGTGCCGCGGTGGCGTACGAGGGCGCGCTGCGTGCCGCGGGGGCTGCATTTGTGGCGTGGCTGGCAGAAGCACCGCGCCGGGGTGCTGGTCGCACTGCCTCAGGCGGCGGCAGTGGCGCACACCGCCGTCTCAGTCTTGCCAGTAGCACCGGCCGCCGCACCGGCACGTCCAGTGCGCTGGGTGGCGGCGGCGGCGGCAGCACGGGCGGCGGGGGCGGCGGGGGCGATGCAGCTGGGGGGCCACGTATGCGCACTGGCAGTGGTGATGATGCCAGCAGCCGGGGTGGCAGTGTGCCGGCGCTTGCCGCCATGGTAGCCACTGCCGCCAGTGAGCGCAGCCACGCCGCCTCGGTGTCCACCGTGCCGTCGGAGCTGGAGGCGGGCAGCGGCAGCAGCAGCGAGGAGGAAGACGAGGAGTCAGACACGGGCAGCGCGGCGCCGTCATCGGTGGCCAGCCTGCATGGCGGCGGTGGCGCCGGCGGCGGCGGCGGCGCAGCGGGTGGCCGCAGTTTCACTGACGTGCTGCCACGCGGCCTGCCGTACGGCGGCATGCGGGCGCTAGATTCATCCGTGGCGGAGGTGCCGCCGTCCTTCCCCACCTCGCGCTACGCGCCGCGCGAGGTGGTGCTCACCCCCCTGCCCTACGTGCCCGCCGCCCGCGTGCTGCGCTACGTGGGCTGCATCAACCTGAGCTTCATCCGCGAGACGATGGCGGTGCGGCAGGGCGGCGGCATGTCGTCCTTCCTGCAGGCGTTCATTGCAGAGGCCAACGCGGTGCTGCGCGGCCAAGCCGCAGCACTTGGCGGCAACGCCGTCCTCTCTTACCGCCTCGTGCCGCGCGAGAGCTCCGGCAAGTCGGCGCGCAACCAGGCGTACCACCTCATGACGCTGTCCGGCGACGTGGTGGAGCTGGACACGGCGGGCGCGTCCGCCGAGTGGTAGGCTTCTGCGTAATTGAACCGGTGTCAATGTGTGTGATGGTGGTGGTGACAGTCCGGTAGTGATGACGTCAGTGTGCTGATGACTGGTACACCTAGGAAATACCTGCTTTTGTGGTGTTGTGATATTGTCACGGCAGCGTGAAATCGTCAAATATCTGCATGAAATTGGCAGCCAGCATTGTGCTATTGTGACTGTGCTGCTCTTATTTGTATTTACTTTGCTGCATAGTGGTGAATTTGTGCGACAAAGTTGGTGTCTCTTGCCGCCTACTACCCAGGGTACCATCCTTACAACACAACCATAGATAGCAGGTAGACGTGGTGTGGTGGCGCACCTGCAGCTAGCCAACGACCTGGCACTCGCGGATGCCAGCACCGTAGAACTGACTCTGCGTGGCGGTTGCAATGGATGGCGCAGCGACGGCGCCGCCCGCGGGGGTGGCGCCCATCGTTGCCGTTGAGGAGGCAGCAGCAGCACCGGCAGATACGCCCCCTACTGCTGCGCCGCCTGTGTCTATAGAGGTGCCGCCGGTGGCTGAACCCGCCGACGGCGGAGGTGGTGGTGTCAGTGCCGCCGCTGCCCCCGCACGGCGTAGTACACGGCGAGCAACACGCGGTGGTGGTGCTGCCACGCCGTCTGTGCGGCGGTCACAACGCGTGCCGCCTCCGCCGCCGCCGACGCTGCTGGGGAGCTGGTTGCGCCGTATAAAGGCGGCAGGTGCGGCAGTGCGTGCAGGCGCTGCGGGTGTGGCGTCGCACTGGGCATGGAATGCCGTCGTGGCGGCGGCGGTGGTGTTGGGGTGCGCGGCCATCATTGCCACTGACCGGTTTGCGCCCAAGTGCAGTGCCGCCTGGCCGTCTGCCGTGTGCAGTATAGACGTAGTGGTGGTTGTCGTGTTTGCCGTGGAGGCGGGCTTAAAGCTGGTGGCAGATGGCGTGCCAGCATACGCCAGCTCCGGGTGGGACGTCCTGGACGGCATCGTGCTAGCTTGCAACGCTGCCGCGCTCAGCTCGACCATCCCGCCTATTCGGTGCGTGGCGCCGCCCCACGGCTGGCCACTGATGGATACACCCTGCGCCCTACCCCATCCCCCCTCCCCACGCGCGTATACAGGTTGACGGGGCTCCGGCTGCTGCGTGTGCTGAAGATTGGAGCGTCGTCACGGTGGCGCGCGGTGGCGGGCTCCGCAGCCATGGTGTCCGCCATGCGCACCGGCGCGCGCTACCTGTGCAGCGTGTTCACGCTGTGCGCCGCCGTGTTCCTGTGCTTTGCCATCATTGGCATCACGCTGTTTGGCGCCTCGCTGCGCCGGCAGTGCGCGTGGCCCGATGGCACGGTGTACAGCCCGCCGCCACCCGAGCCGCCCGCGTTTTGCAACCCGGATACGAGGTACAAGGGCGGCCTGCGCTGCTCCGACATAGACCCCGCCCTCACCTGCATCGACACTGGCGCGAACCCCGACCTGTCGCACTTTGACAACCTGGTGCGTGCGGCAGCCTCTCACCCTGCAAAATCATATTATTGGCACCGCCTCCTCACGCCCCACGCACACCACACGCCCGCACACCTGCAGGGAAACGCCATGTGGACGGTGGTGTTGATTGCGTTTGGCGGCGAGTGGTCTACGCTGGTGTATAACCTGTCGGACGCGGAGAACCCCTGGGTGCTGGTGTATGTGCTGGCGGTCATCATCGTGTGCATGTTCCTCATGCTCAACATGCTGACGTCCGCCATCTGTGACGCCGCGGCTTCCGCGTGGGTGGACTTCAATACCGCTGCCGCCGAGCGCCGGACGCCACCAGCCGCCGTGCCAGCACCGCACGATGCCTTTCCTGTCGACGGCGACGGTTCAACGCCGTGGTGGTGGTGTGGGCGGCCGGGCGTGTGGTGGGAGTGGTTAACGGCGGCCGCCGTGATTGCCAACCTGGGCGTGCTGACAACATACACGGTAGACGACCTCCTGGCGCCGGCGGCCGGGTCTGCAAGCAGCAGCATTGTTGGGTTGCAGCACCTGTCGCGGGGCGCCCGGATTGGCTACCTCTTTGCAGACTACCTGTTTGCGGCGCAGGTGGTGGTGGATGTGGTGCGCATGGCGGTGAACCCAGCGACGCGCCGCAGCTGGGCGCTAGTGTTGGATGCCGGCGTCGCGATCACTGCCATTGTGGCACTGCCTGCCTGCACCGACACGTTCACGGCGGCGATGGCGCCCCCAACGCCGCCGCTGCACCCAGACACGCTGGGGTGGCTGCGCACCGGCTTGCTGCTGCGCGTCGCATCCCTCCTACGGCTGCTGCACCTGATGCGCTTGCCACCCATTGCCACCGCGCTTGGCACCATGATCCAAACCTCCACCGGCGCCGTTGCCAGCATCCTGGTCATGACAGCTGTCCTCTGCCTCGCCTTCGGCCTGCTTGGCAAGGAGCTGTACGGCGGCGTCATTGTTGGCACGTGCGTTGTTCCCCATATGTGAGCGGTGGCGCTCCCCGTCACTATCCGCGCCAACGTTTGCAATGTGTGCACCCCTTCCCCCCCTCCCTCCCTTCCCCGCCCGCAGGCCGCTGTGGATGCAGTACCACCTTGGCAGCGCCAACATGGAGTACGGCGTGTGGAACGGGAGCGCGGTGGAGAACGCGCTGGAAGCTGCCGCTGCGCTGCCTGACCCGCGCCTGAACTGCGACACCTTCCCGTCTTGCATGTCCACCCTGTTTGTGATTTCCACCGGCGAGTCGTGGGAACTCCCCATGTACAACTTCCTTACCGCGCCGGCGTACGCCTCGTGGGCGGCGCCGGTGCTGGTGGTGGGGTGGTACATGGCGGTGGCGCTCGTGGTGCTGTCGTTGGTAGTGGCCGCCATCCTGGACCAGCTGTCAGTGGAGGACGAGGTGCGGGCGGCGGCACAGCAGCGCGTGTTTGAGGCGGCATGGGGCGCGGAGGTGGCGCGGCGGGAGAATATGGCGGAGTCTGCGACCAGCAGCCCGGCGCTGCACCCATTGCTGCTGGCGGGCGCACTGCCACCTACAGGTAGTGGCGCGGTACCCCAGCGCGGCGTCTTCCACCGCGTGCACTTCTCCTTTGATTGCGCCGCCAACATCATCCGCGTCAGCGTGCGGTCGCCCGACATGGCTAACCTGGCCTCCTCCGGCTCGTCGTCCATGATCCCGTCACCAGCCGCGTCCCCTGTGGTACCGCCGTCGCCCGCCACGTCGCCCGTGGTGCCGCCGTCGCCGCCACCTTCCATACACGCCCCGCCTGCACGTGGCGGTTCCTCGTCACCAGTGCCCGCCACCCACGAGGGCGCCGCTGCGCCCGCTCCTGCAACCCCGCCACCGCCGCCCACCCTGCCGCCGCTGTCGCTACACCTGTCTGCAGGCAGCTCAAACGATGCCGGTGCACCGGCTGGCACAGGCAGGCAGCTGCCGGTGCCGCCGCCCTCGCCACTGCAGCGGCGCCTGCTGCGCCAGCTGCCCGGCTGGCTGCACCCCTGCATTCACAGCCGGCAGCACGCACGCGCTGCTGCCTGGTGGCAGTCGGACGTGTCATGTGGTTGCCTCACGCCACGGAGCGCAGCCCGCCGCTGGCTGCGGTCGGTGGCGTCGTCGTGGGTGTTTGCGTGGGCGAGTACCGCCGTCACGGTGGGTGCCAGCGTGGCGCTGGCATTCCAGACGCGCGTCGCCATGGCAGCGAGCGAGCCGTGGATTGGCGCCACCAACGTTGCTTTCACCATCCTGTTTGCCGCCGAGCTGGCGGTGAACCTGGCGGCGTACGGCGCGGCGGGTGCACCGCGCGCCTACCTGCGCAATGGGTGGCACCAGTTTGACGCCCTCATTGTAGCAGCGTCGGTGTTGGAGGTGTGTGTGGAGGCGCCGTTTGCGGTGGAGTGGCAGACAGGCGCGTGGTACCACTTCTTCCGCCTGGGCCGCATCCTGCGCCCCCTGCGCCTGCTCCAGCGCTTCACTGCAACACGCCAATTCGTGCACGCTGTCGCGAGCGGCGCCACCGACATCTGCGCCGGCCTTGCCCTCGTGCTGGCCGTGTTTGTCATCATCGCGCTGTTTGCCGTCAATCTGCTGACGGGCCGGCTGGGCGTATGCAGCGACGCCTCCGTGCCGACACGCACTGCCTGCCGCGGTGTGTATGCCACCGCTGCCGGCGACCTGGAAGTGCGGTTCTGGGTGTCGGACGACCCGCAGTTTGACACGCTGCCGCGCGCCCTCTCCGCCCTGCTGGAGGCGTCCACGCTCACCAACTTCCTGCCGGCGCTGTGGCGCAGCATTGACGTGCCGCCACGTGGCGGCCCGCTCGCCGGCCGCGACGTGGGCCCCATGCACTCTGCCAGCCCCGCCAACCTGCTTCTGTACCTCGCCTTCATTGTGGCGGTGTCGTACATCCTCATCAAGATCTTTGTGGGCGTCATCGTGGTGCACGTGTCACGAGCGCGCGGCACCGCCGGCATGACGAGCCTGCAGCGGCAGTGGGCAGCAATGGCAGGACAGATCGCGCTGTCGGTGCCGGCAGGGGAGGAGAGCACACGACGGCGGCTACACCGCACCGCCGTGGCGGCATGGGTGCGCCTGCTGCGTGCGTCCGATGAGGGCGCCGCAGCACGCATCGCGCCGAGCGCCGCACCCGTGCCGTCGCTGCCCTTTGGCCTGCCCCGCGCCCTCCTTCACTTGCGCTTGCCCACCGCGCTCCGCCGGCGCCCACCCCCGCCGCCACCCCGCCACGCTACTGGCGACGTGCCGCAAGTGGCTGCCACCGTCGCGATAGATGCACAGATTGCAGACGTGCTGGCGGCGGCACGGCACGCGGCGGCGGGCTCCCGCGCCCGCGGCCGCGTCGCGTCACGGCGGCGGGCAGACGAGGACGCCATGCACACCGTATACGCGCACTACTTCCTGGACGAGGACGACGTCGGCATGACGACAGCGCTGTCATCCGGCCGCGCGGCAGTGGCGTCCATGGGCGTGCGCCTTGGCGTGAAGCTGGAGGATGTGCTGGCCGCGTTTAATGCACCTTCTGGCTGGTACCTGGCTGCCGCGCAGTGGCTGCGGCAAGTTGCCTTGTTGGCAAACTTTATTGCGCGGGCCGCTGCAGGCCCGCCGCCTCCACCACCCCGTGCACCGGCAACAGCTACTCGCGCCGTGGCAACCGCCGGCGCCGGGCTGGAGGAGCGGCTGACGCCCGTTGCCCCGCCAAGTGGTGCCGCCGCGGGCGTCGTTCCCACCACAACAGGCCAGTCGCCCGTTACGTGCGTCCGCACCGCGCACCACTGCCGCCGTGCCTGCCTGCTGTCAGCACACTGCCGCTACCGTGCTTGCTCGCTGCGCTGCGGCGCGGTGGCGATCTTGTGCTACCGCGCGGCGTGGGCTATGCCGGCGCAGGCGGCGGCACGGCGGGTTCGCCGTTGCTGCTGCTGCGCCGCGTCGGCGTGTACCCGTGGCGGTAGCTGCAGCGCAGTGCGTGCATTTGGGGCGGCGTGGGCGGGGCGGCTGCGCGTGGCGCGCGCCCTGGTCGCCGACCTGGTGCAGCCGTGCATGGCGAGTGAGGCGGTGTGCGCGGCGCGCGGCCACCACTTTCACGCCATCCACTCCCGGTTTGAGCGCGGCATCCTGGTCCTCGTGTTCCTGAACGTGGTGCTGCTGGCCATGACGCACGACCCCATGTCCGCGGCGTGGCAGACCGCCCTGGCGGTGCTGAACTACGCCTTTCTGGTGGCGTACACGGTGGAGGCGGCGCTGCGGCTGGTGGCGTCCGGCCCGGTAGCCTACTTCCGCAATGGCTGGAACGCCATTGACTTTGCGGTGGTGGCGGCGTCGTGGCCTGTGACGGTGGTGGCAGCGTCACCCGGCGGCCTGCAGGCGGCACGCGCCCTCCGCCTGCTGCGTGCCAGCCGCATCCTGCGCAAGGCGCCCGCCCTGCGCCTCATGTTTTCCACCATGATGGCGGCCTTCCGGCCCGTGCTATCTGTGGCGGCGGTGTTCTGCCTCCTGCTGTTTGTGGGCGCGCTGGCGGGCGTGGATTTGTACGGCGGTGTGGGCAACCTGTCGGCGAATGGGTGGACGGCGCCGCTGCCGCCTGTGGCGTTACAATTCAATCTAACGGCGGACCTGCCGCCGGACGACCCCGCTGTGGTAGCTGCCGCCGCGTGGGCGGCTGCCAACACGCCCCTCGCCGCCATCAGCCGGCACGCCAACTTTCGTACCGTCCCCGCCGCCATGCTCACCCTCCTGCGCGTAGTCGTGGTGGACAACTGGCCCGACATCTACCACGACTGCTGGCGCCTGTCGCGCTGGGCGCCCCTGTACTACACCCTCATCGTCCTCGTCCTCCTGTTCCTTGCCGCCAACCTGTTCCTGGCGGTGGTGTACGACCACTTTGAGAACGTGCTGCAGCTGGAGCTGGGCGACGTGTCCACCAGCGATGTGACGCGGTTTGCAACCAGCTGGGCAGCAGTGGATGTGAACGGCACCGGCACCATCCCCATGTCTGCCGTGTTCTCGCTCCTGCTGCGGTACTCCCGTGCCGGCGTGTGGGTTAAGGCGTCGGCGCTGACACCCGCGGCGGCGACGGTCAGCGATGGCGCGGCAGTCACCGGCGACGGCATTTACGACGAAGAGGGCGTGGCAGAGGAGGTCGACGATGGTGCTGGCGAGGGTGGTGGCACACCTGGCGAGACACCGGGTGCCGCCGCCGCCGCCACGACAGCAGCCAGCGAACGGCCAAGCAACAACGGTAGTGGTGGGTGTAGGGCAGCGTGCAGCCGCAGTTGTAGCGGCTGTGCTGGGGCAGCATATCGCGGTGGCGCTGCACTGTGGCGGCTGACATGCAGTCGGGGCCAGCTGCGGCACCTCACGCGTGGGTGGGCAAAGCGCGATGCGGCGGGACGGTCACCGTTTCAGGCGTTTGTGGCGCAGAGCGTGCTATCGCAGCGGCGGTGGGCGGTGCTGGAAACGGAGCTGGCAGTCATTGGCCGCCACACCTGGATGCAGCGTTACATGCTGCAACACCAGCTGGAGCACGCGTTCTATCCGTGCGCCACATGTAGTGCGGCGGATGCGCCAGCTTCGTGTGACGCGCCAGCGGCGCCCGTCGCCGGCGTCCCACGTGGCGCCGCCCCATACACCAGCGCGGCAGGAGGCGGCGACCACCGCCCTGCATCCCCCGTATCCGCAGTGCTGAACGAAGTGGAGGTGGACACCCCGCCGTCCCACATTCGTGATGACGCCATAGCAGCCGTCGCGCGCGTCCCGCTCTCCAACCTGCCCATCCCGTACTCCAAGCTACTGGTGACGTTGTGCCAGTGGTTCCTGGGCGACGCGGCACTTACCGTGCCACAGCGGCTGCGGCGCCAGATGCGGCTGGAGCCCATCCTCTCACATGCCCTACTGTCGCGTGCCCAACGCGCGCTGCGCGCATGGTTGGCACGCCGTCGTCGCCGCGCCAGCCCAGTGGCGGCGGCGGCTGAGGCCAAAGACGCTGCTGACGATGTTGCAGGTACAGGCGGCGCGGCTGTCGACGCTAGCGCAGCGGGAGTGGGTCCACTGGCGGCCGACGACGACGGCGCCGTGGGTGTCACCGAGGTACCATCACCTGACGGCGGCGCCCCGCCGTCCCCAGAGGCAGGTGACGACGCGCCAGACTTGCCGGCAGGCGAGAACACCAGCGCACCGCATGCCGCGTGGGAGTAGGGTGGCTTGCGGCACAGGTTTTATTTGGGTTGCGCTGTTGCGAGTCAGAACTGTTTCCATACTTGTCTGAAGTGCCGCTGTCTGTGACGTGTGCCCCTTGTGTCATTGTAGCACTGTGGCAAAAGAGTGTGCCCCCCATTGAATGTTATTTATGAAGCGTTTCAATGGCCACCACCGCCGCCGCCGTCGGCGCCGCCGGTGCCAAGGGCGCCATCCTCCACGGCGGACGCGCGCAAGCGGGCGTACCGGGAAGTCGGGTCAGCAGCCAAGGCGGCGGGTGTGCCAAACTCAGCGCACGTGCCGGCGTCCACCACCACCACGTAGTCAAACCGCGGCACGTAGCGCAGGCGGTGGCAAATCGACAGCACGGTGGTGTGCAGCGCCAGGATGGTGTCGTGCACCATGGCGTCTGCTGCGTGGTCAATGGACGCCGTTGCCTCGTCGGCCACAAAGATGGCGGTGGTGGCGTCGGCGGCCGCCAGCGCCAGCAGCGCGCGTGCCAGGCACAACATCGCGCGCTCGCCCGCGCTCACATTGCCGCCCAGCTCCGTCAACTGCGCATCTAACTGCCCTGGCATGCGGCGCACGGCGTCCGCCACGTGCACGCGCTCCAGCACGCGCCACACCTCGTCGTCGCTCACCACACCACGCGCCCGCGTGCCGCCACGCGGCAGGCCGTGCCAATGGCGCCGGCGACCATCCGGCTCCGCTTCCAACGGTGTGCGCGGGCCCAGCAGGTTCTCACGCACCGACGCTGCAAACAGGGTAGCATCCTGCAACAACGCGATCACACGCCGGCGCGCAGCGGCAACAGTCATGCTGCCCATACTTGCACCGTGCACCCGCACGTCGCCACGCTCGTAGCCGTACATGCGCAGCAGCGCCTGCAGGAAGCTGCTCTTGCCGGCGCCCGTCTTGCCCACAATAGCAACCTTGGCGCCCGCCGGCACCCGCATGCTGAACCCGCGCAGCACCCACGGCAGGGTCGGCGCATATCGCAGCCACACGTCCTCCATCTCCAGCGCTGCCGGCGCGCCGCCCAATGACGACATACTGCCCGCAGCGCCGCCGCCGCCACCACCACCGGTTGTTGGCAGCTCCAACATGCCCACCGACGGCCCACCCAGTGGCACGCTGCCCACTGGCACCACTGCCACTGCGCCAAGTGCCGCCATGGCGCCCTCCTCGTCCTGCAGCGCGCCGTAGTCGCGCACGCGCTCGATGGACACCGCAT
>ERZ778022.3080-NODE-3080-length-16193-cov-5.433821_pt1 | contig 16193 bp, 19 predicted proteins | sample MGYA00375752_ERZ778022 | MGnify/ENA primary metagenome ERZ778022 (study PRJEB29350, sample SAMN05389826) | bioreactor metagenome | isolation source: Thiocyanate bioreactor | place: South Africa: University of Cape Town | collected 2014-04-04 ... | reverse complement strand
AATATTTCTTGGCGTGGCGCAGGCGGTTGATCGAATCGCGCTGCACCAGCCCCATGGTGCCGGCGTAATAATAGGGCCAGACCGCCTCGCTGCCGTGCTTTGCTTCCGCCTTGACGAAGGCGTCGGCGATCTCGTCCAGCGCATCCTGCCAGCCGATCTCCTGCCAGCTGCCCGCTCCCTTGGCGCCCGTGCGGCGCTTCGGCACCATCAGCCGGTCGGGATGGTAGAGGCGCTCGGCATAGCGCGCCACCTTGGCGCAGACGACGCCGGCGGTGTAGCTGTTGTCTTCGGCGCCGCGGACCCGGCCCATCCGCCCCTCCGCGCTGATCTCGATGTCCAGCGCGCAGGTGGAGGGACAGTCGTGCGGACAGGCCGTATGACCGATGCGGGATTTGGCGTGAATGGGGGTCGCAATGTTCATGTCATTTCTATATTGCAAGAGGCAAGGCGCCAAAAGGCCAAAACCGGCCGGCCGCCAATTTTCATCACCCTTGCAGGAACGTCCATGAACTACCGGCACATCTACCACGCGGGCAATTTTGCCGACGTCCTCAAGCATGCCGTCCTGGCGCGGCTGATCCGTTATGCGCAGCAGAAGGAGGGCGCCTTCCGGGTTCTCGACACGCACGCCGGCATCGGCCTCTACGACCTGACCTCGGAGGAGGCGCAGAAGACCGGCGAATGGCAGGAAGGCATCGGCCGCCTGATCGACGCCGAGCTGCCGGAAGCGGCGGCGGCCCTGCTCGAACCCTATCTGTCCGCCGTGCGCGACCTCAATCCCGAAGGCGGCGTGCGGCGTTATCCCGGCTCGCCGAAACTTGCGCGCATGCTGTTCCGCCCGCAGGACCGGCTTTCGGCCATCGAGCTGCACCCGGAGGATTTTTCCGCGCTCAGCCGGCTGTTCGAGGGTGATTTCCAGGTGCGCGTCACCGAACTCGACGGCTGGCTGACGCTCGGCGCCCATCTGCCGCCGAAAGAAAAGCGCGGCATCGTCCTCGTCGATCCGCCCTTCGAAAAACCCGACGACTACGAACAACTGGTCGATGGCCTCGCCAAGGCCTACCGGCGTTTCTCCACCGGCACCTATTGCCTGTGGTATCCGATGAAGAAAGGCGCGCCGATCGCCGATTTCCACGAGGCGCTGAAGGCGCTGGAGATCAGGAAGATGCTCTGCACCGAACTGACGGTGAAAAGCGACCGCGAAACCACCGGCCTCAACGGCTCCGGCCTGATCGTCGTCAACCCGCCCTATACGCTGAAGGACGAGCTGCACACGCTGCTGCCGGTGCTGAAGGAAAAGCTCGCCCAGGATCGTTATGCGTCGCAACGCGCCTTCTGGCTGCGCGGGGAGAATTGAGGGGCTCTGCCGGCGGCCGGCGGCAACGCCGCCCTCTTGACCGTCCGGCATCTTTGGCAACATTCTGTTATTCAGTATCCGAGGAGTTCCCGTCATGACATGCCGCCTGATTTTTGCCGCCGCTGCGCTTCTCGCCGGGATCGCCGGCACAGCCCAGGCGGCCTCGACGCCATCCTGCGCGGCCAGCGGCGTGGTGAACTCCGTGGTCAACCGCTTCGACCATTACAGCCACCGCTATATCGGCTACCCCATGACGATTACGGCGGTGGAAGACATCCATGAGCGACGCATCGAAAGGATGGAAAAGCAATATCCCGTCGAGCGGCGCTATTGCGGCGCCTCGGTGGTGACCAGCGACGGCGTGCGCCGCAAGCTGTGGTATCTCATCGAGCGCAACTTCGGCTTTGCCGGCCTCGGTTCCTCGGTGGAATATTGCGTCAGCGGCCTTGACCGCTGGCATGTCCATGGCGCGGCCTGCAAGTCGCTGCGTTGATGCGCCGTTATTCCGGCCTCGGTGCCCTTCTGATCTTTATGGCCGCCGCCGCATGGTTCGCCATCGGCGACAAGCAGGCACCGCAACGCAACGAATGCCAGGATCGCGGGAATTGCCGGACGGAAAAGCGCGATACCGCACCGGTGCCGACCTCGACCGGCGGCTTCGATTTTTACGTGCTGGCGCTATCGTGGTCGCCGACCTACTGTTCCAGCGATGAAGGCAGCGGCAATCGCCAGCAATGCGGCACCGACAAGGATTACGGCTTCATCGTCCATGGCCTCTGGCCGCAGAACGAGCGCGGTTATCCGGAATCCTGCGACAGCCGCGAACCGGAGCGCGTGCCGGACAGCCTCGGGCGCAGCCTGTTCGACATCATGCCGAGCCTGGGGCTGATCGGCCACCAGTGGCGCAAGCACGGCACCTGCTCCCGCCTTTCGCAGGCCGATTATTTCAAGACGCTGCGCGCCGCCTGGAACCGCCTGTCCATTCCGGCCGATCTGCGCCGGCCGCAAACGAGCAAGCGCCTATCCGGCGACGAGATCGTCCGTAAAATGACGGCCGCCAATGCCGGTCTCGGCAAGGATGCGATCGCGCTCACCTGCAACGACGGGCAACTCGATGAGATCCGCATCTGCTTTACCAAGGATTTGAAATTTCGCGATTGCGCCGGCGCCGGCCGGCAAAGCTGCCGGAAAAATACCGTCACCCTGCCGGCGGCACCCTGAAACCATCGGAGGATTGCCATGGAACTCTTTTACTCTCCCACCTCTCCCTATTCCGCGAAGGTGCGCCTTGCCGCCCGCTATCTTGAGATCGATCTTACCGAAACGGTCATCGACACCAATGCCGATCCGGCCGGGCTGATCGCCAACAATCCGCTCGGCAAGATACCGACGCTTTCCAGCGAGAACGGCCCGATCTTCGACAGCCGCGCCATCATGCAGTTTCTCAACCGCGAGACGGATGGCGGCCTCTATCCGGAAAAGAATGCCGAACGGACGAAAGCCGAGGTGCTGGAGGCATTGTGCGATGGCATCACCGATTGTCTGCTCGCCATGGTCTACGAACGCCGGCAGCGTCCGGCGGAGATCATTCACCAGCCGTGGCTCGACCGGCAATGGGGCAAGGCCAAGCGTGGCCTCGACCACCTCGAAGCCAACCCGCCGAAAATCGGCAAGGACCTGCATGGCGGCCATTTCGCCCTGGCGGCGCTGCTCGGTTATCTGGGTCTCAGGTTTTCAGGCGAATGGGAGAGCGACCATCCCGCCCTCGTCGCATGGGCGCAGGAATTCGGCGAGCGTTTTGCCGACTATGAACGCCTCTCCCCGCAGGCGGCGGCCTAGAATATTTCCGCCGTCCTCCCAAACGCGGCATTCAGGCAATAAAAAAGCCGGGACGAACCCGGCTTCTTTATCATGATGCAGAAGGTATCAGAACTTGACGCCGATACCGACCTTGACGCTGTGCTCGTCGTAGCCACGCGAGACCGAACCGCTGTTCAGGTCGAAATCCTTGTTCTGGAAATCGCTGTAGCGATATTCGGCGCGTGCCGTGATGTTGTTGGTCACGAAGGCTTCGACACCGCCGCCGACCGTGTAGCCAACAGCCGTGCGGCTGTCGGACGACGTTGCGTCGGATGCCTTGCTGTTCTGGGCAGCAACACCGGCCGTGCCATAGACGAGGAACGGGTTCATGTCATAGCCGACGCGGCCGCGAAGCGAGCCGTTGACGCCCTGGCGGCTTTCGATGCCCTTGCGGACGGCGTCGTTGCCGGAGTAACCGACGTCACCTTCGACACCGTAAACGATCTGGCCGTTCTGCATGTTGTAGCCACCGTACACGGCGCCGCCGAGGGCGTGGGCGTTACGGTCGCCGCTGGCGAAGCGGCCGACATTGTACGAGCCCGAACCACCGATATAGGCGCCCGACCAGTTGCCCGCCGGGGCAGCTTCGTCGATGGCAATCGGCGCTTCCGGGATCTGATCGATAGCGTCGGCAGCGTGAGCTGCGGATACGCCGAGAACGACCAGCGAAGAGGCCATGAGGGTCTTGATGAGAGTACGCATACTTTTCTCCTTTCAACCCCGCACTGTGCCATTCTGTCCAAGGCAACGGTGCGGGTAATTCATAAAATGTCCCTGCCCGGTTCAGACTGGAAAATGATGTGCAATTGCGGAATTGAAAGAGCCAAATTGTGAAATAATCATGGCAGAAGAGCGTCTAAAATTGGATGTTGCTTCATAGCCACAGGTAATTTATTAACCTTAATCAATCATTACAATGGTTATTTTTAAATATAACTTACAATATCCAAAACAATACTTAAATAGAAAAAATCAACTCCCTGTGAAGCAAAGCTATTTATCGCCGCTGCCGGAAATCCTATATGGGAGGACGTGAGTAGGTTCGAGAACAAGGCAGCACGTTGAGACATCGGAAATTCAAAACCGCGCTGATTACCGGCGCGGCGAGAAGAATAGGCAGGGCGATCGCGGAGGATCTGGCAAATCAGGGGTTTGCCGTTGCCATCCATGCGCACCGGTCCATCGACGAGGCCGTTTCACTGGCGCAGACGCTGCAGCGCAAGGGTGCCGTTGCCGAGGCTTTTCAAGCCGATCTGGAGGATGTGCGGGAAACCGCCGCGCTGTTGCCGGCCGTCACCGATCGCCTCGGTCCCATCGACCTGCTGGTCAACAATGCCTCGCTCTTTCATGACGACAGTGCCGCCACATTCGATGCGCGCGTCTGGCGGTCGCATTTTGCCGTGCATGTCCAGGCGCCGTCGATCCTGGCTGCCGATTTCGCAAAACGCCTGCCGGCCGATGCGGTAGGATCGATCGTCAACATCATCGACCAGCGGGTCTGGGCGCTCAATCCGCGCTTCTACTCCTACACGCTGTCGAAATCAGCCCTCTGGACAGCGACGCAGACCATGGCGCAAAGTTTTGCGCCGAGGATTCGCGTCAATGCCATCGGGCCGGGACCGACGGCGCAGGGCGCGCGCCAGACTTTGGACGATTTTCAGGCGCAGATCGACGGACTGATTCTGAAGGCGGGGCCGGCCATGGAGGAGTTCGGCCGGACGATCCGCTTTTTGTACGAAACACCCTCGATCACGGGACAGATGATTGCCCTCGACGGCGGCCAGCACCTTGCCTGGCAGACGCCGGACGTGGCGGAGATTGCGGAATGAACGGACAGAAGCTGCCGGAAGGCGGCGTTCTCTATGACGAAACGGAAGACGACGAGGACGATGTCGTCGAGACGGGCGAAATAAGCCCGGGCCTCACTGCGTCGATCGACTGGAACGAAGGCTGGAAGAACGAGACCGGCCTGAAAGGCGCAGACCTCATCGGCGAATTCGTCAAACACCTGCCGAACAAGCCCGGCGTCTACCGCATGTTCAACGAAGCCGGCGACGTGCTGTATGTCGGCAAGGCGCGCAGCCTGAAGAAGCGCGTCACCAACTACGCCCAGGGCCGCGTCCATTCCAACCGCATCGCCCGCATGGTGCGCGAGACGGCGAACATGGAATTCGTCACCACCCGCACCGAGGTCGAGGCGCTGCTGCTCGAGGCCAACCTCATCAAGCGGTTGCGACCGCGCTTCAACGTGCTGTTGCGCGACGACAAGTCGTTTCCCTATATCCTGATCACCGGCGACCACCGCGCTCCGGCGATCTTCAAGCATCGCGGCGCGCGCTCGCGCAAGGGCGACTATTTCGGTCCCTTCGCCTCGGCCAGCGCCGTCGGCCGGACGATCAACTCGCTGCAGCGCGCCTTCCTGATCCGCACCTGCACCGACAGCGTCTTCGAGACGCGCACCCGCCCCTGCCTGCTCTACCAGATCAAGCGCTGTTCCGGCCCCTGCACGCACGAGGTCAGCGATGCGGGGTATGGAGAGCTGGTGCAGGAGGCCAAGGATTTTCTCTCAGGCAAAAGCCAGAACGTCAAGGAAGCCATTGCCACGGCGATGGCGGCGGCCTCCGAGGATCTCGATTTCGAACGCGCCGCCGTCTACCGTGACCGCCTGGCAGCACTCAGCCATGTGCAGAGCCACCAGGGCATCAATCCGGCCAGCGTCGAAGAGGCGGATGTCTTCGCCATCCATCACGAGGGTGGCACCTCCTGCATCCAGGTGTTCTTCTTCCGCACCGGGCAGAACTGGGGCAACCGCGCCTATTTCCCCAAGGCGGACCCGTCGCTCTCCAGCGCCGAGGTGCTCAGCGCCTTCCTCGCGCAGTTTTACGACGACAAACCGATCCCGCGGCAGATCCTGCTGTCCGAAACGGTGGAGGAACTCGACCTGCTGACGGCGGCCTTCGGCGAGAAGGCCGGTTACAAGGTGCAGATCCTCGTGCCGCAGCGTGGCGACAAGAAGGATGTCGTCGACCACGTGCTTGCCAATGCCCGTGAGGCGCATGGCCGCAAGCTGGCCGAAACCTCGTCGCAGGCACGCCTGCTGCAAGGCTTTGCCGAGACCTTCAAGCTCTCCACCGTGCCGCGCCGCATCGAGGTCTACGACAACTCGCACATCATGGGCACCAATGCGGTCGGCGGCATGATCGTCGCCGGGCCGGAAGGTTTTGTCAAAAACCAGTACCGAAAATTCAACATCAAATCGACCGACATCACCCCCGGCGACGATTTCGGCATGATGCGCGAGGTGATGACCCGCCGCTTCAGCCGGCTGATCAAGGAGGAAGGCATTCCCGACCGTGCCGCGCCCGCGGCGGACGATCCCGCCGATGCCGCCTTCCCGGCCTGGCCCGACGTCATCCTCATCGACGGCGGACAGGGGCAGATGACGGCGGTGCGCGCCATTCTCGACGAACTCTGCATCCGCGACTCGGTGACTGCGATCGGTGTCGCCAAGGGCGTCGACCGCGATGCCGGGCGCGAACGCTTCTTCGCCGATGGCCGCAGCGATTTTTCGATGCCGCCACGCGACCCCGTCCTCTATTTCATCCAGCGGCTCCGCGACGAGGCGCATCGTTTCGCCATCGGATCGCACCGGGCGCGCCGCAAGAAGGAGATGGTCAAGAACCCGCTCGACGAGATTTCCGGCATCGGCCCGACCCGCAAGCGGGCGCTGCTGCAGCATTTCGGCACGGCAAAAGCGGTGTCGCGCGCAGCCGTCGCCGACCTGATGGCGGTCGAGGGCATTTCCGAGGCGGTGGCCCGGCTGGTCTACGATCACTTCCATGATGGTGCCACCCGATGAGATCGCCCTAAAAACCGCATAAACACCGTGAATTCAGGGAAAGACCCGTTGACGCTCCCCGGACAAGACCGTCATCTACAGGCACGAATTCCAAAGGCAGGATAGAATGGCTTCCCGCGCATATAGCATACCGAATATTCTCACCTACGGCCGCATCCTCTGCGTGCCGCTGATCGTGCTCTGCTTCTTCGTCGAGGGCCGGCTGCAAAGTTCCGACTTTGCCCGCTGGGCGGCTGTATGGATCTTCGTGATCGCCTCGATCAGCGATTTCTTCGACGGCTATCTCGCCCGCATCTGGAACCAGACCTCCAACATCGGCCGCATGCTCGATCCGATCGCCGACAAGCTGCTGATCGCCTCGATCCTGCTGCTCGTCGCCGCGGACGGCACGATCGCCGGCTGGTCGCTGTGGGCGGCGATCATCATCCTGTGCCGCGAGATCCTGGTATCGGGCCTGCGCGAATATCTTGCCGAACTCAAGGTCAGCGTGCCGGTGACGCGCATCGCCAAGTGGAAGACCACGGTGCAGATGGTCGCCATCGCCTTCCTGCTCGCCGGTCCCGCGGGCGACAAGGTGCTGCCCTATACGACACAGATCGGCATCGTGCTGCTGTGGATCGCAGCGATCCTGACCATGTACACCGGCTACGATTATTTCCGCGCCGGCCTCAAGCACATCGTCAACGAGGAATGAGATGACCAAGCTCGTCTATTTCGCCTGGGTGCGCGAGCGGATCGGCAAAGCCGAGGAAGAACTGGCGCTGCCGGCCGAGGTGGTGACGGTCGACGATCTGCTCAATCATCTCCGGGGCCTGGGCGAGGAATATGAAGCGGCGCTGCAGTTCCCCGACGTCATCCGTGTGGCGATCGACCAGGAACATGTCGAGCATGACGAGCCGATCGCCGGCGCCCGGGAAATCGGCCTGTTCCCGCCGATGACGGGTGGGTGAGGAGCGGTCGGACAGCGTTTAGCAGGAGTGACGACATGACGACCATTACCCCCACCATCCGCGTCCAGCGCGAGGATTTCGACCAGCAGGCCGAAATCGACCGGATGACGAAGGGCCGCCATGACGTCGGTGCCGTCGTCACCTTCACCGGCCTGTGCCGCGGCGAGAGCGGCAGGCTGGAAGCGCTGGAGCTGGAACACTATCCCGGCATGGCAGAGGCGGAGATCACCCGCATCGCGACGTTGGCCATCGAACGGTTTTCCCTGCTCGGGCTGACGGCCATCCACCGCTACGGAACCATCGCCACCGGCGAGAACATCGTGCTCGTCGTGGCGGCCTCGCCGCATCGCCAGGCCGCGTTCGACGGCGCCAATTTCGTCATGGATTTTCTGAAAACCTCGGCGCCCTTCTGGAAGAAGGAACATGGGCGCGACGGCAAGGCCGGCGACTGGATCTCGGCCAAGGATGCCGACGACCGTGCCCGTGACAAGTGGCAGGGCTGATCCTCAGGGAACGACCTTTTCGCGGCGGCTGATCACCACCACGAAAACCAGCAGCGAAAAGATGAACAGGTCGCGCCAGACGATGGGGGCGAAAGCGCTCCAGACCGTCTCGACCAGTCCCAGCAGCGCCGCGCCGCCGGCGGAGCGCAGCGGATCGGTATAACCGCCGATCGAGGCGACCATCAGCACCTTGAGGCCGAACATCAGGCCGGAACCGAAATCCATGTTGCCGTAATAGGAGGTGGCGAGGATGCCGCTGACGGCGGCGATCATCGCCGCCGCCCAATAGGAAAGCAGGAAGACCCCGATGGCGTTGATGCCGCACAGTTCGGCCGCCTTCGGATCGTCCGTCACCGCCCGCCAGATGCGGCCGACGACACTGAAGCGCAGCAAGGCCGCGCCCGATGCGATGATGGCGAGCATCGCCGCACAATTCACCAGCTGGATCACCGTCAACGTCACCGGGTAACTGCCGTCGCCGGCGAAAACGATGGGACGATTGAGGAAGGGCGGCAGCCACAGGCTGCGTGTTTCCGAGGCCAGGCGCGCTGTTTCCATCAGGACAATCAGCACGCCGAGGCCGGCGACGATGACCGTGTTGGGCGAGCGCAGGACGACCCTGGCCATGACGTTTCGACCGACGATGAAGGCTGCGCCGCCGCTGAAAGCCAGCGAACAGGCAGCGCCCAGCGCCAGCGCCGCCGGCAGGACGAGCCACAGACGGTTCCAGCCGACATCGGCAAACAGCACGTAGATCTGCCCCGCAAACGCAAACAGCGCGCCATAGGTGAGATCGGCTCGTTTGGTGACGCCGAAGGCGATGGCATAACCGAAGGCCAGCACCGCATAGAGCGCGGCGAGCGGTATCGCGTTGGCGAGCTGCTGCAGCAGATACATGGCGAAGGCTCCCGGTTGCCGCAAAATAATAACTGGTAAAATTGATTTTGCCAGTTATAATTTTTCCATGACCTTTGCCTGGACCCCGCATCGTTTCGCCGGTGGCGCATTGGCGCTCGACGTCGCCAACAGCGTCGTCCGGCGCTTCGACCCGACGCGCAGCACCGACCGGTTTGCCGTGGCCGAACAGATCGACGATTTTCCGCGGGCCGCCCAGGAGTTTTGCGCCGAACGCGCCTTGTTCGGGCCGCTGCAGCCCGTTCAGGAGAAAGCGCGTCCCGCGTTCATCGCGCTGCGCGAAGCGATCGACCGGCATTTTCGCAACCGGGTCCTCGGCAACGAAGCCCGGCTGGAGCTTGCCGATCTGCTGGAAAATATTGCCAGCATCCTCCGCCGGGCGCCTTCGGCAGACGATCTCGGCCTGGCGACGGCCCATTCCGCCCTTCGCCTGATCGCCATGCCGGAGGAACAGCGGATGAAGATCTGCCCGAATTGCGGCTGGCTGTTTCTCGACCGCAGCAAGAACAGGAGCCGCGCCTGGTGCGACATGGCGGTCTGCGGCAACCGCGCCAAGGCCAGCCGCCATTATCACCGCAAGCGGCAGGAGATTGCGCCATGATGCTGAAATCGCTGAGATGTGCCGGCCTTGCCGCCCTCGCCCTGCTGGCCGCCTGCCAGCGCGAGTCCGAAGACGGGCCGACCGAAATCTCCGGAAAACTCTTCGTCTTCAATTACCGGGTGGCGACGGCCACCTACATGATCACCTTGCAGCGCAAGGCGCCGCTGCCGGAAAACGGCGTGGTCGAGGCGGAATATGAAAACCCGCGCGGCGGCGCGCCGCTGACCACGCGCTCGAAGATCTTTCCGTTCTGGGAAAAGATCGTGCTGGAAAGCCCGCCTTTGCATTGCGTCGTCAAGGACAGGCGTTATGCGGTGAAGATCCGCATCCTGGACAGTGACAGCAAACTTCTGCAATCGCTGGAAACAACCGTGGTCTCCAATCTCGACCAGAGCATCCTGCCGGCAAAACCGCTGGTGATCGGGCCGATCTACACCAGGAACCCGGAGGTCTTCAAGGCAGACGGAACGGCCGACTATTCGCCTGAGGCCGGATGCCCGACATGAAAAAACCGGGACGTTGCCGCCCCGGTTTTTTGTGTCATATCAGCTATTTCCGCGCGTTGGCGAGGAATGATCAGCCGACGATTTCGGTGTCGGAGAACCAGTACTTGATTTCCTGGGCAGCGGTTTCCGGCGCATCCGAGCCGTGAACGGAGTTTTCGCCGATCGACAGGGCGTGCGTCTTGCGGATGGTGCCTTCGTCGGCGTTGGCCGGGTTGGTGGCGCCCATGATCTCGCGGTTCTTGAGGATGGCGTTTTCGCCTTCGAGAACCTGGACGATGGTCGGGCCGGAGGTCATGCCTTCGACGAGCTCGCCGAAGAACGGACGCTCCTTGTGAACGGCGTAAAAGCCTTCGGCTTCGCGCTTGCTCATCCAGACGCGCTTGGAAGCGACGACGCGCAGGCCGGCGTCTTCAAGCATCTTGGTGATGGCGCCGGTCAGGTTGCGCTTCGTCGCGTCCGGCTTGATCATCGAAAACGTGCGTTCAATCGCCATGTCTCATATCCTCTTCTTGTAGGGAAAGTGGGCGGTGTTTACCCGCCCGAACGCCCGAAAACAAGAGGCCGGCGGCAATTTCACGCCGGTGTCACAGTCCGCCCGCGCGCATTGAAGAGATCGAGGCACCGGTCGAACCAGTGTCCCACCGGATCGTCCTCGGCAAACAATGAGAGCCCCGCGGTAATCCGCCCCCACTGGAAGGCGCCGAAGACGATATAATCGGCAAACAGCGGCGTCTCGCCGCCGAAATAGGGCTGGAACTTCAGCATGTGCCGCAGCGGCTCCAATTTGGCGGGAAAGGCAGCCTTCTCCGCTTCGGCCTCGGCCGCCACCTCTTCCAGCGTCTTGCCGAAACGCGCCTCGCGGCTGGCGCGGAAATAGGCCTGATCCTTGTCGGCCAGCATGCCGTGAATGGAAAGCAACGCCATCTTGGTGATGGCGGGATGCAGCACCGTCTGGGAAAACCCCTCGACGAAGCGCGCCAGCGCCTTGCCACCCTCGCCGCCGAAGAGGGACGGCCGGTCGGGATAGGCCTCGTCGAGATACAGCGCGATGTCAAAACTGTCGCGCACCAGCAGGTCGCCGTCACGCAGCACCGGAACGGTCTTCGAGAAGCCGTTTTCCAGCGACGGGATGGCGGTGAACGGTCCCGGCAGCTCCGTGAATTCCAGGCCCTTGTGATCGAGCGCCATCACGACCTTCCAGCAATGCGGCGAAAACGGCCGTTCGGAATCGGCCCCGCACAAAGAATAGAGAATCCTGCTCATCACCTCTCCTTTTCTCAAAAACCGGGGCATAGGAAAACAAAGCGGCTCAAGAATCAAATCACGAAAATTCATCGCAGCGATCACCCTTCGTGACGGATTTGGCGATAGCATGCGAAAAACGGGAGAGAGCCATGCTGAAGCATTTTGGAATGTTCGCCGACTACAACCGCTGGGCCAACGGCCTGCTGTATGCTGCGGCAGCGACGCTGGACGATGCGGATTATCGCCGGGACACAGGCGCCTTCTTCGGCTCGCTGCATGCGACGCTCAATCACCTGCTGTCGGCCGACCGCATCTGGATGAAGCGGTTCACCGGCACCGGAGCGGCTCCGAGCACGCTGGACAGCATCCTTTACGACGACCTGCCGTCCCTGACCGAAGCACGCCGAGCAGAAGACCGCCGCATCGTCGACTGGATCGGCGGCCTGGAGGAGACGGCGCTTTCCGGCACCTTCAGCTACACGCCGATCACCGCACCGACCGAAATCACCCAACCGCTTGCCCCGGCGCTGGCCCATGTCTTCAACCACCAGACCCATCATCGCGGCCAGTGCCACACGATTCTGACGACCCTCGGCAAGCCAAGTCTCGGGCTGGATCTGGTTTATTTCCTCCGCAGCGAGGGCGCCAGGTGGATATAAGGCATGCGGATGTGAGGCAGGCAAGCCGTCATTAACCGCGTTGACCGAGAAATGCACCGGTATGCCGGCATGTTCAGCCGATCTTAACGTCGCGGCCGCATAGCGGAGGATGTGGGCCGCACGACAACAAGACGGCCGAAAGAGCGGGGCCGATCATGAACAATGCTTTGGTAGCGATAGCAAAGGATGGCGGTGAATCCGTATCCGCCGATGCTCGCAGGATCTTGCAGGTGATGGCACGGCGCGGCATAACGGCCCTGCCCCGCAACTACGAACTCGTCTACGAGGCGCTTTCCGGACGCAACCCGGAGCTGTCGGCGGATTTTTCTGCGCTCGGAGAACAGCCGCGGCAGTCGGAGCTCGACGAAATGGGCTTCTATCATCGCCTGATCGGGCATTGCGGCATTGCCGCCGTCAAGGCGCAGGCGGAAAGCGGCGTGTTGCTGCGCAACCTCAAGGAACAGGTCGCCACCAGCCTGTCGCACAAGCGGTCGTTCATGCGCGCCCTGGAACTGACGGGTCACTCGCTACGCGAAGACACTACCGATCTCACCGAAACGCTCGCCTCGCTCGACTATCTCATGGCTGCGATGACCGAATTCGTCACCGTCGAAACCGCCCTGGGCAAGACGCTCGGCGACGGGGCGGCGGCGCTCGACAGGATCGGCAGCGGTATCGGTGCAGTCGAAAAAACAATGCTCGTCGACAAGCTGACGCAATTGCCCAACCGCATCGCCTTCCGGGCACGGCTCGAAACGCTTTATGCCGAGGGCGGCGTGCCCGAACGCACGGCGGTCGTCCTCGCCGATATCGACCATTTCGGTTTCGTTAACTCCAGATATGGCCAGCATGCAGGCAACCGGCTGCTGAAGCGCCTTGCGGCGATTTTCCGGAAATCGGTGAAAAAGAACGACTTCGTCGCCCGCATCGGCGGCGATGATTTCGCTTTCCTGTTCCGCGATGTCGATCAGAACGATGTTCTGGCCATCAGCGAACGGCTTCGCGGCACGATCGAGGAGAACCTGGTTTTCGCCACCTCCGATACCGGCGCCGACGACGCGCTGGCGGTTTCGATCGGCGTCGCCCTCTCCTCCTCGGCAGCTTCGGCGGCACAGTTGCAGGTCAACGCGGAAACAGCGCTCGCCGCCGCCAAGAAGAACGCCCGGCATCCGATCCGGATCGCCGGCTGAATCCAATCCTTGCTGAAAACGAAAAAGCCGCAGTTCATGTGAACCGCGGCTTTTTCTATTTTCGTATTCTGGCCGCCCGGTGCGTCAGGCGGCGTAGCGGTGCCGTGCCGGTCCCGATGCCCTTGTCGCCGTGCGGAACCGCGACAGCAGATCCTCAAGCGTCGTCGCCTCGTTGGCCAGCGCAACCGTCGCGGCGGACGATTCCTCCACCATTGCGGCATTGCGCTGCGTATTGCTGTCGATGCTGGAAATCGCCGAGTTGATTTCCGAAAGACCGGCCGCCTGTTCGCGCGCACCGGAAACGATGGTGGCGATGTGGGTGCTCATTTCGGCGACCTGACCGGCAATGGCGCGCAAGGCTTCACCGGCCTCGCCGACCAGCGTGACGCCGCTGTTGACGTGTTCGCCAGACGCATTGATCAGCTGCTTGATCTCCTTGGCAGCGGTCGCCGAGCGCTGGGCCAGTTCACGCACCTCCTGCGCCACGACGGCGAACCCCTTGCCGGCTTCGCCCGCACGCGCTGCTTCGACGCCGGCATTCAGCGCCAGCAGGTTCGTCTGGAAGGCAATCTCGTCGATGACGCCGATAATGTTGGAAATCTCGCGCGACGAGGTTTCGATCCGGCCCATGGCATCGACGGCGGTGGTGACGATCTGGCCGGAGCGTTCGGCACTGCTGCTGGTATGGGCCACCAGTTTGCCGACGGTATCGGCGACCGTGCTGGTGCGCCGCACCGCCTCCGTCACCAGCGTCAGCGAGCTCAGGGTTTCCTCGATGGAGGCTGCCTGGCGCTCGGTGCGGGTGGAGAGGTCCTGCGTGGCTTCGCTGATCTGGCTTGCGCCGTTGCGCACGCTGTTGGTGATCGAGCTGACTTGGCCGATGGCGGCCTCGAGATTTTCCACCGACAGGTTGAAGGAGCTGCGCAGACCGTCGAGATCGCCCTTGAAGTTTTCCGAAATGCGGCAGGCGAGATCGCCACGCGACAGCGCCGACAGGGCCGTCTTGAGCTTTTCGACGGCAAATTCCAGTGCCGCCGCCTCGGTCTGGCGCTCCTGCTCATGCTGGCGGCGCTGTTCTTCGGCCTGGCGGTCGGCGCTGCGTGCCCGCTCCGACATGTCCTTTTCGTTGCGCTGGGCTTCCTGGGCCAGGGTGATGGCGTTTTCCGCCGAGGAGAACGACAGGCTGACGGCGCGCACCAGCGTGATCAGGACCGCCGTCTGCAGGATCAGCACGACGGCATGCAGGACGACCCGGCTGAAATCGGACTCGCCGGGGAAAACGGCAAGGGGTGCTGCAACGAACAGGAGAAGGTGATGAACGGCCACCAGTGCCGAATAGGCGATCAGGGCGCGCCAATCGACCCAGGCGGCGCAGATCGCCAGCGAGGCGAAGAAATACATGTGGATGTCGATCTGCAGCGGCGATCCGGAAAAGGTGTAGACGAGGATCGCCACCGTTGCCGCATGCGCCATCGACGTCACCACGCGTGTCGTCGGGCCGGTGCGGTCCGTCACCCAGCCGACGCTGACGGCAGCCGCGACGATGATGGCGGCCAGCACCGGAAAGATCTCGAAACCCTGCTCGCGAAAGATCGTATGAACGATGATGAGCAGAACGTTGATCCAGACAAGCCCGAAGATGGCAGGAGCGATCTTCTCTCGCAGTCGATTCAAGGCATTCATTTGAGATCCCTCTGTAGGCAGCCAGCAGCCAGACTATGATTGAGCACCAGCAGTGCTCCGGATTGCATGAGACGTGTGGGAAAACCCTCTGCGTCGGAATAGGCGATCGCCATCCATGGAAGGCGGCCGGGGCCAACAAAAGCCCCTCCGGCATCGCCGATGACCGACAGCATATGCGCCGGCGGCGCGGACGGGTCGGTGACGACAAGCACGAAACGTCCGCTCGGCAACGCCCAGACCACGATCAGCAGCGTCAGAAACAGACAGAAATGGGCCGCAACGACAACACGGTTCATGCGATTGGTCACCAGGAAATGGATATCGGATCGCCGATCCCCCTGTAGACGGCGTTCTTCATAAGGAAACAAAATATGGCAACGTAATTAAAAAATCGTTACGGCTGATATATTGCTGATTCTGTTGAAATATTGCGAAGATAACCATATCCGTTTCTTCGTTTCCTCCAGAAACATCGATGGAATTGACAAAAATCAACTTAAGCAACATCAATCTCAGGCAAATTTCTGGAGTCATACTTCTTTAATTGATTAAAAACACGGCATGATTGCATAATATTTCGCCCTCTCCGTAGGTAAAGACGACGGCCTTCCATGCGAAGCGACATTCCTATCCCGCTCTTGCGTTCATGGCGGAGTTCGGCGAAAACGCCGACATGATTACGATAACCAATCTTTCGGCCCGCATCGCCGGGCGCCTGCTCATCGACCAGGCCAACGTGACGCTTCCGGCGGGCACGAAAGCCGGCCTCGTCGGCAGGAACGGCGCCGGCAAATCCACGCTCTTCCGCATCATCACCGGCGAGATGGAAAGCGAGAGCGGATCGGTATCGATGCCGCGCAATGCA
>ERZ778022.3070-NODE-3070-length-16214-cov-5.223776_pt1 | contig 16214 bp, 6 predicted proteins | sample MGYA00375752_ERZ778022 | MGnify/ENA primary metagenome ERZ778022 (study PRJEB29350, sample SAMN05389826) | bioreactor metagenome | isolation source: Thiocyanate bioreactor | place: South Africa: University of Cape Town | collected 2014-04-04 ... | reverse complement strand
TCGTGGGCGACGCCACCATGAGCCCCTACGAGATCCTGCAGCCCGGCGGCAGCGTCGAATACAACAACGAGGAGGCCGGCGCCGAATGGGTGCAGCGCCTCACGCACGCCTTCCCCAAGCACGCCTGGATCAACCCCGAGCCCCAGGGCGTGTGGCAGTACCGCCAGAGCATCAGCATCGTCCAGCAGCTCGTGGGCAACCGCATGTACCCGTTGTCGCTCAAGGGCCTGGAGGAGACGATGCGCCTGTTGTCGAAGTAAGCATGGCCTCTCCCCGCACGGTGCGCGGCCGGCAGCTGGCCCTGCCGCTTTTCTTCCTCCTCGCAGGGGCGCTCACCGGTTGCGGGGCGCTCGCGCCCCGGGGCAGCGAACGCCCGGCGGCCAGCACGAACGGCGCCGCCTTCACGCTGCAGGTGCGCGCCCCCGAGGACGTGCGCAAGTACCTGGAGGCGCACCTCGAACTGCAGCGCTTTCGCAACTTCTCCGACCTGCAGGAGCGCGAACTCAGCCGCCTGCTGGGCGCGGCCGAAGCCAATGCGCGCGAACTGCTGGCCACGCTCGGCTACTTCGGGCCCGACATCCGGCTCGACCTGACCAAGTCGCAGAACGGAGCACCGCCCGCCGTGGTGCTGACCGTGGAGCCCGGCGAGCGCACGCATGTCGAGCAACTCGCGCTCAGCTTCCGCGGCGATGTCGAGCGCGGGCCGACCACCGGCCGCGAGGAAGCCAGCGCACGCGCCGCATGGACGCTCACGCCCGGCCAGCCCTTCACCCAGGAAGCCTGGGACAGCGCCAAGCAGAACGCCTTGCGCGCCCTGCAACAACACCGCTACCCCGCCGCCAGCCTGGCCAACAGCCGCGCCGAGATCGACGCCGACACGCACCAGGCCCGGCTCTCGGCCACCTTCGACTCCGGCCCCGCCTACCGCTTCGGCGCGCTGCGCCTGCAAGGGCTGGAACGCTACGACGCCGAAGGCCTGGCCCACGTCGCGCGCCTGCCGAGCGGCCGGCCCTACGACGAAACCGAGCTGCTCGACGCGCAGCAGCGCCTGGCCAGCAGCGGCTATTTCGACGCCGTTTTCCTCACGCTCGACCCGGACGCCCAAACGCCGGAGGCCGCACCGGTCGTTGCCCGGGTGCGCGAGGCGCCGCTGCAGAAGGCGGTGTTCGGCATCGGCGTCTCGACCGACAGCGGCCTGCGCCTGTCGCTCGACCACACGCACAACCGCCTGCCGCCGCTGGGCTGGCGCGCGCTCTCCAAGCTCTCCTTCGACCGCGAAGCCAAGGCGCTGGGCACCGAATGGACGGCGCTGCCCGGCGCCGATGGCTGGCGCTGGGTGGCCGGCGCGCAGCTGCAGCGCGAAGCCACGGGCGACTACCAGGTCAACGGCTCGCGCCTGCGCTTGGGCCGCAGCCAGAGCACCGACCACATCGACCGCAACTACGCGCTGCAGTACGACAGCGCCGCCAGCCAGGGGCCCATGGCCCCACCCGACAGTTCTTCCCTGAGCCTGGCGACGGGCTGGACGGGGCGCTATTTCGACAGCCCCACCACGCCGACCAGCGGCTGGGGCCTGGCGGCCGAGCTGGGCGTCGGCACCACGCTGCGGCCCGAGCGCGAGCCCTTCGTGCGGCTGCTGGCGCGCTGGCTGCACTTCCGGCCGCTCGGGCGGGTGACCGCTCCCGACGGCACGGCTCGGCGCGCGCGCCTCGCCCTGCGCGCCGAAGCGGGCGCCGTGCTGGCGCAGGGCGGCGCGCACATCCCCGTGACGCAGCTGTTCCTGACCGGCGGCGACACCACGGTGCGCGGCTACGGCCTGCGCTCCATCGGCGCGCGCACCGAGCAAGGCCAGTTGTACGGCGGGCGCTACCTGGCGGCCGCCAGCGTGGAATGGCAGCGCCCGCTGGTCGTGGACGGCACGGTGAGCGATTTTGAAAGCGCCGTTTTTGTCGACCTGGGCGCCGTGGCCGACCGCGTGTCCGACCTGCATGCCCGCGTGGGCGTGGGCGCGGGCCTGCGCTGGCGCAGCCCGGTGGGGCCGCTGCAAGCCGATCTGGCCTACGGTGTGCAGGCCAAGGAAGTGCGCCTGCACCTGCGCCTGGGCTTCACGTTCTGACAATGGCCAGCCGCGCCCCGACCCCGCCCGACACCGGCCCCGAAGCCTATTCGGCCGGCGCCACGCGGCGCCCTGGCCCGAACGCCTACGCCGCGGCATCGGGTCGCCACGCCCCGCAGGCGCCACGGCGCCGGCGCTGGCTGCGGCGCTTCGTGCTCGGCTTCGCCGCCGCACTCGGCTTGCTGCTGCTCGCCGCCCTGCTGGCCTGGCGCTGGCTGGGCAGCGACGATTCGCTCGCCTACGTACTGCAGCGCGCGGCGCAGGCCCTGCCCGCCGGCCAGGAGCTCACCGCGGAAGGCGTGCGCGGCTCGGTACGGCGCGGTGGTCACATCGACCGGCTGCGCTGGCAGGACGCCGATGTGCGCGTCGAAGCGCAGGACATCACCATCGGCTGGCGCCTCGCCCCCCTGCTCGGCAAAAGCCTGGAACTGGGCCGGCTCGAAGCGGCGCGCGTGGTCGTCACGCCCCTTGGCACGGCGCAGCCGCCCGACACGCCGCGCCAGCCCCCGGAACAGCTGACGCTGCCGCTGCGCGTGGACATCCCCTTTGCCGTGCACGAGCTGGTCTGGGCGGCCGAGACGCCGCGCCAGGCCACGGCGCTCACCGGCCGCTACCGCTACGACGCGCAGGCGCACCGGATTGAAATTTCGAACGTGAACTGGCCACAGGGGCAGGCAAGCGCCACCCTCCGCCTGGACGGTGCCGCCCCCATGGCGCTCCAGGCCACGCTGCAGGCACAGTTGCTGGCGCCCCTGCCCGGCGCGGCCGACACGGAGCGCCGCCTGGGCGCGCGGGTGCAGGCGCAGGCCTCCGGCACGCTGGCCGGGCCCGACGCGCAGATCGCGCTCAATGCCAAGCTGCACGCCGCACCGCCGCCCGCCACCCCGGACACGCCCTCCAAAACGGAGGCCGCGGAGATCCAGGCCGACCTCAGCGCCCGCCTGGCCCCCTGGCAGGCGCAGCCGCTGCTCGGCGCCGAGGCCCGCTTCGACCAGCTCGACCTGGCGTTGCTCACGCCGCAGGCGCCTGCCAGCCTGCTCAGCGGCAGCGTATCGGCCCAGCCCACGGCCGAAGGTTGGCGGGTGCAGGCCGATATCGCCAACGCCCGGCCGGCGCCCTGGGACCAAGGCGGCCTGCCGCTGGATGCCGCCACCCTGCATGCCACGTTCGACGGAAACGAATGGCGCACCAGCAACGCACGCATCCAGGTCGGCCCCGGCGCACTGGCCCTGCAGGGACGCTTTGCGCCGCAGGAGCTCCGCTTCGAGCTGCAGGCCCAGGCCGAGCGGCTGGACCCGGCGCGCCTGCACACCCAGATGGCCGCAGCGCCCCTGGGCGGGCGCGCCAGCGCCAAGGGGAATCCCGAGGCCTTTGCCTTTGACCTCGATCTCTCGGCCAGCAAGCCAACAGCCCGCAGCAAGGCCCGTGGTGCGCTGCATGTCGACCGGGTGGTGGCGCGCGGCCGTTGGGAAGCCGGCGTGCTGCAATTGCCGCAGGCCGACATCCAGGCCCTGCAGGCGCGCATTCAGGCCACGGGCCTGCGCCTCGCCACCCGCCCGGCGCTGGCGTTCAGCGGCAAGCTCCAGGCCCGGCTGCCGGGCAGCACCGCCCAGGCCGAAGGGACGCTGGCCGCCCGCAGCGGCACCGGGTCGCTGCGCCTGCAGGCGGCTTCGGCGCAGCAGACGCTCGATTGGCTCCGCGCCCTGCCCGGCCTGGCCGACCTGGCCCCCGGTTGGGCGCTGCAAGGCAGCGCCGACCTCGAAGCCGCATGGCGCGGCGGTTGGCAAAGCCTGGCGGCCCTGCCCGAGACGGCGCGCACCCCGCAGATCGGCGCCGGCCCCCAGGTGCGGGCCACGCTGCGCTCGCCCAAGCTGCGCATTGCGCTGCCCGGCGCCGAAGCGTCGGCCGCGCCGCTGGAGCTGCGCGGCCTGCGCCTGCAGGCCGATGGCAGCGCGGCGCGCGCCGAACTCACCTTGCAAGGCGAACTCGGCCAGGGCCGGCAAAGCGTGGGCGTCCAGGCGGTGGCCACGGCCCGCCTGGCGCAGGCCGCGGGCCAGGACGGCCTGGCCGTGCGCGCCGAAGTGCGCAAGCTTGCGCTCACCCTGCAGGACGGCCGGAACAAGGGTCCCTGGGCCCTGCAGACGGGCGCACCGTTTGCCATCGATGCGCGCCGCAGCGGCGCGGGCGCCTTGTCGGCCGAGGTGGGGGCGGGCAGCGCCACCCTGAACGCACCGCTGCCGGGCCAGGTGGCCCTGCGCTGGGAACCCCTGGCCATCGCGCGCGCTGCGGCGGGTGGAACGACGCTGCGCACGCGCGGCACCCTGAGCGGCATCCCCCTCGCCTGGGCCGATCTGGCCAGCACGCAGGAGCCGCCCTGGCTGCAGCAATTCGGCCTGGACACCGATCTGGTCTTCGGCGGGCACTGGGCAGTGGACGCGGGCGACGCACTGAACGCCACGCTGCGCCTGGCGCGCAGCAGCGGGGACCTGCGCATCGCCGCCGAGGAGGCATTGCCCACTACCAGCGTGCAAAGCACCGGCGCCCAGCCCGCGAAGCCGGTGCGCCCACGCGCGGACACCATCGCCGCCGGACTGCACGATGCCGCGCTCACCCTGGAGGCGCAGGGCGAGGCCCTGCGCGCCGCCTTCACCTGGGACAGCGCCCAGGCCGGCACGGTGCGCGCCGAGGCCGCCACGCGGCTGCAGCGCCAGACCGGCGGCTGGGTGTGGCCGGCCGACGCCCCGCTGTCCGGCACGGTGCACGCCGCGCTGCCCCAGGTCGGTGTCTGGTCGGTGCTGGCGCCGCCCGGCTGGCGCGTCAGTGGCACCCTGCAGGCCGACGCCACGCTCTCCGGCACACGCAGCCAACCGCAGTGGCGCGGCCAGTTCGGCGCCGACCAGTTGCGCGTGCGCTCCCTGCTCGACGGCGTGGACCTGCAGGATGGGCGCCTGCGCGCCAGCCTGGCCGGCACCCGGGTGGACATCACCGAGTTCAGCCTGAAGGGCGGCGCCGGCAGCCGCGCGCGCATCGCCGGCTTCAGCGGCAACCGCACGCCCGCACCGAGCGACGGCGGCAGCCTCCAGGGCAGCGGCAGCCTGCAATGGAGCGGCGCCAGCGCGTCCGGGCTGCGCATGGATTTCGAGGCACGCGCCGACCACCTGCAGGTGCTGGTGCGCGCCGACCGCCAGGCGAGCGTCTCGGGCACCCTGCATGCCACGCTGCGCGAGCGCCAGTTCAAACTGCGCGGCGACCTGCGCATCGACCGCGCCAGCATCCTGCTGCCCGACGCCGGCGCCCCGCGCCTGGGATCGGACGTGGTGGTGCGCTCCAAGGCGCTCGACGCCGCCGCCCACGAAGCGGCCCAGCAGGTGGCCGGTGCGGCGCAGCGCGCCCAGGTGGCGGAGCCGCCCGACGTCGCCATCACCCTGGACCTCGGCGACGACTTCGCCTTCCAGGGCCAGGGCATCACCACACGCCTGCAAGGCAAGCTCGACATCCGCAGCGCCGCCCTGCCCGGCGCGCCGCCGCGCGTGACCGGTGAAGTGCGCACCGTGGCCGGCCGCTACCGCGCCTGGGGGCAGACGCTGGACGTGGAAACCGGGTTGCTGCGCTTCAGCGGCGCCTACGACAACCCCACGCTCGACATCCTCGCGCTGCGCCCGAACATCGAGGTGCGGGCGGGCGTACAGGTCACCGGCAGCGCGCAAGACCCGCGCGTGCGCCTGTATTCGGAGCCCGAACTCCCGGACGCGGAAAAGCTCTCCTGGGTGGTGCTGGGCCGCAGCGCCGCGGCCGGCGGCGCCGAAGCCGCCATGCTGCAGCAGGCCGCCCTGGCCCTGCTGGGCGGCAAGGGGAGCGGCACCGGCACCCGGCTGGCCGGCCGCCTGGGGCTGGACGAAATCGGCTTCAAGGGCCCCGGCAACGGCAACGGCGCCAGCGGCGCGGCGCTCACCTTCGGCAAGCGGCTGTCCCAGGATCTGTACCTGACCTACGAACGCAGCCTGGCCGGAACCCTGGGCACGCTCTACATCTTCTACGACCTTTCCGAGCGCCTGCGCCTGCGTGCGCAAACCGGCACGGCCACCGGGCTGGACCTCATCTACACCATGCGTTACGAGTAAACCCAGCGCCTACAATGGCGCCCCTCTCTCCCCGTAGTTCAATGGATAGAACGAGTGCCTCCTAAGCGCTAGATACAGGTTCGATTCCTGTCGGGGGGACCAGTTTTCCCATTTGAAATCAATACTTTGCAACCAGAGCAAGGCGAAACGGGACAAGTTCGGGACAAATTGCGCAGCTGACAGCCGTTGTCATGGCGCAGGCTCTGGGCGCTGGGAAGGTGCGCGCGGACGGCTCTCGCGTGCCGCTGGTCATGTCCCTGACCTAGGCCAGGCTCGCGCCGGCGCGGCTCCCGAACGAGGATATCGCCGCGCAAGCGCGGCCGGGAGCCAGTGGCGCGCTGCCCTACCCCGGCTCGCGAGCGGCTGCTGCGCCGCCCCGGAGAGCAGCAGGAGAAGGGTGCTACATCGCGCCACGCCGAGAAAGCAGGTTCCTGGGCTCGTGCCCTGCGTCAGGCGGCCATCACTGCGCTATCGCCAGTGCGTTCATCCGGTGCCCGATCTCCGCGCGCTGCCGCTCGATGGCGTCCAGCGCCGCCCTCTTCTCCGCGCCAGACAGCTCCTTGCTCGCCGTGACCGCCTTCGCACGTTGGTTCAGGTCCGACAGCTGCCGGGTGGCGTTGGCGTAGGCCGGGCGTTGGCGCAGCTTTGGCGCCTCATCGCGCTGGATCTCCTCGGCCTTCTCCAGGTCGCCGCGCTTGATGGCGTCGCGGTAGGAGGCGTGGGCCTGCTCCACCTGCCGGGCCTGCTCGTACATCTGGGTGACGTAGCGGCTGCTGCCTGAGGGCAGCGATTCCACAAAGTTGCCGAGAACGAACAGGTCCTTGAGACGCCGGTCCGCGCGGTCGCCCCGGTCAAGCGCCGGCCGGGCGATGGTGTCCGCCACTGCGGCCGCCGTCGTGCCAGCCCAGGAGAAATAGCCGCGCAGCAGGTGGTCGACCTGCTTGGGCGAGAGCTCGGACCATTCGCCCTTCAGGAAGCGCACCGGGTCGGGCAGTCCCCAGGAGCCCAGCAGCCGCGCGACCTCGGAGGGGCGCTCGTCGTAGCGATCGCAGGTGCTGGTCGGCCTGGCTCTCGATGGCGCGGCCGGTGAAGCTGTCCTGGTTCGAGTAGATGTCCACCAGCGGCTTGAAGGCCTGCGGCATAGGGTCGAACGAGAAGGTCTGCGCCAGCATGTGACCGAGCCGCTCCATGAAGCGCCGGTTCGTCATCTCCTCGCTGAACATCAGCTCGGCGGTGCGCTCGGCCAGCGTGCCGATGGCGCCGACCTCGAAGGGCTTCGGGATCCGGAACGCCGTGTCGCCGATCTTGAACCACCAGTAGCTGTCGCGGTCCCAGTCCTCGCGCTTCTTCCAGTCTTCGTCGTCCCCGAACATCGCCAGCAGCGCCAGGCTGGCAAGGGACACGGCGCCGGCCACGGCGGCGAAGCGGCGCGGGTTGTCGTGCGCGGCGCGGCCCAGTTTGTACAGCCCCTGCAGCCGCGCGTTCAGGAAGGGCACGGACTGCGTGAGGAAGCGCACCACCGCATGGTTGCCCGACATGCTGAAGTCCATCAGGTCGCGCGCCATGAAGGACGCTTCTGCGTGGCTGTGGCCCTGGGCCACCAGGCGGTCGTACAGCGCCACGCGGTTGACGTTTTCGAGCCGGACGCCCAGCTCGCCGTAGGCTTTCCAGACCGTGGCCAATTGCCCGCTGAGCTTGTGCCAACCTTTCTGGTCCAGCACCACGCCTCCCAGCTTCTTCACCTGCTCGCGCGCGCGCTCGGTGTTCTCCTGCGTGCCGAACTTGATCACCCCGCCCGAGGCCAGCATCGACGCATAGACTTGGCTGTCCTCGGCCGTGAGATTCCAGCCGCGCTTCACGTTGGCGGCTGGGTTGTAGCCCAGTTCTGACTGGGCGATGGCCGCGAGGCTGTCTCGCATCAGGTTGCGGATCTTGAAGGTCGGGTTCACCGTCACGCCCCAGGTGAGCAGCTGCTTCATCTTGGCCAGGGGCTTCATGAGCGGGCTGGACGTGTAGTGCAAAGCACTGATCGCCTCCAGCAGGTAAGGATCCTCCACCATCCAGTGCTGGGCCTGACCGTCGCGCATCACGCGCACCGAACCCTTCACCGGCTCGAGGACGGGATAGGCCACGCCCATTTTCTCGGCGGCGTCCATGGTGGCCACCGCGGCGCGGTTGCGCGCCGTCGCGGCATACAGGTGGCTCCAGTTGAGCAGCAGGTTCTCCAAAAGGTCGGCGTTGAGCTGCTCGGTGCCGCCCTTGAGCTTCTTGGCGAAATTCTGGTTCGTCAGGCCGCTGCTGAAGCGCGCGCCCGGCATGCCGCCATCTTCCGCCATCAGGCGGTAGAAAGGAACGTAGGGCTGCTCCTTCATGATGTCGTAGGCCGCCTGGTCGATCAGGCCGGACTCCAGTGACATCTTCAGCGCCGACTCGTTGAAGGCCATGAGTTGGGCCGCCGCCTTGGCGTATACCGGGGCGCGCAGCGTGCCGTCGGCCATGGTGCGCGCGTTGAGCGTCTTGAGCACGCCGATGTCGTCGATGCTCATCAGGTTTTCCTTGCCCTCCGCCTTCAAGCGGTCCGCACGCTGGGCGGCCACCCACCACAGGAAGCGATCGTGCTCGCCTTTCAGGCTGGCCAGGACTTTGGCGAAGCCACCGTCCTTCACGTCGACGTCTGGCACTCCGTCGCGCAGGTAAGGCCGGCCGTAGAGCATGGCGGCCTCCATGGTGCCATCGGCTCCCTTGGACAGGCGGGCCAGCATGTAGGCTTCCTGGCTCACGTCCTGGATCGGTGCGAACTGGTCCACCAGGGCCTGCTTGGCGCGCACGCCGATGTTCTGGGTAAGGGCCTCGGCCCGCTCCCGCAGGGTGGGCACTCGGGCCACGCCGGCCACCTTCTTCCAGACACGCTCCTGCACCGTCGTCAGCGGGCCCATGCTCGATTCGACAGCTGCGCGGCCGGTGCGGTACCGGATGTCCGGGTTTACCGCGTCGAATGTGCCCCGATTCCCGGTGGCAGACTTGGCTTGGCCGGACTCACGGACCATGTAGACCGTCTGAGTACCCCCGTCCCGCATGGCGACCTGAATGATGGCGCCGTCGTGCTTCTCCTGCAGGCCAGATTGGAGCATCCGGTCTGCCTCCATCATGTTCTTGGCCTCCAGGCGCAGCGGGTTCTTCAGGGACAGGTAGACCGGCAGGATGTTTTGGGCGTCGCCCGCCATGCGCGCATAGTTGCCGGCCACCTCGGCGCGGTCGGTGAAGAAGAAGCCCATCCCGGCATTGGCCGCGCCCGTGGTGGCGCCCGCCCGGTCTCGACTGAAGGCGTTGAAGTCCCCACCCGTACCGTGGAACACGCGCAGCGGCTGACCAGTCCCATCCACCACCTTGCTGTCGCCGAACCAGTTCCGGAACGCCGCCGTCTCGGCCTGGCCGGCGGCGCGGTATCGCGGCACGTCCGCACTGTCAGGGCTGATCGGCGCGCGCCCGGCATGTTCGATGGCCTTGAGCACGAAGCGCTCGGCCTCGTTGTAGGTCATCTTGCGGATGGAGTCGGCCAGGCGCTGCATGCCCATGCGCTCGGCCACGCCCGCCAGCCAACCGGCCAGCACGCGCACCCGCATGCCAAGCCGGGTACCTGCCTGCTTCTGCGCGCGCAGCTCTTCGGCCACCACGGCCAAGCCCTCCTCGATGGCCAGGGCCTCGTACTGGGCAGTCAGCTCGCTGCCGGTGTGGCCGCGCTGGCGCAGGGCCTGCAGTTGCTGGGCAGCCTCTGGCGCCTCCTTCTTCCACTTGTTCGCGTACTCCTGCACCCGGCTGTCGCGCTTTGCCAAGTCCAGCATGGACTGGACATAATCCGAGGCAGGCAACACATTACGCAAGCCCAGGTGGAACATCTCATGGAAAAGCGTCTCGACAACTGCATCAGCACTCCCGTGCGCGGACGCGGCGATGACGATCCGGCGCTCGCCTGGTATCGCCGCCCCCATTGCAGAGTCCGGCGCATCGACCCAAACCTCCTTGCTCCGCCCCACGATGTCGACTGGTGGCGCGTTCCGCAACCCGGCAAGGGCCTGCTGCACCGCCTGCTGGGCTTGTTCAAGCGATAGGCCACGCGCCGGCGGCGCGCTGTCGCTGGTGTTGTAGAGCACCGTCGCCCCACCATCCCCCTCGCGCGTTTCCACCGTCTGGAAAAATCCATCGAACGCCGCCCGGATCTGGGGCAGCTCGCCTGCCGTCGGATATGGGTATGCGCCCTCCAGCGCAAACATGGCATCCCCCACCACGTTGGCCAGGTAGTCATTGCCGGCGTTCTGGTCCTGCAGCTTGGCGATCACGTAGCTCTCGAAGGCCCGTGCCGACATCTCCGGCTTGGTCGTCCAGTATTCCTTCGTGCGCCGGTCGTCGAGCTTGCGGCTGCGCTCCTGCATGCCGGTGCGGTTGATCGCAGAGATCACCTCGCGGAACGCCGCGCGCATTTCCTCGCGCACGCCGTCGCCACTGCGTGATTCCGAGGTCATGAAACTGCCGCCGTCGCCGCGCTGGCGCGAGAAATAGTTGTCCAGCCCATGCCACCATTCGTGCGCCAGGCTGCCGGCGCCATCGCGCTTGGTCAGGTTGATCACTACGGTGCTTGGCTCATAGTGCGCAGCGGCAGCGTCGGTTCCGCCCGTGCCGCGCGCGCCAAAGGCCAGGCCTAGACGCCCGCCCAGCGACAGCGCCCTGGGTGGCAGGCCCAGCACGCCGGCCAGATCCATCAGTGCGTCGTAGGCCCGGTTCAGATCCTGCTGGCGGCGCGCGCCCTCCACGTAGTTGCCGAACTGCACGCCACGGAACCCGAACGCATCCTGGAACTGCTCGGGCGTCACGTCAGCGCCCTTGCGGTAGTCCTCGCCAATGCGCGGCGCGTTCTGGGCGCTGCGCACGGGCGGCACGGCCTTGTACTTGGCCAGCAGGTCTTCCAGTTCGCTCTGGTGGTCGGCCTTGTACTGGCGCGCCGCCTTCACGTCCGGGAAGCCCGCCTTCAGCTCGGCCACCTTGCTACCGATCTTCTTGCCAATGAAAAACTCGCGGGCGCCGCCGGCGCGCTTGCTGTAGATCTCGAAGCTGGCGCCCTTCGTGGGCGCCTGCTCTTCGGCCAGCAGCTCGGCGGCGCGCTTCTTGAATGCGGCAATGGCTTCCTCGCGCGTTTCGCCCTTCGCCAGCTCGCGCGGCCAGTTGCCGAAGGCACTTCCCTTGGCCTCGCGCGATACCGTCCAGATGACGCGCGGCGGGTTGTACTCCACGCGGTCATACATCGAGTAGCGACCCTCGGAAATGTCGATGCCTTTGAGGGACCGCTCATGGCCCATGGCCACGTACAGCGCAGCCTTGTTCGCCACGTCACGGCTGCCGGCGCGCTGCATGGCCTCCTCGACCGTCTTGGTGTCCATCTGGCCGGCTAGCACATCCTCGGCGAAGCCGCGCAGGGCCTCAACCTTTGTTGCCCAGCCCTTGAGCTTCCATGGCGATTGCGGCTTGGTGGGCACGGCCTCGCGCAGCGCGCGCGCCAGCGATACAGCCTCCACCGGTGCGCCGCCCTCCAGCAGCTTCTGATAGTCGGGCTCGGGCCAGGTCTTGGACAACGGGTGCGCCTTGGTGTCCAGGGCCTTGCCCTTGGCCATGCCGTCGGCGTAGGCCTCGGCGTAGAGCATCTTGCGGGCGCCCTTCAACTCCTCGCCGAAGTCTTCGATCCGCGCGCTGGGCCGAGTTGCCGATGGTCCATCTTGCTCCGCGGCGCCCGCGCCGCTGGAGCGGCCCTCCTGCAGCCGCTCTACGCCGGCAGCCGGTTGGCCGGCGCCACCTGCATCAGGTACAGCCGCTCGCACAGCGGGTGCAGGCTTTGTGGTATCTGCTCCAGGCCGCCGTCCAGCACCGACAACAGGTGCCGCGCTTGCATCCGGTTGGCCTGCCCCGTCCTGCGCAGGAGCAGCAGCGCCCGGTGCGCGCTCATCTGCCAGCCGTAGATTTCGTGGGGATGCAGCATCGGGCGCTCCTTGGGTCGATTGCGCACCGCTGGCGGCGGCGACGCTTGGAAACTCTGCCGTCTGCGCCAGCACTTCGCGGATTGGCGCCTGCAGGCGGATCACCTTCACCGGCTCACCATTGGCGCGCTTGGCCAGCCACTGGTGATGGCCGTCCACCACGTAGCCGTCCGAGGACACCAGGATGGAGCGGTCGCCCCCATTGAAAGCGCGGGCCCGGTCCACCTTGGCCTGAGAGAACTCGGCCTGCGTGGGCTTGAGGTCGTTGGCGGGCACTTCTCCGGCCTGGCTGTCAATTCCCCGGGCCTTGAGGAAGTTCACCAGGGCGCCGCGGTGCTCGGCTTTGATCTGCGGCATCTCGGCGCGCGGCACGCCCAGGGTCCCCGTCTCTGGGGCGAAGGCGCTCCACTCGCGGTAGATCTTCCCAGCAGACAGGTCGGCGCCATCTTGCCGCACGCCGACGCGCTGCGCATCCGCCGCATCAATCTCGGCCACCACTTGGGCCAGCCGTTTGCCCTTGGGGTCCAAGCCCATCTCGCGCGCGACGCGGCCAGCCTGCAAAGCGTTGGTGCGCCAGTTGGGAGAATGAGACGATCCTGATTTAATAGCAACACCAGACGACTGCATAAGCGCTGGCGCCTGATTTTGTTCATTTTTTTCGAGTACGAATCCCAGGCTGGAATCGCCACCTGCGGGGGCAATCCGGTGGGTAGCACCCAACTGCTGGCGCTGCAGCTCAGCCTGGGCGGCCGCCGGCGTCGCGAACGGGGCGCCGTCGCGCGCGGCCACCACGGGCGGGGTGCTCGGGGCAGCTGGCGCGGGTAGCTGCGGCACCACGTCGTAGCCGCGGCCGCTGGCGTGCGGCACGATGGACGCAGCGAGACCGGCCTCGCGCGCCTGGTTGCGCAGGACGTTGGCTGCATCCAGGCGCAGCGGCTCGCCGGTGAGGTTGATCGGCTCGGCCGCCGCAACGGGCGTACCTGCCAGCAAGTCGCCATCTGTCGTGGCCGTCAGGCGGCGCGGCGTACCGATGGCTCCGTCATCCACCAACCGGCCCTGCACGTCGATCACGTTGCTGTCGTCGGGCAGGCCCGGGCCGGTGCGCCGTGACGCCAGGTCGCGCCCCGTAGCGGCGATGAACTGGGCGTCGCTTGCAGGAGCAGCGTCAGCGGCGATGGCCGCCACCTTTGACACCGGGCCGGCGGCCGGGTCGATGCCCATGCGCTGCGAAGGTGTGAGGGCGCGTGAGGTGCTTTCCAGGCCCAGGCTGCCGGTGTCGAAATCTGGGGCCGGCATTTCCAGTTCGCCGCCGCGCGCCGATACAGCGCCGGGCGCGGTGTCCCACTGCGGCGTCGCATCCCCGGGCTGGTAGTCCACGCCCGCGGCACGCGCTTGCCGTTCGCGCTCCAGCTGATCGGCGGCTTGGCGGGCAACGGCCTCCTGCTCCCAGGCTGTGAACGGATCAGGCTCCTCCTGAGGTCGGGGCGTCACGAGATCTTCGAAGGTCGCGGGCTCCCCCCGGTCCACCGGGTTGATCGGTGTCCCGGCCAGATGCTCGATGCTCGCTTCGGTCGACAGCTGGTCGGCGCTCTCGGCCGCCTCAATGGCTCTGCCACGCGCCTGCTCCTCGACCTGTGCACGCTGGCGCTCCTGGGACCTGCTCCGCGCCCGGTCGACCGCGCCCGTGGCGCCATTCACAACACCGCCGCCGATGCCTCCCATGGCAGCCGACAGCGCCGTGTCTTCCAGATTCTCACCGGTAGTCGGGTCCTTGAACGCGCCCCACTGCTCGATGACGTTCTGCGTGCCCTCTGTGGCGCCCTCTTTCAGGACGCCCTTTCCGGCTTCCTTGAGCACCGAGCCAGCGCCGACAGGCACGCCCTTGAGCACGTTGAGCGCCTTCCCCATACCGATGCGTTCCAGGGCCGTGGCAGGGATGGCCGCCGCCAGCGCGCGGGCCTTGTCCTCCTGGCCGGCCTCTTTCTGCTCCTGGCGAATGCCGCCGTACTCCTGGGTGAAGATGGGCAACAGGCTGCCGGCCGCACCGCCGACGAGTGCGCCCGTCGCAGCGCCCCCGGGGCCGGCAAGAGCGCCAATCGCCCAACCAGCGCGCGCTGCCGCGAAACCACCGGCAGCCGCAGCACCGATCTGAGGCGCGAACTGCCCAACCGCTTCCTTCACCGCCAGCACCGGGCTGTCGATCAGGTCGCGCAGCCGGCGGATGCCCGCGGGGTTGCGATCGATGATCCCCTGGCCAGCGTCGTGCACCGCGCGCGTGACGGCAGTGGGGCCTACCACGTCCTCGGCCGCAGTGGCCGCCGTGGTGAGCATCTGCCCGCCGGTGCGCTTGATGGTGGGGATGAAACCCGGGCTGTTCTCTCCGGCAGGCGGCTGGCCGAATGCCTCCTCGTAGCTGAAGCCGCCGCTGTCGGCGGGCAACTGGGCGTTCGACTTGTCGGGAGAGGGCCCGAAGGCCTCTTCATAGGAGAAGGATTCGTTTGCCATCCTCCGACTGTTCACGCGCGCGCGCGAACCGTCGAACCCTATGCGGGTGGTGCCGACTGCGGCGCGATCAACAGACTATTGGTGTGGCCTGCTGTAGTGCTCGAGCAAGCCCATGTTTTCCAACTGAGCGCGGATGTTGGAGACATCGCCTAGACCCCACACAATCGTGGTCTGCTCGTCGAAGCCCTTCGGAGGACGCTGGCTTGAAAGCTCCTTGCATACGCCATCAAGCGCAGTGAGTTTCCCCATCACATATCCATCCGCCCCACTCACAGAGGCGATTGCGGAGCGGATCGATGGCAGCTTGTGAAGCTCGTTTCGTCGGCCAAATGGTGTGCACTCGCGCATCTTGTCGTAGAACGATTCCAGATCGGCCATGGCTCGTTCTGCTTGTTGCTTGATGTGGTCTGGCCAGTGGTGTGGGGCCATGGTGCACCTCCTGAATTAAGTTACGAAATGATGCCTGCAATTCGCGCTCTGGTCGCACGGGACCGGGCACTGCTACATTCTGCCGACGGAGGCTCCATGGAACAAGACACTACGCCCGGCAAGCCGGTCAACTGGTACAGCGGCTGGCGACTGCTCGCAACAGCTGCGGTCACGGTGCTGGCCGCAAAGCTAATTGGCATTCTCGGCACTGCCGTCGCCCTTCTGCTTTTCTTCTGGCTACAGCCGAAGCGCGGTACTTGGCAAGCGCTGGCTGCGGGCACTGTCGGCGGAGTGGCTGCGGCTCTGATCTACAGCACGGTCGTGGTGCCTCAGATCCCAGCACAGCGTGAGCGGCCAGCGGCGCAGGAAGGCAAATCGTTCACCTATGAGGAAGCGTATGGACTCCCTCCGGCTCAGCGCTGACGTTCAGCGAACTGGCTGGAACTGACGGCCATCCCAGCGCGCAAGCCCGCGCGCTGTCTGGTAAACCTGCCCGCGAACCATGCTGTCTTTCGATGGCGCCGGACCTGCGCTCCCCTGCGCATCATCCACCCGTACCGTCTCCCCCGTCGCTTTGTTGTACCGCCACACGCTGCCCTGCGTGGTGCTGCCGTCAACGTTCTTGGTGGCGGGCGTCACCTGCACGCCCCATTCGTTCTCCGGGGCCTTGCCGGTCAGCGCCATCAGACGTGCGCGTGCTGACCGCTGGGCCTCCGGCGTCTTGGCGTTCTCCAGTTCAACCTGAGCCCGCTCCACGCGCTCGCTCGTGCGGCTCTGGTGCCCCGCCGCGATCTGCTCGAGCGTGAGCCGGCCACGGGCGATCTGGTTGGCTTCGTCATAGCGCTGGGACTCGATGCCGGTGCGCTGCAGCTGTCCGGCCTGGATCAGGCGCTCGCGTGCCGACTGCCCCTGCTGCTGGGCCAGCATCACCGCCAGGTCGCCGGCGTTGCGCTCCTGCTGCAGGTCTTGGCTGTTTATCCTGGCCAACGCTGCGCGCCCCCGCTCTGCGGTGGGCCGGTG
>ERZ778022.3069-NODE-3069-length-16220-cov-4.124652_pt1 | contig 16220 bp, 16 predicted proteins | sample MGYA00375752_ERZ778022 | MGnify/ENA primary metagenome ERZ778022 (study PRJEB29350, sample SAMN05389826) | bioreactor metagenome | isolation source: Thiocyanate bioreactor | place: South Africa: University of Cape Town | collected 2014-04-04 ... | reverse complement strand
GAGCGCGAGGTGCCCTATTCGCTCCTCTCGGCCAATGGCCTGAAGCTGGCGCTCAAGAACCCCGACTTCGCCACCGCCGACCGCATCGCCGGCGCGATCAACGCGAAATATCCGGGCAGCGCCGCGGTACTGGACCCGGCGACCGTGCAGCTCACGGCGGGTTCGAATTTCGTCGGCAACGTGATCGACCTGGTCACCCGCATCGGCGAGCTGTCGGTCAAGGTCGACCAGCCGGCGCGCGTGGTGATCAACGAGGCTTCGGGCACCGTCGTCATGAACGCCGACGTCCGCATCACGCCGGTGGCGATCGCCCAGGGCGGCCTGACCATCACCGTGACCGAGAGCCCCCAGGTCTCGCAACCCGCGCCGTTCTCGAACGGCCAGACCACGGTGGTGCCGCGCACCAACGTGCAGGTGAACGACGGCAACGGCGCCAGCCTGGCGATGGTCGACGGCGCCAGCCTGCAGACGCTGGTGAGCGGGCTCAACACGCTGGGCGTCTCCCCGCGCGACCTGATCACCATCCTCCAGGCGATCAAGAGCGCCGGCGCGCTCCAGGCCGATATCGAGGTGCAATGATGCGCGACGTGACTTCCCCCACCGGGTCCCAGGCCCCGGCCGTCCCGGCCAATCCGAAGCTCGATGCCAGGAACCGCGAGACCGCGAAGAATTTCGAGGCGGTGTTCCTCGGCCAGATGACCCAGCTGATGCTCGAGAGCGTGCAGCAGGGCGACGGGGAATTCTCCGGCGGCCATGGCGAGGAAATGTTCCGCGGCATCATGGCCGAGAAGCTGGGCAACGCGATGGCCGCCAAGGGCGGCATCGGCCTGGCGCCGGTGGTGCTCGACCAGATCATCAAGCTCCAACAGGGTAACAAGTAAATGACCGAGCAGCTCATCGACGCCATGGTGTCCCTCACCCATATTATGGAGGAGGAGAGCGATCGGCTGGGCCGGGCCCCCTATTTCCCCGAACTGCCCGAGATCGCCCAGGCCAAGCTGCGCCTTACCGGCCGGATCGAGGCCGAGGTGGCGCGGATGAAGCGGGAGGCGCCCGACGACTGGGCCGAGCGGCTCGACCCCGAAACGCGCGAGACGCTGGCCGAGGCCAGCCGCGGCCTGCGCGACGCCTCGGCCGTCAATGCGCGGATCCTCGCGCGCCAGATCGAGCTCTCGGTCGAGATGATGGGCGCGATCGCCGCCGAGGCCCAGCGCCTGACCGGCAGCCGCAGCATGACCTATGGCGCCTGTGGCGGCCTGGGCGGGATGGACGCCCCGGCGCCGATCTCGATCAACGCCCGGCTCTGAGATCTCCCGCGCGGGGCGCCGGTTTCGCGCGGCCGGAGTGTCGGAAGTTTAGGCAAGCGCGCGCACTCCAACATCTCCGACAAGTCAGAGAGCAGCCGGATTCTCGGCCCGGGGAGCGAAGCAGGCGAAATCCTACATTGCAATCTTTAGCCCTCTCCCGCTTGCGGGAGAGGGTTGGGTGAGGGTGTGTCAGGCGTCGCAGGCGATGTCGCCAATTTGAGGCGTATCGCCTCGACGACGCCATCGAAATTCTCGACCAGATCGCTGTTCCAGAAGCGCATCACCACATAGCCCTGGGCTTCAAGATAGGGCCGTGCGGCGCCTATCGCCTTCTTCGCTGTGCTGACTGCCGTCCAGTTCGACGACCAACCGCTTTTCCACGCACAGGAAATCGACGACGAATGTGCCGATGGTCGCCTGGAACCGGAACTTGTGGTTCTCGAGCTGCCGGTTTCGCAGTGCGGACCATAGCTTGCGTTCAACGCCGGTCGCTTCCCTGCGAAGGCGGCGCGCATGGGGATTGGTGGGACGTATCGCCGGCATTCGGGCAGAGTAACCCACCTCACACCCTCACCCAACCCTCTCCCGCACGCGGGAGAGGGCTAAGGAGAAGGAAGGAACCTACCCGCTCTTCCCGACCGCCGTCTTCAGCATGCTCAGCTGCTTGCGGTAGAGATTGGTCATCGCAGTGAAATCCGCCTGGACCTGGCCGAGCTTGAGCAGCTGGTCCTCGAGCGTGACGTTGTTGCCGTCGGGCTTGGTCTCGCTGATGTCCTTGTCGAGCACGATGCCGGCGCCGGCCGGCTGGATCGCGCCCAGGCCCTTCATGCCGGCGGTCAGTTCGACGCGCGGCTTGGCGACGCGGATGCTGCCGGTGCCCGCGCTGCCCAGCAGGTCGGAGAAATCGGCGTCCTCCACCATGCGCGCCTTGAAGCCCGGCGTCTCGCTGTTGGCGATGTTCTGGGCGATCACGCGCTGACGATCGGAGAGCGTCTCCATCTGGCGGCGGATGCCGGAGAGGATCGGGGGCATGTCCATGATCAGAATCCGTAGGTGGAGGGCGTGGAGCTGTTCAGGCGCGCGAGCGCCGCCTGATAATTTGCGAGCTGGGCGTTCACGATCGCGGTGCTCTCCTTGCCGGTCGCGGCATTCTTCTTGCTGCCGTCGATCATCTTCGCCTTGGTGTCGTCCCAATAGAGCGCGCGATAGGCGGTCTGCGACATCGAGATCGCGTCCTTGATCTTGCCGAGCGCGGTCTTGGCCATGTCCGCCGTGGACAGGCTGAGCCCCTCGCCCAGATCGAGGCCGAAGCTGCCGCCCGGACGAACCTTGGGCGCATTGCTCGATACCGGCGCCTGGGTCGCGATGCGCTGCGGCTCCATGCCAAGCTTGGCGAGCGCGTCGCTGTCGCCCGTGCCTGCCAGAAGCTGCAACTGATGCCCCGACTTCATGGTGATGCGCAGCTGCTGGACGCCGTCGACCGCGGTGGCGGTGACGCTTGCCTTGGACGCGCCGAGCATGCCCTGCATGCGCGTGGCGATCGACTGGAGCGTGTCGTCGGCAAGGATGGTCAGCTTGCGGACCGCGCCATCATCGGCCTTGAACGAGAAATAGTCGCCTGCCTTCAGCCCGGTCTGCGTCGTTACCTTGCTCGAGGCGACCGCGTTGATCGTTCCGCGCCCATAGCCGAGCGCCGAGACCGCGCTGGCGCCGCCCGTGTCGGCGGCGATGCGGACCGGCTCGGTGCGCAGCAGCGCCTGGCCGAACTGGGTGGTGTTCTGCACCGCACCGGTCGACGCGTCGATGCGCGCGACGAAGCCGTCGGTCGGTCCGCGGCGGGTTGCCGCCAGGTCGCCGGTGGTGCGGCCGCCGGCATAGAGCTCGCCGTTCATGAAGGCGATGCTGTCGACCTGATCGTCGGCCGAGGAGCCGAGATAGGTGGTGCTGGCGCTCGACAGGCCGGCATCGATCCGCGTGACGAAGCCGTCGCGATTGCCGCTGATGCCGTTGACCTGGCTGCCCGAAAGCGCGGTCGAGGTCGCGCCGCCCACGGCGATCGTGCCGTCATCGGCTACCGCGATCACGCGGGCATCGGCAGTGCCGAGGCTGAGGCTGCCCATATCGGTGGCCAGCGACGAACCCTGGAACTTGCGGAGCTCCGCAGTGCCGTCGTGCGAGACGAGCGCCAGGACATTGCCGTCGTCGTCGACCGCGAGCGCATTGACGCTGTCGCTGCCCGGCCCTGTGATGGTGCGGCGCTCGGCGATCTTGCCGCTGGCATCGATGCGCGCGACGAAGCCGTCATTGCCGGCGGCGATGCGGCCGCCGACATAGACCGAGCCGTCGGCGCCGACCGCCACCGCCTTGGCGACGTCGGTGCCCGCCGAGCGGACCACGGTGGAGAATTTCTCGTCGCCGTTCGCGGCATATTTGGCGACGACCATGTCGCCGTCGGTCGAGGCGCCGCCGAAGCTGCCGGTGACCGTGCCCGCGACGACGATGCTGCCATCGGGGCCCAGGTCGACGAACCGGTGGCGCCGAGGCTGCGCTGCCAGACGACATTGCCCGCGCCGTCCACCTTGGTGAGGAACAGGTTGTTGTCGCCGTCCGACAGATTGGCGCCAAGGTCGCCCTTGGTGGTGCCGACGACATAGCTGTTGCCCTGCGCGTCGGTGACCACCGCGGCGGCGTCGGTATTGGCATAGACGTTGCTGGTCGACGTCTTGACGGTCTTCACCTTGCCGTCGAGGTCGGTCGTGGTGGTGGTGATCGTCGTCGTCTTGCCGGCGGCGACGTTCTGCGCGGTCGCCTGGCGATCGAGCGCCTGGATCGTGCCCATCGCCACGCGGGTGTTGTCACCTGCCGGATCGTCGAAGCGGAAGAGCTGGGTGGAACTCGGCGCGTCGAGCGCGGTCTGGCCGGTGGCGACGACCAGCGCGTCCTTGGCGTTGGTCTGGTCGAGCGTGACCTGCTCGATGCCGGTGGGGTTCGAAAGGGTGAAGCCCCATTTCCCGCCCTCGTTGGTCACCTTGAAGGTCGACTTCCAGCGCGGCACGACATTGCCGTTGGCGTCGAGCTGGGGCGCGCCATTGGTGTCGAGATTGGGGATCGCGGCGATCGCGGCGTTGAACTGGGCGGCGACGGAATCGAGCGTGGGCGGCTGCGCGCCCTGCGACAGGTCGACGGTGACCGTCTGCGCCGCAACGCCCGGCTTGCCCAGCGTGATCGCGAACTGCTCGGTGCCGGTGAGGCCGGGGATCGCATCGCCGCGCGCCTTGACCAGGGTCTTGCCCTCGGTCTCGTAGACGCTGGTGGCGACCAGCTTGTTCGAAGTGACGCTGGACGCAGGCTTGCCATAAGCGAGCTTCACCAGGTCGGACGGCGCGGTGCTCAGATAGGATTGGAGATCGTCCAGCCCCTTGAGGAAGGTCTTCTGCAGCTGGGCGCGCTGCGCGTCGGAAGTGGTCTTGGCGCTCGCGGTCTCGGCGAGCACGCGCAGCTTGTCGAGCGCCTGATAGGCAGTGAAGCTGGTCTGCACGTCCTTGGGCAGGAAAGTGCCGTTGCCGTCGGTGATGGCGGGGGGGATGATCGAGCGCAGCGCGGTGATCGCGGCGACCTGACTGGCGTTGACCGGCAGCGCGTCGCCGCTCTTCCACGGCGCCACGGTGGCCGCGGTGGTGAACTGCGCCTTGGCCATCCGCACGGCCTTGCTGTCATAGGCGATCGGCGAGACCGCCGACGTCATGGTCGAGCTCGACCCCGTCAGGATGCTCAAGCCGATCAGGTTTCCAGATAAATTAACCGTCATCGCGATCCGCCCTGCCTCCCTTGTTCCTATAATAGAGGGACAGCGGCCCCCGCCCTTGTGCGCGGCCGCAATTTTTTCGCGAGGGAAACGAAAAAGCATGTCCGTGATGGCGCCGATCGCAGAACCGCCCGAACTCAAGCGCTTCAGCGGCGCACAGCGCGCCGCCGCCCTGATGCTGGCGCTGGGCAAGGATCACGGCGCGCCGATCTGGGAACAGCTCTCCACCGACGAAGTGAAGGAGCTGTCGTCGACCATCGCCGGGCTGGGCCGCATCCCGGCCCAGGTGGTGGAGCATCTGCTCGTCCAGTTCACCAGCGAAGTCGCCTCGATGGCGACGCTGCACGGCAGCTACGAGACCACCGAGCGCCTGCTGACCGGCATCCTGCCGGGCGACAAGGTGAAGGAGATCATGGAGGACATTCGCGGTCCTTCCGGCCGCACGATGTGGGACAAGCTCTCCAATGTCAGCGAGTCCGTGCTCGCCGGCGCGCTGAAGCACGAATATCCGCAGACCGTGGCGGTGATCCTCTCCAAGCTGCGCCCCGACCATGCCGCGCGCGTGCTCTCCGAACTGCCGCGCGACTTCTCGGTCGACGTGATCATGCGGATGCTGCGCATGGAAACGGTGCAGAAGGACGTGATCAACCAGGTCGAGCAGACGCTCAAGACCGAGTTCATGACCAACCTCTCGCGCTCGCAGAAGCGCGACCCGCACGAGGCGATGGCCGAGCTGTTCAATTCGCTCGACCGCTCGACCGAGGAAGCGATGCTCACTGCGCTCGACAATCGCGCGCCGGAGAGCGCCGAGCGGATCCGCGCGCTGATGTTCACTTTCGAGGACCTGGGCAACCTGCTGCCGCCGGCGATCTCGTCGATCGTCCGCAACGCCGACAAGCGCCAGATGGCGCTGGCGCTGAAGGGCGCGCCGGACAGCCTGAAGCAGCTGTTCTTCGGCGCGATGACCGAGCGCGCCTCGAAGCTGCTGCGCGAGGACATGGCGGGCATGGGCCCGGTCCGCGCCCGCGATTGCGAGGAGGCCCAGTCGGCGCTGGTGCGCCTGGCCAAGGACCTGGCGGACCGCGGCGAGATCCTGCTCGTCGATCCCAAGTCCGACGACGCGATGATCATCTAGGGGACTTTGCCGATGAGCATGCACGCCCATGTCCATGTCGAGCGTTTCGGCTTCGACCGCATCTTCGCCGTGCCGCCCGGCCGGAGCGCGCCGATCGGCCCCGATGCCGCGCTCGAAGTGGCGACGCTGCGCGCCGAGCTGGCGTTGCTCAAGTCCGAGCAGGAATCCGCCCTCGCCCTCGCCCGCGCCCAGGGCTATGAGACCGGGCTGGCCCAGGCGCGCGCGGAACGCGAAGTCGCGCTGCTGAGCGCGGTCGACGCACTGCAGGCGGGGATCGAAGTGATCGACGCGCAATTCACCGAAGTCTCCGAGCGGGTTACCGGCGAAGCGGCCGAAATCGCACTTGCCGCGGCCGACATGATCGCCGGGCGCGCCCTCGAAACGGCGCCGGGCGCCGCGATCGACGAGGCGATCGGCCGCGCACTCAGCCAGGTCGCGCGCGGCACCGAGCTGCTGGTGCGGGTCCATCCCGACCTGCTGGAAGACATCGAGGGCCGCATCGCCGATCGCCAGTCCCGCGACCGCCGCAAGCTGAACCTGATCGTGGTGCCCGATGCCGACATCCCGGTGGGCGACGCCCGGATCGGCTGGGAGGAAGGCGGCCTGGCGCTCGATGCCGCCGCGCGCCGCGAAGCGGTGCTGACCGAGCTCGAGACGCTGCTCAAGGCGGCATGACCCGGATCTCCCCTCCCTGGAAGGGAAGGGGTCGGGCGGCATGGCATCCTCATCCATTGCCATAACCGTATCGCGTACATCCACCCACCCCTGCCCCTCCCTTCCCGGGAGGGGTTTCGATTCCGGGAAAGGCCAGGCGGCTCAAGCCACTAGGCAAAAATTTCCCCCGGCAAAAACTGCCGCCTCCCCCACCCCTCTATAATGATCGCAAGGGGCATCCGCCCCGCCAGTTCCATCGAACGGGGCGACATTGGAAGCGATCAAGAACCTGGTGGGCCAGATCGGCCCCAAGCGGCTGTTGCTGATGGGGGGAGTGGCGCTCGCGCTGCTCGCCGCTCTGGCCTTCGTCGCCACCCGCGGCTCCACCCAGAGCATGGGTTTCCTCTACACCGATCTCGATCCCTCGGCCGCTTCGGCGATCTCCGAGAAGCTCAAGGCGCAGAACGTCGCCTTCCAGCTTTCGGCCGACGGCACCTCGATCATGGCGCCGCAGGACAAGCTCGCCGAACTGCGCATGAGCCTGGCCGGCGAGAAGCTGGGCGGCAAGATCGGCTATGAGGTGCTCGACCAGGAGCAGCCCTTCGGCGTCTCCGCCAGCCGCGCCAAGATGAACGAGACGCGCGCGATCGAGGGCGAACTGGCCAAGTCGATCCAGACCATCCAGAACGTCACCGGCGCGCGCGTGCACATCGTGATGCCCGAGCGCGCCATGTTCGCCGAGGAGAGCCGCAAGGCGACGGCGGCGGTGACCGTCAAGACGCGCGGCCGCATCCCGAGCGAGACGGTCGCCTCGATCCGCTACCTGGTCTCCTCCTCGGTGCCCGAGCTTTCGCCCGATGCCGTCTCGGTCGTCGACCAGACCGGCGCGCTCCTCGCCCGGGCCGGCGACCCCAGCACGGCCAGCGCCGGCGACGCCGACCAGCGCCAGCAGGCCGTGGAAGGCAAGCTGCGCGACGAGATCGAATCGCTGCTCGAGCCGATCGTCGGCCAGGGCAAGGTCCGCGCCGAAGTCTCCGCCCAGATCGACCGCGACCAGTCGCGCGAGGAATCGCACGTCTTCGATCCCGACAAGCAGGTGATCGCCCGCCAGGTGAGCGTGGAGACCGGCGAGCAGAACCGCGAGACCGATGTCGGCGCACAGACCGCCTCGGTCGGCAACCAGCTGCCCGCCGCGCAGACTGCCGCCGCCAACACGCCGGGCGCCTCGCGCCAGTCGGGCAGCAACCAGAATTCGGAAGACACGACCTACGACAACAGCTCGACCAGGACGGTAACCGTCCGCACCCCGGGCAAGGTGACGCGCCTCAGCGTCGCGGTGATGGTCGATGGCGGCGACAAGGGCCTGCCCCAGCCGCAGATCGACCGGCTCCAGCGCCTGGTCGAGAATGCCGTGGGCGCCGACACCCAGCGCGGCGACAGCGTCGTCGTCGAGAGCATGAAGTTCAACACCGGCGACGCCCCGGCCGACGCCACGAGCAGCTTCCTCTCGTCGCTGCCGATGGACCGGATCTGGGGCCTGCTCCAGCTGGTGGTGATCGGCGCGGTCGGCCTCCTCGCCCTGCGCATGCTGAAGCCCAGGCCCGCTCCCGCCACGGAGATGGCGGAGGCCCCGGCCGCGCTGCCCACCCACTCGCCCGAGATGCTCGCGCTCGCGGAGCGCGCCGCGGATGGCGACGTGGAAGCGATGGCCCAGCTCGAAGCCATGACGCCATCGGACGTGCCGCAGCTCGATCAGGAGATCGCGCTCGCCCAGGTCGACGGCCGCATCAAGCTCTCCGCGCTCAAGCGCATCGGAGACGCGATCGCCGCGAGCCCGCCCGAGGCGGCCTCGGTGATCCGTCAGTGGATGAACGCATAGGATCAGACCCATGGATACCGAACCCCACGACATCATTCCCACCGATCCGGCGACCGACCAGCCCGCGCCCGTGTTCGAGGATTTCGACAACCAGGGCGGCGCCGAGCCGCACCATGGCGGCGAGGGCCTGGAAGCCGTCCATGACGTGCCGGTGAAGGTACAGGCAGTGCTGGGCCGCGCCCGCATGCCGATCGGCGAGCTGCTGCACCTGGGTGCCGGCACCGTGGTCGAGCTCGACCGCCGCGTCGGCGAGCCGGTGGATATCTTCGTCAACGACCGGCTGATCGCCCGCGGCGAAGTCGTGCTGATCGACAATGCCCTGGGCGTGACGCTCACCGAGATCGTCCGGGCCGAGCATTGACGATGGGACCGATCCGGATGCTGCTGATCGGCGCGCCGGGCGGCGAGTTCCGCCGGGCGGCGGAGCTGGCGCAGGGCGCCGGCGCGGAGGTCACCATGGCCGACGCCCCCGCCCCCGCGCTGGAGACGCTGCGCGAACAGGGCGCCGATCTGGTGATGATCGACGTGCTGGAAGACGCGGTGGGCTTTCTGGCCGACCTGCGTCGCGAGCGCTTCGTCGTGCCCGTGCTCGCCTGCGGCATCTCCGCGCCGGCCGAGCGCGCGGTGGCGGCGATCCGCGCCGGCGCCCGCGACTATGTGCCCCTGCCCCCGCAGCGCGAGCTGATCGCGGCGGCCATCGCCTCGGTGGCGGAACGCCAGGCCCAGGTGCCCATCGGCGGCCACCCGGTGCTCGTTCGTGCCGTGGCGCTCGCCGCCGCCGTTGCGCCAAGCGGCGCGCCCGTGCTCGTCTCGGGCGGCAAGGGCAGCGGCAAGGAGATGATGGCGCGCGAGATCCGCGGGCTTTCCGGCCGGCCGGATCCGATCGCCTCGGTCGAATGCGCCGGCGTTGCCGCCGACGTGCTGGAATCCGAGCTGTTCGGCCACGAGGCGAATGCCTTTCCGGGCGCCGCGGCGCGCCGGGTCGGCCGGCTCGAAAGCGTCCGGGGCGGGACGATCTTCCTGCGCGAAGTGGGGGCGCTCGCGCCCGCCACCCAGGCCCGGCTGCTCGCCGCGCTGATCGAGAAGCGCTTCCGCCGCCTAGGCGGCGAAGCCGAGGTGCCCTTCGCCGCACGGCTGATCGCCTCGACCAGCATGGACCTGGAGACGGCGGTGGCCGCCGGCAGCTTCCGCGAGGACCTGCTCGTGCGGCTGAGCCTGGCGCGCATCGAAGTGCCGCCGCTCGCCGAGCATGACGACGATATCGCCGCGCTGGCCGGGCATTTCATCGCCCAGTTCGCCCGGGGCGACGGGCTCGCCCCGCGCCCGCTCTCGGACGGTGCGATCGCGGTGCTGCGCGCCTATGGCTGGCCGGGCAATATCCGCGAGCTGAAGGAATGCATCCACCGCGCCGCGCTGCTGGCCCATGGCCCGCGGATCGAGGCCGAGGACCTGACCCGCGCCGACGGCTCGCCGCTCGAGGCGCTCGTTTCCCTGCCGGGGCCCGATGGGCGGATCGAAGTGGACGGCCTGATCGGCCGCACGGTGGAAGAAGTGGAGCGCGAGCTGATCCTGGGCACGCTGGAACGCTGCCACGGCAATCGTACCTCGGCCTCGAACATCCTCGGCATCTCGGTGCGCACGATGCGCAACAAGCTGCGGACGTTCATCGAGGGCGGCATCGCCGTTCCGCCCGCCGCATGAGCGGGCGGTCCGCCCTTGCTTCCTTCTCCCTCTCCCGCTTGCGGGAGGGGATCGGGGTGAGGGGCAGTCCGAGCCGCAAGCGCCGCGTCTGCCGCTCCTTCACACCCTCACCCAACCCTTTCCCGCAAGCGGGAAAGGGCCTCAAGGGCCAAATCTGATGCCCCCCGCGATCCTGAACTTCCTGAACAAGCTCGGCCTGAACCGCGACATCGCGCTTGCGGGCGGCGTGGTCGCGATCATCGCGATGCTGATCCTGCCGATCCCCGGCTGGCTGCTCGACCTGGGACTGGCGCTGTCGATCACCGTATCGGTGATGATCCTGATGACCGCCCTGTTCATCGAGAAGCCGCTGGAGCTCAGCGCCTTTCCGACGATCCTGCTGGTGGCGACGATGCTGCGCCTGGGCCTCAACCTCGCCTCGACCCGCCTGATCCTCACCCATGGGCACGAGGGGCCCGATGCCGCCGGCGGCGTGATCGGGGCGTTCGGCGAGTTCCTGATGGGCGGCGAGGTGATCATCGGGCTCACCATCTTCATCATCCTGATCGTCATCAACTTCGTCGTCATCACCAAGGGCGCCGGGCGCATCGCCGAAGTCGCGGCGCGCTTCAGCCTGGATTCGATGCCCGGCAAGCAGATGGCGATCGACGCCGATCTTTCCGCCGGCATGATCAACGAGGACCAGGCCAAGGCCCGCCGCGCCGAAGTGGAGGCCGAGAGCGGCTTCTACGGCGCGATGGACGGCGCCTCGAAGTTCGTGAAGGGCGATGCGATCGCCGGCCTGCTGATCACCGCGGTGAACATCGTCGTCGGCCTGACCATCGGCGTCGTCTCGCATGGCGTGCCCATCGGCGAGGCTTTCCACCCCTATACGACCCTGACCGCCGGCGACGGCCTGGTCAGCCAGATCCCGGCGCTCATCATCTCGATCGCCGCGGGCCTGCTCGTCTCCAAGGGCGGCGTGAAGGGCAAGACCGGCGCCGCGCTGGGCGACCAGCTGGGCCGCTATCCCAAGGCGTTCGGCATGGTCTCGGTCCTGATGGGCGCGCTCGCCATCATGCCGGGCATGCCCTTCCTGCCCTTCGCCGTCTTCTCCGCCGCATCGGGCTTCGTCGCCTGGCGGATGAGCAGGAAGGCAGCCGCCAGGGCCGCGCTGGAAAAGGCCGTCGCCGCGCAGGAACAGGCCCAGGCCGCCGTGGTCGAGCAGCCGATCTCGCAGACGCTGGCGATCGACGCGGTGCGCATCGAGATCGGCTATGCCCTGCTGCCGATGATCAACGACGAGCAGCGCGAGCCGCGCCTCGACGACCAGGTCCGCGCGCTGCGCCGGCAGATGGCGACCGATTTCGGCTTCGTGCTCCCCTCGGTCCGCATCATCGACAATATGGGCCTGAAGCCCAACGAATATGTCATCACGATCAAGGAGACCGAGGCGGCGCGCGGCGAGATCCGCGTCGACAAGCTGCTGATGATCAATCCGGGCGGCGGCCCGGCCGGCCTGCCCGGCGAGCCGACCACCGAACCGGTGTTCGGCCTGCCCGCCCTGTGGATCGATCGCGAGCTGCGCGACGAAGCCGGCTTCCGCGGGCTCACCGTGGTGGAGTGCGGCACGATCATCACCACGCACCTGACCGAGCTGGTCAAGGAGAACATCGCCGACCTGCTCTCCTATGCGGAGACCCAGAAGCTGCTGACCGAAGTCCACAAGGATTCGGAGAAGCTAGTCGCCGACATCATCCCGGCCAAGGTCTCGATCTCCAGCGTGCAGCGCATCCTGCAGAACCTGCTGGGCGAAGGCATCTCGATCCGCGACGTGCCGACGATCCTCGAAGGCATTGCCGAAGCCGCGCCGCTGACCAGCAACCTGACCCAGATGACCGAGCATGTCCGCTCGCGCCTGGCCCGGCAGATCAGCGCGTCGCAAGTGCGCGGCGAGGCGATACCGGTGGTGACGCTGTCGCCCGAATGGGACCAGGAGTTCGCGGAGAGCATCCTGGGCCAGGGCGACGAACGCCAGCTGGCGATGGCGCCCTCGTCGCTCCACAAGTTCATCGCGCATGTCCGCGAGACCTATGACCGGCTGGCGCAGGACGGCGAGATCCCGTGCATGCTGACCAGCCCGGCGATCCGCCCGTTCGTCCGCTCGATCATCGAGCGGGTGCGCCCGGCGACGGTGGTGCTCTCCCAGAACGAGATCCATGCCCGTGCCCGCATCCGCGCGCTCGGCACGATCGGCTGAACGCGAACCGTTTCGGCGGCGAACATCCTATAATGAATATTGCGGGCCCCATGCCCGCTCATGAGGCGCGTGCATGCAGATAAACACTATCGGGTTTCCCGCGAGCCTCCTCGGCGCAACGAGCGCCGACTCCGTTGCCGGCTTCGGCTTCGCGCAAATGCTCGGCGCGCCGGCCAGTTCGGCCGGCACCGGCCCCACGCCGCCACCGGCCGCCAATGACGTGCTGGCGCCCGCCGCGCCGCTGAGCATGGCGCAACTCCTCACCACTGCCGCGCCGGCGGCAGGCGCGGAAGCTCCGCCGGTCGAGGGGGCGCCGCCGCAGCCCGCCCTGCCGGCGGAAGCACAGCCTGCCGTGCGGGCGGAAGCGCAGCCTCTGGCGGGCTCGCTGCCCGCAGTGGCGGAAGATCCCGCCGCCACGCCGGACAAGCCGCCCCCGCCGGGCACCGAGGCCCGGCCGGCGGCGAGCGCCCTGCCCGCGCCCTTGCCCGCCGAACCCGCCGAACCGGCGATCGACACGCCTCCCGCCCCGGCCGCCGAGACGGGCGAGCAAGCCCAGGCCGCGCAGCCGGAAGCGCCGAGGGGCCCGATCAAGCGCGGCCCGCGCCCGGCGAACCTCGGCGAGGAGCCGCCCGCCGCCGCTCCCGCCGCCATCCCGGACACTGCACAGCCCGCCGACATGGTCGCGGTCGCCCTGACCCAGGCGCCCCCGCGTCCCGAGCTCGCGACGAGGCCGCAGCCCTTGCCGGCCCGCCAGACCGGCGACGCCTTGTCCCCTGCGCGCAAGGCCGATGCCGTGCGCGGGAACCCAGGCGTGGCGCCCGCCCCCGGGCCGGCAGCCGGCAACGACAAGGTCGAGGCAGCAGTTTCGGCGATGGCCGGCAAGCCGGGCGGCGGGAAGGACAATATGCCGGGCGACGAGGCTGGCCAGGCGCCGGCATTCGCGCTGCGCCACGACGCGCATGCCGCGCCCGCCACGCCGCATGCCGCCCCCGACGCTCCCCGCGGCCAGACAGCACCCGCCATGGCAACGGCCGAACCGGTGGTCGCCGCGCGGCCCGGTCATCTCGGCCAGGCGCTCGGCGTCGAGATCGCGCACAAGGTGGAGGCCGGCGAGGAGATGCTGCGCGTGCGGCTGAGCCCGGACAATCTCGGCAAGGTCGAGGTGACGCTGTCGTTCGACGATGCCGGCACGCTGCGCGCCACGGTGCGCGCGGATAGCGCCCATGCGCTCGACCTGCTCCGCCAGGACGCGCCCGATCTCGGCCGCGCGCTCGACCAGGCGGGCATCCGCGCCGACGCGCAGAGCTTCCGCTTCGAGAGCCGCACCGGCGACGGCAACGCGCAGGCGCAGCAGCAGCCGCAACAGCAGAACCAGAATTCCTCCGCCGGCCGACGCGCCGGCAACGACGAACCCGATACGGCCGACATCGCCTATCGCAGCATCCGCGGCGACGGGCAGGTCGACCTTCTCGCCTAGGAGCAACCAGCATGACTACCGTCAACACCGCGACCAACACGCCGGCAACGAACGGCACGGCCAATGCGTCGAGCACCGGCCTCAACGGCGACTTCACGATGTTCCTGAAGCTGCTGACCACGCAGATGCAGAACCAGGACCCGCTGAGCCCGATGGACACGGCCCAGTATACGCAGCAGCTGGTGCAATATTCGCAGGTCGAGCAGTCGATGGCGCAGACCAACACGCTCAAGTCGATCCTGTCGGCGCTGGGCACCCAGAACCTCACCCAGGCTTCGTCGCTGATCGGCCGCGCGGTGGAAGTGGACTCGCCTGTCGCCGGGCTCACCGGCACCCAGGCGGCGCAGTGGAGCTGGAGCACGCCGCGCGACGCCGCCTCCGTGGTCGCGACGATCAGCGACGCGTCTGGCAAGGTCGTCGACACCCGCACCGTCCAGGTGACCGGCAATAGCGGCACCCTCGCCTGGGACGGCCTGACCTCGGGCGGCCGCGAGATGCCGGCCGGCAAATATTCGCTGTCGCTCAAGGCGCTCGACAGTTCGGGCACCCAGCTGACCAGCACGGTCCACAGCATCGGCACGGTCAGCGACGTGCAGCTCAGCAACGGCGCGGTGCTGGTGACGGTGAACGGCAGCCAGGTCGAGGCGGGCAAGCTCATCCGCATCGGCGGCGCCGGGGCCGGCACGGGCACGGGTAGCGGCAATAGCGGCGCCTAGGCCGGAGTGACGGCGTGGATCGGTTCCCGCTCCGAATGTCGATCGGGACCATATCCCAGGGGTTTCCCTGAGGGCCGGGCGTTTGGGGCGCCGCTTCCCCGCCTCTATAATGGAATCAGAGAGGCGGGCGGACGTATCAATCCCCTCGCGATCCGCTCGTCTCTCGGCCGGCGCCGCGGCGCCTTGTTCTTCCTTCGCTTAACCGAGCGGGCCGGATCCTCCACCGGCCCGCTTTTCTTTTGGACCCCGAACCGGGCCGAACAGCAGAACGGGGCCCAACGGGCCCCGTTCGCGATCTTCGAAACGGATGCGGGATCAGGCGTGCGCGGCACGCAGGATCGGCTGCGTTGGCAGCTGGATGATCCGCATCGGCGGCAGCTCGTCCCCGGCTTCGGCCACTTCATAGGCGTCCAGCGCGCAACCGGGCAATGCGGCGGGCGCGGTGAGCATGGCGATGCAATCGGCGATCGACGGATCCTCGCGCGGGCCGATCGTGTCGAGCACGTCGGCCAGCGTCGTGCCCGGCGCGGCCAGCGCGCGATCGGCGGCGGCGGCCCAAAGCGCCCGCGCATCCTCGACCGTTAGCGTTAACGTCACCGTGTAGCCGGTCGCCGCTTCCAAACCCTGCCTGATTTCACCAACGCCCATTTGTCTGCCCCCGACCTGTTCGTGTGAATTTTGTATTAAATGCCTCAAAGCCGGCTTGCGGCGTAGTACGGGCAAGCCCGTATGTGGTTTTGCGGAATCAATGGACCCGCGCTTCCGCCCGCCGCCCGAGCTCGCGGGCATGCGCCGCGACCAGGCACAGTTCGGCATAGAGCCGATCCCAGAAAGGCGCCGGGATATCGAGCGCCGGACCGTCCGACTGATGGAGCGCGAGCGCGGCGCAGGGATCGAGCCCCAGGCGGAAGCGCGTGGCGAACACGCCGTCGATATGCTCGTCGGGCAGATCGTGCGGCACGGCAAGGCGCGCCGACATGATGTAGCCCGACAGGATGTCGACGCCGTAACCGTCGAGCATCACACGGGGCCGGCCGGCCATGTCCGGCCGCTCGAGCACCACGAGCGCGCCCGAGGGATGCTCCTCGACGCTCACCTGGAGCCGGCCGCCGAACGCATCGGTGATTTCTCTGATCCTGGGAAACAAGGCTCTATTCTCCTCTTGGGATCATTATAGAGGCGTCAACCAATTGGCGGGGCGGCGCGCGCAAGAAAATTGCGGGCACGAAAAAGGAGGCCGGGACTTGCGTCCCGGCCTCCTCGTCAGGGCCGTAGACTCCAGGGAAAAGTCCGGCCTTAACGGAACA
>ERZ778022.3068-NODE-3068-length-16223-cov-3.790883_pt1 | contig 16223 bp, 14 predicted proteins | sample MGYA00375752_ERZ778022 | MGnify/ENA primary metagenome ERZ778022 (study PRJEB29350, sample SAMN05389826) | bioreactor metagenome | isolation source: Thiocyanate bioreactor | place: South Africa: University of Cape Town | collected 2014-04-04 ... | reverse complement strand
GGATAACCCGCGCATCTGGCCAACCGGTAAAGGAGACGACGACCATGGCTTTGCCTGATTTTTCCATGCGCCAGCTGCTTGAAGCCGGCGCCCATTTCGGCCACCGCCAGCAGCGCTGGAACCCGAAGATGGCGCCCTTCATCTATGGCCAGCGCAACGACATCCACATCCTGGACCTGACCCAGACCGTGCCGCTGCTGCACCAGGCGCTGGTCGCGCTGCGCGAAGTCGCCGCCGGCGGCGGGCGCATCCTGTTCGTGGGCACCAAGCGCCAGGCCAGCGAGCCGATCGCCGCCGCCGCCAAGCGCTGCGCGCAGTATTATGTGAACCATCGCTGGCTGGGCGGCACGCTGACCAACTGGCAGACCATCAGCCACTCGATCCGCCGCCTGCGCACCATCGAGGAGACCTTGTCCAGCGCCGAGCAGTCGGGCCTGACCAAGAAGGAGCTGCTGGGCCTGCTGCGCGAGCAGGACAAGCTGGAGCGTTCGCTGGGCGGCATCAAGGAAATGGGCGGCCTGCCCAACATGCTGTTCGTGATCGACACCAACAAGGAATCCATCGCCATCGCCGAGGCCCGCAAGCTGGGCATCCCGGTCACCGCGATCCTGGACTCCAACTGCGATCCGGACGGCATTGCCTTCCCGATCCCCGGCAATGACGACGCCGCCCGCGCCCTGGCGCTGTATTGCGACCTGGCCGCCCGCGCGGTGATCGACGGACTCAGCCAGGGCCAGACCGAGGCCGGCGTGGACCTGGGCGCGGCGGAAGAGATCGTGGACACCGGCGCCCAGCCGGTCGAAGCCGAACCGGCCACCGCTTAAGTTCTACAGACAAGGCCCGCGCGCGCCCAGCGCGTGCGGGCATGACACGGAGATTCCAATGGCGAACATCACCGCGACCATGGTGAAGGACCTGCGCGAAAAGACCGGCGCGGGCATGATGGACTGCAAGAACGCGCTGAACGAGACCGAAGGCGATATGGAAGCCGCCATCGACTGGCTGCGCAAGAAGGGGATCTCCAAGGCCGCCAAGAAGGCCGGCCGCGTCGCCGCCGAGGGCCTGGTGGGCGTGGCGGTGGACGACGGCGCCGGCGTGCTGCTGGAAGTGAATGCCGAGACCGATTTCGTCGCCCGCAACGAGGAGTTCAAGGAGTTTGTGAAGACCGCCACGGCGCTGGCGCTCAAGCAGGGCGGCGACCTGGAAAAGCTGCTGGGCCATCCCATGGGCGGCACCACCGTGCAGCAGACCCTGACCGAACTGGTCGCCAAGATCGGCGAGAATATGTCCATCCGCCGCGCCGCGGCGATCAGCGTCGATCCCGGCGCGGTCGCGGCCTATGTCCACAATGCCGCCTCGCCCGAACTGGGCAAGATCGGCGTGCTGGTGGCGCTGAAGTCCACCGCCGACAAGGACAAGCTGGCCGCGCTGGCCAAGCAGATCGCCATGCATGTCGCCGCCGCCGCGCCGCTGGCCCTGACGGTCGAGCATCTGGACAAGGCCGTGGTCGAGCGCGAATACGCCATCCAGAAGGATCTGGCGCTGCAGTCGGGCAAACCCGAAGCCGTCGTCGAGAAGATGATGGAAGGCCGTATGCGCAAATATTACGAAGAGACCGTGCTGCTGCAGCAGACCTTCGTGATCGACGGCGAGACCCAGATCGCCAAGCTGGTCGAGAAGGCCGGCAAGGATCTGGGCGCGCCGGTCAGCATCGACGGCTTCGTCCGCTTCCAGGTGGGTGAGGGCATCGAGAAGGCCGATGCCGACTTCGCCGACGAAGTCGCCCAGATGGCAGGTAATCGCTAGACCGGAAGGGGACGCTTCGATGCCGGACGCGCCGAAAACACCCCAACCAAAATACAGGCGGGTCCTGCTCAAGGTCTCCGGCGAGGCCCTGATGGGCAGCGGCCAGTTCGGCAGCGACACCGACACCATCGACCGCATCGCGGTCGATGTGAAGGAAGCGTCCGACGCCGGAACCCAGATCTGCATGGTGGTGGGCGGCGGCAATATCTTCCGCGGCCTGGCCGGGGCCGCCAAGGGCATCGAACGGGCCACCGCCGACTATATGGGGATGCTGGCCACGGTGATGAACGCCCTGGCCCTGCAGGCGGGGCTGGAGCGCACCGGCCTGTCCTGCCGGGTCCAGTCGGCCATCGCCATGAACAATGTCTGCGAGCCCTATATCCGGCGCCGGGCCGAGCGCCACCTGGAAAAGGGGCGGGTGGTGATCTTCGCCGCCGGAACCGGCAATCCCTTCTTCACCACCGATACCGCCGCCGCCCTGCGGGCAGCCGAAATGGCCTGTGACGCCATGCTGAAAGCCACCCAGGTGGACGGTGTTTACAGTGCCGACCCCAAGAAGGATCCCAATGCGGTCCGCTACGATTCCTTGAGTTATCACGAGACGTTAACCCGGGATCTCCAAGTCATGGATGCATCGGCCATTTCCCTGTCGCGGGAAAATGGCATCCCCATCCTGGTGTTTTCGCTGGCCCAGGCGGGCGAGCTGGCCCGGGTGCTGCGCGGCCAAGGCCGGGCCACCATTGTGGAAGATAAATAGGCACTTCCCTTGGGGTGGACGGCCCGGTTTGGGCTAGTCTTGGTCCCGCTGCTTTGGGCGGGATTCCCGGAGTGCCCATTGGAGGAGAGAACAGATGGCCGACGCCTACAGCAAGGACGAACTGGACCGTCGCATGAAGGGCGCGGTCGCCACCCTCAAGAGCGAGTTCGGGGGCCTGCGAACCGGGCGCGCCAGCGCCGCGCTGCTGGATCCGGTGATGGTCGAGGCCTATGGCAATACCGTGCCGGTCAACCAGGTCGGCTCCATCGCCACGCCCGAGGCGCGCATGATCACGGTACAGGTCTGGGACAAGGGGCTGGCCAAGGCGGTGGACAAGGCGATCCGCGACGCCGGGCTGGGGCTGAACCCGCAGATGGACGGCCAGCTTCTGCGCATTCCGCTGCCGGAACTGAACCAGGAGCGGCGCAAGGAACTCTCCAAGCTGGCCGCCAAATACGCCGAGGCCGCCCGCGTGTCGGTCCGCAATGTGCGCCGCGACGGCATGGACCTGCTCAAGCGCCTCGAGAAAGACAAGAAGATCGGCGAAGACGAGCATCACACCAAGGGCGACGAATTGCAGAAGCTGACCGACGCCAACATCAAGGACATCGACGCCATGCTCCATGCCAAGGAGCAGGAGATCATGCAGGTCTGATGCCGGGCGCGCCCAACCCCCCGCCCCTCCCGCGTCCTGCCGCCATCATCGTGGCCCCGGCGCCTTTCGTGCGAAAGGCGCCAAAGGGAAGGCCATGACCAGCGGGCCCGCCAGTTCCCTTCCACGTCATGTCGCCATCATCATGGATGGCAACGGCCGCTGGGCGAAAAAGCGGTACCTGCCGCGCGAGGCGGGGCATTATGCGGGCATGGGCGCGGTGCGCGAGACGGTGCGCGCCGCCTGCGACATGGGTCTGGAAAATCTGACCCTGTTCGCGTTTTCCAGCGAGAACTGGAAGCGGCCCAAGACCGAGGTGGGCGCCCTGATGGGGCTGTTCCGCGCCTATTTCCGCAGCGACATGGACGAGCTGGTGGAACGAAACGTCCGTATGCGGATTATTGGCCATCGCGGCCGCGTCGCCGGCGACATCCAGCAGATGATCCAGGATTCGGAGCACCGCACCGCCGCCAATACCGGCCTGAACCTGACCTTCGCCTTCGATTACGGCGGGCAGGAGGAGATCGCCGCCACCGCCCGTGAAATGGCCCGCGCCGCCAAGGAAGGGCGGCTGGACCCGGAAACCATCACGCCGGACCTGTTCGCCTCGCGCCTGTTCACGGCCGGCACGCCCGATCCGGACCTGATCATCCGCACCAGCGGCGAGCATCGCCTGTCCAATTTCCTGCTCTGGCAGTCGGCCTATGCCGAACTGCTGTTCCTGGATACGCACTGGCCGGACTTCGACCGCGCCGTGCTGGCCGGGGCGCTGGAACAGTTCGCCGCCCGTGAACGGCGTTTCGGGGCGCTGGATTCGGAAGCCGTGGCGTGACCGTGACACAATCCATTCCCGCACAGGCGTCGCGCACGGGGTGGTGGGTCCGCCTGCTGGCGGGCTTGTTCATGGCCGTGCTGGCCTGTGTCATGCTGCTGACCAACGTCAACCTGTTCGCCGGGCTGACCGCGCTGATCGCCCTGTTCGCGGCGCGCGAATGGCACCGGCTGGTGCGGTCGCCCGCCATGCGGGCCCGCGCCGAGCAGCAACCCATCCATGTCCAGACCATCGTCACCGCCGCCGCCATCGGGCTGGCGATCCTGGCGCTGATGGAAGGCCTGGTCCTTCTGGGATTCGTGCTGCTGGCGGTGGGCGCGGCGGCGGCCTTCCTGCTGGCGCGGCGGCGCGACGACAATCCGCTCTGGCACGCCGCAGGCGTGCTCTATATCGGCGTTCCGGCCCTGGCGCTGGTGGCGCTGCGCGATATCCCGCCCCAGGGCGCGATGATCGTGCTGGGGCTGTTCCTGATCGTCTGGGCCACCGATACCGGGGCCCTGGTGTTCGGCAAGCTGATTGGCGGGCGGAAACTGGCGCCCCGGCTGTCGCCGGGCAAGACCTGGGCGGGCACCATCGGCGGCAGCATCACCGCCGCGATGGTGTTCGGGCTGTACATCGCCTTCTTCGGATTCTCGGTGTTCGCGGCGATGGGCTTCGCTTTTCTCTTCAGTTTCACGGCGCATGGCGGCGACCTGCTGGAATCCTGGGTCAAGCGCCGTTTCGGGGTCAAGGATGCCGGCGCGCTCATTCCCGGCCATGGCGGGGTGCTGGACCGGGTGGACTCCACCTTCGCCGCCAGCGTGGCGCTGGCGCTGCTGGTGTTCGGGGCCGGATTCAACCCCATGTTCGGGGGGCATGCATAGGGCATGTGGGCGTAAGGTTATGGGCGTGAGGATTTGGGCGTGAAGGCCATCGCGGCGACGAAGATTTTCGACGAACTGCCCGCCACCGACGCGGTGCTGTCGCGCCGTGTCACGGTGCTGGGCTCCACCGGCTCGATCGGCGTCAACACGCTGGATGTGATCGCCCATGTGCGCAAGCTGCATGGTCCTGATGCGCTGCCCATCGTGGCGCTGACCGCAGGCGAGAATGTCAAGACGCTGATCGAACAGGCCAGGGTGATGAAGCCCCGGCTGGCGGTGATCGGCAATCCCGCGCTGCTGGATGAATTGCGGGACGGCCTGTCCGGCACCGGCGTCGACGTGGCGGCGGGCCGCGCGGCGGTGATCGAGGCGGCGGCGCGGCCCAGCGATTTCGTGATGGTCGCCATCATGGGCGCGGCAGCGATCGAACCGGCGCTGGCGGCGGTGCGCCGCGGCGTGGTGGTGGCGCTGGCCAACAAGGAATGCGTGGTGGCGGCGGGCGCGGTGTTCCGCGACGCCATGGAACGGTCCGGCGCCCAGGTGCTGCCGGTGGACAGCGAGCACAACGCCATCTTTCAGGTGCTGGGATCGGGCGACGCCTCGGAAGCCGAACTGGTGACCATCACCGCCTCGGGCGGGCCGTTCCGCGAATGGACGCTGGAGCGCATGAAGGCCGCGACGGTGGAGGAGGCGGTCGCCCATCCCAACTGGGCGATGGGCCGCAAGATCAGCCTGGACAGCGCCACCCTGATGAACAAGGGGCTGGAGCTGATCGAGGCGCATTTCCTTTTCGCCCTGCCGCCGGACAAGTTGGGCGTGGTGGTGCATCCCCAGTCCATTGTCCACTGTCTGGTCAGCTATGAGGACGGCACCACCATGGCGCATCTGTCGGCGCCCGACATGCGCACCCCCATCGCCCATGCCCTGGGCTGGCCGCGCCGCATTCCGTCGCCGTCGCGCCGCCTCGATCTGGCCACCCTGGGTAGCCTGGTGTTCCAGGCCCCGGCCCATGACCGTTTCCCGGCCCTGAATCTGGCCATCGACTCGATGCGCTCCGGCGGGCTGGCGCCCACCGTTCTTAACGCTGCCAACGAGATCGCCGTGCAGGCGTTCCTGGACCGGCGTATCGGTTTCCTGGACATTTCCCATGTCGTCGGCCGCACGCTGGAGCGCGACTTCGGCAGCAACGGCCCGGCGGGCGACCTGGACTGTGTGCTGGGCTGCGACGCGCGCGCGCGCGTCCTGGCCGAGGAAATCTGCCAACAGGTAAGGGGCTGACATGTTCGACGCCATTCACGGCCTGATCTCCTGGACGCCGCTGGGCCTGCCCGCCTTCCTGTTCGTGATCACCCTGGTGGTGTTCTTCCACGAGCTGGGCCATTTCCTGATGGCCCGCGCCTTCGGGGTGAAGGTGGATGTGTTCTCGGTGGGCTTCGGCAAGGAGATTTTCGGCTTCAACGACCGGCGCGGCACCCGCTGGCGCCTGTCCTGGATCCCGGTGGGCGGCTATGTGAAGTTCGCGGGCGACGCCGACGCCGCCTCCACGCCGGACCGCGCGGCGGTGGAAAACATGAACGCCGCCGAGCGGGAAGGGGCGCTGGCGCTCAAGCCCGTGGGCCAGCGCGCGCTGGTGGCCGCCGCCGGTCCCTTGGCCAATTTCCTGCTGGCGCTGGTGCTGCTGACCGGTCTGGTGATGGTTCAGGGCAAGGCCATGGTCACGCCGATCATCGGTTCGGTGACCAAGGACAGTCCCGCCGACATCGCGGGCATCCGCGGCGGCGACCGCGTCACCCATATCGACGGCGACCGGATCGACGATTTCCAGCAGCTTCCGGCCATCATCTCGGTCAGCGGCGGCAGCACCCTGACCATCGGGCTGGAGCGGGCGGGCAAGCCGCTGGAAGTCCAGGTCACGCCCAAGCTGATGAAGACCCGCGACGTGCTGGGTAATGCCGTCAGCCAGATGGTGATCGGGGTGCGCCCGGACCCCAAGGCGCCTATCGTGCGGGAACACTACAACCCGGTTCAGGCGGTGGGCGTGGCGGGCGCCGAAACCTGGAACACGGTGCTGGGAATCGGCCAGCTCCTGGCCGGCCGGGGCAGCGCCGACCAGCTCAGCGGTCCGGTGGGAATCGCCAACATGACCCGCCAGGTGGCCGATTTCGGCTTCCTGCCGCTGTTGAATCTGGTGGCTATCCTTTCTGTAAGCATCGGTCTGGCCAACCTTTTTCCGATTCCGCTCCTCGACGGGGGCCATCTTCTGTACTATGCAGTGGAAGCTGTCTTGGGACGCCCGCTGGGTGAGCGGGCCCAGGATGTCGGGTTTCGGCTTGGGCTGGTCTTGGTGTTGGGGCTGATGCTGCTGACGACCTGGAATGACCTGGTCCGGTTGAATCTTTTCTGAAATCCGGCCTGTCGCGCGCAGGCCCATGAAACGAGTTGCCGGACGCAGAATGCGGACATCGCCAAGAAGCAGGTTGTTGCGCGCAACCTCCGCCAGCATGGTTCTGGCGCTTGCCGCGGTTCCCGCCGCCGCGCAATTGCGTCCGGGCGCCGACGAGCGCGCCCAGGAACTGAACCGCCAGTCGGGCAACGCCGCCGCCGCGGCGGCGGCCAATCCTGCCGCCCAACCCGCGCCGGCCACGGAGGCCGCCCCCCGGGTCATCCGCCATATCGTGGTGCGCGGCACCCAGCGCGTGGAAGCGGGCACGGTGCTGACCTATGTCGGCGTGCGCGAGGGCGACGACTACAACGCCGCCGAGGTGGACCAGTCGCTGCGCGCCCTGACCGCCACCGGCCTGTTCAGCGACGTCAAGACCCAGTTCGACGGCGCGACCGGCACCCTGACCATCCGCGTCACCGAAAATCCCATCGTCAACCAGGTGGTGTTCGAGGGTAATTCCAAGGTCAGCGACAAGGATCTGACCAAGGAAGTCCAGATCAAGCCGCGCGCGGTCTTCCCCCGCGCCAAGGTCCAGGCCGACGTCCAGCGCATCATCGAACTGTACCGCCGCAACGGCAAGTTCGCCGCCCGGGTGGACCCGCAGATCATCCAGCGTCCGCAGAATCGCGTCGACCTGATCTTCTCCATCTCCGACGGTCCCACCACCGGCGTCAGCCGCATCAATTTCAGCGGCAACAAGATATTCGACGACGACACGCTGCGCGGCCAGATCGCCACCACCGAAAGCGCCTGGTGGAAATTCCTGGCCACCAACGACAATTACGACCCGGACCGGCTGCAATTCGATCGGGAGTCGCTGCGCCGCTTCTACATGAATCGCGGTTATGCCGACTTCAAGGTGCTGAGTGCGGTGGCGCAGCTGACGCCCGACCGGCGCAGCTTCTTCATCAACTTCACGGTGGACGAGGGGGTGAAATACACCTTCGGCGCCATCACGGTGGATTCCAAGATCCGCGAGCTGACGCCGCGTGAGCTTCTGCCGCTGATCGAGGCCAAGAAGGGGCAGACCTATGCCGCCGACCTGGTGCAGAAGGCGATCGACTCCATCACCAATGCGGCGGGCACCAGGGGCTATGCCTTCGCCGACGTCCGCCCGCGCCTGAAGCGCAATGCGGCCAGCCGCACCATCGACCTGTCCTTCGACATCGTGCAGGGCCCGCGCGTCTATATCGAGCGGATCAACATCGCGGGCAACACCCGCACCCTGGACCGGGTGATCCGCCGCCAGTTCCGCCTGCAGGAAGGCGACGCCTTCAACCGGGTGCTGATCGACCGTTCGCGCACCCGTATCCGCAGCCTGGGCTTCTTCAGCAATGTGGAAGTCAAGAACGTGCCGGGCAGCCAGCCCGACCGCACCAACCTGACGGTGAACGTCACCGAACAGTCCACCGGCTCGCTGTCGGTGGGCCTGGGCTATTCGTCCACCACCGCGCTGCTGGGCGAGGTCAGCTATACCGAGGCCAACCTGTTCGGCCGCGGCCAGAATGTCCGCGTCAGCCTGCAGGCCTCGCAGATCACCCGCCAGGTCCAGTTCAGTTTCACCGAGCCCTATTTCCTGGACCGCGAACTGTCGGCGGGCTTCGACCTCTACAAGGTGCAGACCAATTACGACCAGGCGACCTATCAAAGCGATGTCAGCGCCGCGGTGATGCGCCTGGGCTTCCCCATCTCGGAATATTCCATGGTGGGCCTGCGCTATACCTACAAGTTCGAGAAGGTGCGTCCCTATGCCGGCGCGCCGCTGGAAGTGCGCCTGGCCGCCGGTTCGGCCAGCGGCTCGATCCTGGGTTACAGCTATTCCTATAACGACCTGGACGACTACCGCGCGCCCACCACGGGCGGCACCTTCTCCTTCAGCCAGGATTTCGCGGGTTTCGGCGGCACGCTCAAATACCTCAGCACCTACAGCACCTTCTCCAAGTTCACGCCTTTCTTCGAGGGCGCGGTGGTGGGCAGCTTCAGCGGCAATGCCGGTTACATCACCGGCTATAACGGCTCGCTGGTGCCGTTCAACGAACGCTTCTTCCGCGGCGCCGAAAGCTTCCGCGGCTTCGCCATCGCGGGCGTCGGCCCGCGCGACCTGGTGGCGCCCAACAATACCGGCTCGGTCGGCGCCAACGTCTATGCCATCGGCACGGTGGCGGCGCGCCTGCCGGCGCTGGTGCCGGAAAGCTATGGTATCGGCCTGTCGCTGTTCACCGACTTCGGCACCATCGGCCATCTGGACAACATCACCACCCGCACCTGCACGGGCATCCGTTATTCCGGCATCCGGTCGTGCGTGAAGGACAATCTGGCCTTCCGCGCCACCGCCGGCATCAGCGTCAACTGGAAATCGCCGTTCGGGCCGGTTCAGATCAGCGTCGCGCTTCCTTACGTCAAGGAATCTTACGACCGCGCCCAGCTCATCCACTTCAGCACAGCCACAGGATACTGACGATGAAGACACTTTCCGCCCTGGCGCTTGCTTTCGCGGTGTTCGCGCCCGCCGCTGCCCTGGCGCAGGGCAACCCGCCCGGCCCCCGCGTGGTGGTGATCGACAAGGTCGCCATCCTGCAATCCTCCAAGGTCGGTCAGGATGTCGCCAAGCAGGTTCAGGGGCTGGCCGAACAGGCGCGCAAGGATCTGACGGCCCAGGGCCAGGCCATCCAGACCGAGGGCCGCCAGCTGCAGCAGCAGGTCGCCATCCTGGCGCCCGACCTCAAGCAGAAGCGCATGGCCGCCTTCGAGGCCAAGCAGCGGTCGCTGCAGGGCGCGGCGCAGAAGAAAGACGAGCAGATCAAGGGCGGCTTCCTGCGCGCCCGTCAGGCGATGGAGCAGGCGCTGGGCCCGATCCTGGAGGAAGTGGTCAAGGAACGCGGCGCCAATCTGGTGCTGGACAAGCAGGCGGTGGGGTTCGCCAACAACGGCGCTTTCGACATCACCCGCGAGGTGATCGCCCGCCTGGACCAGAAAATGCCCACCTACAAGGTGACGCTGGCCGCCGCGCCCGCGCCGTCGGCCCCCGCCCAGCAGTAATCCGGATGGCCGATCCCCGTTTTTTCGACAATCGCGGCCCGTTCACGCTGGCGCAGATTTGCGAAAAGGCGGGGGTGACGCTTCCGGATTCCGCCGACGGGACGCGCCTGGTGCATGACCTGGCCGATCTGGCCGGGGCGTCGCCGTCGCATCTGACCTTTTTCACCGGCAGCGCCGACCGCCGCGACGCCTTCGCCGGCTGCCGCGCCGGGGCCTGTCTGGTGCCGGACAAGGGCAAGCGGCCTGACGCGCCCGCAAGCATGGCGGTGCTGGAATCCCCTGCGGTGGGGCTGGCCTTCGCGCAGGCCGCGGGCCTGTTCTATCCGGAAAGCTCGCAGCCGCGCTGGCGCGCCGCGGAGGGCAGCATCTCGCCGCTGGCGCGGATCGGCGCGGGTGTGGAACTGGCGCATGGCGTGGTGATCGCGGCGGGGGCGGAGATCGGCGACGGCAGCCGCATCGGGCCGGGAGCGGTGATCGGTCCGGGCGTCGCCATCGGGCGGCAGTGCGAGATCGGCGCCAATGTCACCATTTCCCATGCCTATCTGGGCGACCGCGTGACGGTCCTGCCGGGGGCGCATATCGGCCAGCCCGGTTTCGGCTTCGCGCCCACCGGGCAGGGCTATCGCAAGATTCCGCAACTGGGCCGCGTCATCATCCAGGACGATGTCGAGATCGGCTCGGCCACCACGGTGGATCGCGGCGCGCTGGGCGATACGGTGATCGGTGAGGGCAGCAAGATCGACAATCTGGTGCAGGTCGCCCACAACTGCCGGATCGGGCGGTACTGCGTGCTGGCCGGGCAGGTGGGTCTTGCCGGCAGCGTGGTGCTGGAGGATGGCGTCATCCTGGCGGGCCAGGTGGGCCTTGGCGATCATACCCGTGTCGGCGCGGGCGCCCGGCTGGGGGCGCGGGCGGGCACCGGGTCGCGCATTTTCCTGGAAGGAGGCGTGGATTATGGCGGGGCCCCGGCGAAACCTGTAAGAGAATGGGCGCGCGAGATTCATGCCCTCACCAATCTCGCCAAACGCCGCAAGCAGGACAAAAATGACTGAATCGCTGGTTCTGGATGTCGAGCAGATCAAGAAGCTGCTGCCGCACCGCGCCCCCATGCTGTTCGTGGAACGGCTGACCGATATCGTGCCGTTCGAGAGCGCCACGGGTTACAAGGCGGTGAGCGTGAACGAGCCGTTCTTCCAGGGCCATTTCCCCGACCGGGCGGTGATGCCGGGGGTGCTGATCGTCGAGGCGCTGGCCCAGACGGCGGGCGCGCTGGTGGTGCACAGCCTGCAGCAGGAAGCCGCGCCGGCGGTCTATTTCATGACCATCGAGGATGCGCGATTCCGCAAGCCGGTGGTGCCCGGCGACCTGATCCGGATGACGGTCAAGGCGGTCCGCCGCCGCGGTCCGGTGTTCAAGTTCGAAGGCAAGGCCTTTGTGGGCGAGGATCTCTGCGCCGAGGCGACCTACAGCGCCATGGTGGCCGAACCGGACCGCGCCGGATGAGCGTGCATCCCAGCGCGGTGGTCGAGGATGGCGCGGCGCTGGGCGCGGGCGTCCAGATCGGCCCCTTCTGCCATGTCGGCCCGCGCGTGACGCTGGGCGACGGCGTGCGGCTCGTCTCGCATGTCTCGGTCGGCGGCATCACGGCGCTGGGCGCGGGTTGCACGGTCTATCCGGGCGCGGTGCTGGGCGGCGACGGCCAGATCCGGGGCAATGATTTCACCGAGGGGCGGTTGGAGATCGGCGCGGGCTGCGTGCTGCGCGAAATGGTCTCGATGAATGTGGGCAGCCGCAGAGGCGGCGGTCTCACGCGCATCGGTCCCAACGGATATTTCATGGCCAATGCCCATGTCGGCCATGACTGCCGGGTCGGGGCGGACGTGACCTTCGCCAATTCGGTGGCGTTGGGCGGGCATTGCGAGATCGGCGACGGCGTGATCTTCGGTGGCCTGGCCGCCGTGCAGCAGTTCTGCCGGGTGGGTAAGGGTGCGATGGTGGGCGGCCTGACCGGCGTCAACCGCGACGTCATTCCCTATGCCATGGCCTTTGGCGATCATGTGGAGTTGGCGGGCCTGAATCTGGTGGGGCTGAAACGGCGCGGCCTGCCCCGCGCCACCATCAACGCCATGCGCGCGACCTTCCGGGTGGTATTCCACGGCCGGGAAGGATCCATCGCCGACCGTGCGCGCGCCGCGCGCGAACGGTATGCGGGAATCGCCGAGGTGGCAGAGATGGTGGACTTCATCCTGGCCGACGCCAAACAGGAACTGTGCCTGGCGCGGCGGCGCGGGGACGGACATTGAGCGTCCTGGGCCTGATCGCCGGCGGCGGCGACCTGCCGCCCGCGGTGGCCCGGTCGGTGCGGGAGTCCGGCCGCGCGGTGTTCGTGGTGGCGCTGGCGGGCAGCACCGGCGGCGACTGGGTGCAGGATTATCCGCATGAAATTCTGTCGCCCGGCGAGCCGGGCCGCATCATCCGGGCGCTGAAAGCGCATGGCGTCCACGAGGTTCTGCTGTGCGGCCGGGTGGACCGGCCGAAATTTTCCGAGATGAAGCTGGATGCCAAGGGCATGTTGCTGCTGCCCAAGGCCATCGCGGCGGCCAAAAAGGGCGACGACGCGCTGCTGCGGTTTATCGTCGGCATCTGCGAGGATGAGGGGCTGGTGGCGCTCAGCGTGGCCGAAGCCGCGCCGGGTCTGGTCTGCCGTGACGGCGCCGTCGGGGCGATGACGCCGTCGCCGGACCATCGCGCCGACATCGCCGCCGCCTTCGCCATTGTGCGGGCGCTGGGAGCGCTGGATGTGGGGCAGGCGGCGGTGGTGTGCGAAGGGCTGGCGCTGGCGGTGGAGGCCGCCGAAGGCACCGACGCCATGCTGGCGCGTATCGAAACCTTGCGCGAGAGCCTGCGCGGCACGGCGGCGCGGCGGCGCGGCGTGTTGGTCAAGGCGCTGAAACCCACCCAGGACGCCAAGACCGACATGCCGGTGGTGGGTGTCGCCACGGTCCGCAATGCTCATGCCGCGCATCTGTCCGGCATCGCGTTGGAAGCGGGCCAGGCGTTGATCCTGGACCGTGCGGCGGTGGCGGCGGAAGCCGACCGCCTGGGCCTGTTCGTGGTGGGCGTCATACCTTGAAAACCCTGAACATCATGCTGGTCTGCGGCGAACCGCGTGCGGACGCATCAGCGGACGCGCATATAAAAACGCGGCTCCAGGCATGGTGACCGGGGACTTGAACATCATGCTGGTCTGCGGCGAGCCGTCGGGCGACGCGCTGGGGGCGCAGTTGATGGCGGGGCTGAAGGGGCTGTCGCCGGTCCCCATCGCCTTCAGCGGCGTGGGCGGATCGGCGATGGCGCGCGAGGGGCTGCAAAGCCTGTTTGCGCTGGACGCGACATCGGTGATGGGCCTGCGCGAGGTGGTGCCGGCCATTCCGCGCATCCTGCGCCATGTGAAGATCGCGGTGGATTTCGCCGTGCGCACCCGGCCAGATGTGGTGGTGGTGATCGACAGCCCCGACTTCACCCATCGCGTGGCGCGGGGGATCCGCAAGCGCGATCCGTCGATCCGCGTCGTGGATTATGTCGCGCCCCAGGTCTGGGCCAGCCGCGCCTATCGCGCCCGCGACATGGCGGGCTATTTCGATCTGGTGCTGGCGCTGTTTCCGTTCGAGGTGCCCTTCTTCGAGAAATACGGCCTGAAGGCGGCGTTCGTCGGCCATCCGGTGATCGAGCGCGCGGCCCGCATCACCGGCGGCGCGGACTTGCGCGCCCGGCTGGGCATCGCGCCCGATGCGCCGCTGCTGGCGCTGCTGCCGGGCAGCCGCACCAGCGAAATCCGCTTCATCCTGCCGGAATTCCGCCAGGCGGTGACGCGGCTGGCGGCGCGCATTCCGGGATTGGTGACGGTGCTGCCCACCGTGCCCCATGTCGCCGAAAAGGTCTGTGCCGCCACACAAGGCTGGCCGACGCCGTTGCATATTCTGGAAAACGAGGCCGACAAATATGCCGCCTTCGACGCCGCCACCGTGGCGCTGGCGGCTTCCGGCACGGTGACGGCGGAAATCGCCCTCTCGCATACCCCGATGGTGGTGGCCTATCGTGTCGGCGGGCTGACTTTCTTCCTGTCGAAATTCCTGATGAACGTGAAGTTCATGGCGCTGATCAATATCCTGTTGGAACGCCAGGTGGTGCCAGAATTCCTGCAGGCAGCCTGCACGCCGGACCGGCTGGCCGAGGCGGTGGAACGGCTGTTCACCGATGCAGACGCCCGGGCCGCGCAGATGGCCGCGATGACGGAATTCGGGCGGCTGCTGGGCGAGGGGGATGACGCTCCCAGCCGCCGCGCCGCGCGCACCCTGCTGGCTTTCATCGCCCAGCCTGAAGCGAAAAAGCCTGAAACGAAAAAAGCCTGAAACGAAAAAGGCCCGGCGCATGGCCGGGCCTTTCGCGGGACGATGGCCGTCCGGTTACTTGCGCTGGTCCACCGGGACATAGTCGCGGGCGGTGGGGCCGGTGAAGATCTGGCGGGGACGGCCGATCTTCTGGTGCGGGTCTTCGATCATCTCCTTCCACTGGGCGATCCAGCCCACGGTGCGGGCCAGGGCGAACAGGGCGGTGAACATGGAGGTGGGGAAGCCCAGCGCCTTCAGGGTGATGCCCGAATAGAAGTCGATGTTGGGATAGAGCTTCTTTTCGATGAAATAGGGGTCGCTCAGCGCCACCTTTTCCAGTTCGATCGCCACCTTCAGCAGCGGATCGTCATGCAGGCCCAGTTCGTTCAGCACGGCATGGGCCTGGATCTGCATCGCCTTGGCGCGCGGATCGTAATTCTTGTAGACGCGGTGGCCAAAGCCCATCAGGCGGAAGCCGCTGCTCTTGTCCTTCGCCTTGGCGACGAATTCGGGGATACGGTCGACCGTGCCGATCTCCTCCAGCATCTTCAGCGCCGCCTCGTTGGCGCCGCCATGCGCGGGGCCCCACAGGCAGGCGATGCCCGCCGCGATACAGGCGAAGGGATTGGCGCCGGACGAACCGGCCAGGCGCACGGTCGAGGTCGAGGCGTTCTGCTCGTGATCGGCATGGAGGATGAAGATGGTGTCCAGCGCCTTGGCCAGCACCGGATTGACCACATACTCCTCGGCGGGGACCGAGAAGCACATGCGCAGGAAGTTCTCAGTATAGCCCAGCTTGTTGAGCGGATACACGAAGGGCTGACCGACATGGTACTTGTAGGCCATCGCCACGATGGTGGGCAGCTTGGCGACCAGGCGGTGGCTGGCGATCTCGCGCTGCTTGGGATCGGTGATGTCGGTGCTGTCGTGATAGAAGGCCGACAGGGCGCCGACCACGCCGCACAGGACCGCCATCGGATGGGCGTCGCGGCGGAAGCCGCGGTAGAAGGTCGCCAGCTGCTCATGCACCATGGTGTGGCGGGTGATGGTGCTGTCGAACTTGGCCATCTGGGCGGCGGTCGGCAGTTCGCCATAGAGCAGCAGATAGCAGGTTTCCAGGAAGCTGGAATGCTCGGCCAGGTCGCCGATGGCATAGCCGCGATATTGCAGCACGCCCTTGTCGCCGTCGATGAAGGTGATGTGGGATTCGGTCGAGGCGGTGGAGGTGAAGCCGGGATCGTAGGTGAAGATGTCGGCCTGATCGTAGAGCTTGCGGATATCCAGGACATTGGGGCCCTGTGTGCCCGCATAGACCGGCAGCGCGTAATCCTTGCCCTCGTAATTGAGGTTGGCCTGGCCGGCAGGCTTGATCTTGCTCTCTCTCATCGTTTCGTCCCCAGTCCCGGTATACAGTTCTTGCGCCGCAATAAAGCCACGCTT
>ERZ778022.3065-NODE-3065-length-16244-cov-7.143740_pt1 | contig 16244 bp, 9 predicted proteins | sample MGYA00375752_ERZ778022 | MGnify/ENA primary metagenome ERZ778022 (study PRJEB29350, sample SAMN05389826) | bioreactor metagenome | isolation source: Thiocyanate bioreactor | place: South Africa: University of Cape Town | collected 2014-04-04 ... | reverse complement strand
GTCCGGCCGCACGGCGCCCGCCACGCTCGCCGGCAGCGGCAGCTTGACGCAGAGCTACGTGCCGGCCGGCGGCGCCACCTCCACCGTGTACGCCACACCGGGTGGCGTGGCCACGCTGGCGCTGGCGTCGCTGTACAACGGCCTACGCACCGCAGTGGCGGCGTCGAGGGTGCTGCCGGCTGACTTGCGCACGCGCTTCCGGTACGCGGTGGACGACGCGGCGGCAGCGCTGTGGGCGCACGCAGAGGCGACGCGGGACGCTGCACGTGACCTGGTGGCGAGCGTGGAGGGTGACGGCTGGACGGTGTGGGCAGGCGCTGCCGTGCTGCCGCCCGTGGCGGTGCTGGCGCACGCCACACTTCGCGGCGCCGCTGACGACGCCGCCCTGCTGGCTGCCTTTGACGTTGGCATCCGGGCGGCGGCGGCGGACGCCATGGTGGCCACCGCTGCGGACGGCACGCATACACCCCACCGCGATAGTTTGCCGGCTGGCGCAGTGTCGCCTGCGGCCGTGGCTGGTGCGGCTGCCGCCCACCTGCCGCTTGCCGCTGCCGCCGCCGCGTGTGACAGCCTGGCTGCCGCTGCGGCGGCCGCCGCGCGCGACGCCGCGCTGGCGTTGGACGCTGACACGGCGGGTGCGGTGGCAGCGCCGGCGGGCGACGAGGTGGCGGTCATACTGGTTGGCTTGGCGCCCGTGTTGGCTGCCATGGATGCTGGCGCGGCGCGCGCCGTACTGGTCGGCATTGCGGCGTCATTTGGCGCCACGTGCGGCGCCATGGCTGGCGGTGCACGCCTGCGTGCATGGGTGGCGGGTGCTGCCAGTGGCGTGGCGGAGCAGTGCCGCCACCACATCAAGTCGTGGCTGGTGGCGCGCGACGCCGCCATCTTTGGCGCTGCTGCTGCCGTGAAGCGCGCCATCGACGGCGGTGGGTCGCCAGCGCTGCCCTCCGTCCTGGATGCCGCCAGCGCAAGCGGTGGCGCCGCAGCGACGACGACAGCTGCACCTGGCGACGCGCTGCCGGTGGTGCTGGGGCTGCCGCCGAGCGCATTTGTGGTGGACGCGGCAGACGGCCTGCCCGAGGCATTTGGCGCGTTGGCGACCGCCGACGCCATGCCGCTGCCGTGGGTACCGTCGCCCGCGGCGTTGGAGGCGGCCGCTGCCATTGACGACATGGTGGCCGGCGGCGCGGCGCTGCCGCAGCTGGTGGCGGCGGTCGGCGCCGTGACGGCGGCAGTGGCGGTGGAGGCGTATGTGGATCCCGCGGCAGGTGGCAGCGGCGACGCGCCGGGTGGCGTGGAAGCGCTGCTGGGTACGGTGGAAGTCGTGCCGGCGGAGGCACGGCTTCCCGCACGCGCCGCCGCCGCCACGGTGCGTGCGCTTGTGGAGTCCATTGCCGCCGCCGGCGGCGGCGTGGACGGCGGGCGTGCCGCGCGTCAGGCGCCGGCTGCCATCACAACTGGCAGTGGTGGCAGTGCAACGTCACCGGCACCGCCGGCGGCAGGCGGCCGGCGTGGTTCAGGTACCGCACTGTCACTGGCGGTGATGGAAGGCGCGGCGCAGGTGCTGCGGTCTGCCCTAACTGCTGCCAGCGGTGTCAGCGGGGATGGGGTGGGGAGCGGATGGCTGGCGGCGCCCACCTCCCTCCTCCGTGCCCTGTGCGCCGCCTGTGCGCGTGGTGACGGCGCAGGGTGGAGTGCGGGTGCCGTGCGCAGGTTTGGTGTGGCAGCGCTGGCGGCCCGCCTGCGGCACCCACCCACCCTGCCGCAGCTGCTGCTGTGCCGCGCCAACTGCGCCGCCAACAATGCGGATGGCAGCGGCAACCTCACACGCGCCGAGTTTGACGCCACCGTCATGTTTTACGAGACGACCGCCGCGCGCGCGTGGGAGCGTGTGGCGGCGGGGTGCGTACGGGCGGCGCGGCCGGGCAGCCGCGCTGGCACGCCGTCGTCCAGCGCCGCGCCCTCCCGCCGCACCAGCGTGACGGGCGCACTACTGGCGGCGGCGGTGGTGGAGCAGGGTGGCGAGCGTGACGCGGACGTGGCACTGGCGGAGAACCTGGTGAGCCCGTCGCCCGCCAGCCGCATGGGTGAGGCCGCCGCGGCGCGGGAGCTGATCTGGGAGGCATTTGCAAGCGCAGGCGGGCGTGGGGTGGAGCGCCGGCTGGCTTACCTACCCGCGCTGGTGGCGCTGGCCAGCGACGCGCGGGCACCCCTGCCGCCTGGCTGGCACGGCTTCCACGCCATTGGCCACGCACACGACGGCCGCAGTCACGCACCGGGTGTGGTGGGTGGGCGGCGGTCGTCATGGGAGGCGCCGGCCCCCTTTGCCATTGCGGGGCCGTCCTCGCCAGGCTCACCGGATGCCCTGCCGCTGCCCCTGCCCCTGGCGCCGCTGTATTCTGACCCGGACCCGCTGGTGCTGGCGGCCGGCGTGCCGCCCGCGGTGCACACCGCCACGGCAACCGCTGGTGCGTCTGGTAGCGGCGGCGGCGGCGGCGGCGGCGGCGGTGGCGGGAGCAGCGGTGGCGCTGACGGCGGTGCTGCGACCCGCGGCGCGCGGCGGTCACCATCCCCAAGCGCCTCTGGCGCCCTGTCTACCGTGCCATCGGTTGCCGACGTGCCGGCGGCCGGCGGCAGTGGCGGCGTAGCACTGCGGGCGTTGGGGCTGGCCAAGGCACTCGCGTTGTGCCAGGCGGTGGTGGACGGCGACGGTGGCTCCGCCGTCACTGCCGTCCCGCTGTCAGACCTCGCTATCTCGCCCGCTGCGGTAGCTGCCTGCGCGCAGGCACTGGGCCTGCCAACCCCGCCCCCTGCCACAGCCACGGCGCGCTTGCCACTGGCGGAGGCAGCTGCGCAACTAGCGTCCGTCGCAGCCGGCGGTGCCGCCCCCCTCGTCACCACCCAGCTGGCACACTTTGTCCCCGCCCTACCATCACGCGCTGCGCCGCCTGCCGCACCGCCCCGTCGGTAGGGGAGCCAACTTAATTATAGGATTGAAGTTCAATGAGTATTAACGACGTGCCAGTGGCTACCGCATCCACACCGCCATGTGTGCGGGGATGAAGGCAGTGACGGCGGCGGCGGGGGCGGCGGGGCGCCATGCGACGCCAGAGCAGCCGGGCGTGCCGTCGGTGCCCACCATGACGCCAAATGGCGCGCTCAGGTCACCCGCCGTCGCGTTGCCAGGCGTGCCACCAGCAGCCACACCGGCGCCCACCGGCAGGAAGCCGTCGCAAACGTCAAGCGTGTCACGCAGCAGCACGCCGTACGCGTGCCCCATGCACACGCCCAGCGACGCGACGCCGGTGTACATGCGCGGCGGGAAGGGGCACGCGCCTGCGGTGGCGGGCAGCGGCGCCGTGCTGTTGCTGCTGGTCACGGGCGCGGGGGTGCGGAGGCACCGCACAGTCACGGGTGAGTAGTCAGCGGCGTCAGAGGTGCAGGGCTGCACCAGCGGCGGCGGCAGGACGGCAAGCGTGGTGGCGGCGGGGTCCGGGATGGTGAACGCCACCGCGGCACCGTAGGCGGCAATGCCGGCGGTGGCGGCGGGTGGGGGCACCGAAGGGGTACCCGCCAGCGTCCATGACACTGCCACCTCGCGGCTGGCTTGCGCCACCCACAGCGCGTTCAGCCCACCCGCCGTCCCGCGGTCGGCGGGGTTGTAGCTGCCAGCACCCACGCCCAGTGGCCCCGCCAGGCCGCCGCCCGGCGCCACGCCCACCAGCGTCCACCCGCCGCCGTCGGTGGTCATGTCACAGAACACCCGCGTGCCACCCAGCGCCACGTCGTCCGGCGGGAAGATGGTATACACGCCGTCCGCGCCGCCAGTGGCCAACGCCTGCAGCTGCGCGCACGTCTTGGGCCGCACCAGCCGCACCACCGCCTCCTCCCACCGCTGCCGCTCGCCGTCCAGCGCGCCACGTGCCGCCGCCAACGCGGCAGCACCCGCCGCCGCCGCTTCCAGCGCACCCGTTACGTTGCCTGCAGCAGCTAACGCCGCTGGATCGCCACCTGCCGCCGTGCCGTTGAGCGCGCCGTTGGTCAGCCCCGTGGCGCACGGCACGCCCGTCACGCGCGCCACGCAGGCGCACGTTGCCATCTCAAAGCGCAGCGACGCTGCAAGGAAGGCGGCGTGCTCGCCATCCACTGCCGCCTGCAGCACGCTCACCCGCGCCACGCTGGTGGCGTGAGCAGACGCCGGCACGGCGCCAGCGCCCTCCGCCGCCTCCTCGGCGCCGCGTTGCAGCGCCAGCTGCGCGCGCGCGAGCCGTGACAGCGCGTCTGCCGCCGCCTGCGCCAGCGCCGCGCCCGCCCGCCCACCGCCGCCCTGGCAGCCCGCCACCGACGCCGTCGACTCACTCGCGCCCACCGCCGCCGCTAGCTGCCCCAGCTCCGCCAGCAGCGCGCGCAAATCACGCACTGCCGCCAGGTCCGCCGCGCGCGCCTCCTGCCCGCGCGCTGCCGCCGCCTTGCGCGCGCTGTCCAGCGCCGCTGTCGCCGCCGCGGCAGCCTTTGCTGCCGCTTCTGCCGTGCTAATGGCCCCGCGCAGCGCGTCCTTCAGGCGCGCCACACGCTCTGACAGCAGCGCCGCCACGCGACTACGCTCCGCCGCCACCTGCGCCGCCTGCCCGTCCAGCTTGCGCAGCTCTGCCTCCGCGCTGCTGCCAGACGCGCTGGCCGCCGCCGTCAGGTGCACCGCCAGCAGGCGCCGCCGGCGTGCCATGTCGGTGCGCGCGGCAGCCAGCCGCGCAGACACAAACGCCGCCGCCGCCTCGTCGGTAACGGGCGGCAGGGCAAGGATGTCACTCGCCACGTGCGCAAATAGGCGGGAGGCAGTGAAGGGTGGGACCGACACGGCTGCCGGGGCCTCGTCGGTGGCATTTCCGCCACTGCCGCCACTACCACCAAATGCGATCGCGCGCGCAGCGGCGGCGTCGGTACTGAAGTTTCGTACCACGGCGGGCAGGGACACGGGCGGCAGTAGTGGGGCACGAAGCCCGGCCGCAAGGTCCAGGGTCTGTACCGGCACGCCGGCATGCAGGCACAGGCATGCCAGCGTGCCGTTAACGCGCAGCAGCAGCGACACGGCGTCTGGCACGGTGGCCACCCGGCGTAGCAGGTCGGCCAAGTCGGCGGGCGGCGACGAGGGAGACGGTGACGGCGCCGGCGGCGATGGTGTTGAGGGTGCCGGCGTGTCGTCACCCGTGTCAATGGCAGCACGGGGTGTTGCTGACGCGGCGGCGGCGGCCATGGCCCCCCGCGTGGCGGCATCAAGCGTGGAGGCTTGCGGCGCTGCTACGGGTTCCACGCTGGGCAAGGGGCCGCCGCCGGCAGCGGCGCTGAACCCTGACGGCAGCGCCAGCGTGCCGTCGGGGAGGAGGAGGGACGTCGGTGAGGCAGCCATTTCCAACAGCAACGCGGCATCCAGTAGGCGGTCGGCGTCACCGGGCGCGCCGGTGTAGATGACTGACGTGTCCAGCAGGCGCGGCTCAGCCGGTGCTGCCGCCGCTGCCGCTGCCGTCGAGGGTGACGGCGACGCCCGGGGCGAGGGTAGCGGCTTCACGCGTGCGCCGCCCGTGTGTACAGCGGCTGCCGCCAGCAGCGCGTCGGCGTCGTGCAGCTCGCGGAGCGTCAGCACCATGGCGGGGCGGGATGGCGATGCGCTGGCCGCTGGCGGCGGCGCGGATGCCGACGCGGCGGCGGGCGAGGCAGCGGGAGTAGGTGACGGGTGGACAAGGCGCGCAATCATGGCCACAACATCAGCGAGCAAGGCAGCCGGGCGGGTCGAGTCGCACCACCCACGCAGCGCCAGCAGCGCCGCCGTGCCCTCTGCCGCCGCCGCCGCTGCCACCTCTCCGCGCGCCGCATCTGCCGCCGCCACCGCCCCGGCTGCCGCCCCTTCCGCCGCAGCAGCAGCCAGCTCAGCATCACTGCCGTCCGCAGCCGCGACAGTGACGCCGGCGGCGGCGGGCGGCGGCGGCGCCGCCGGCAGTGCGCCGCCGGCGCCGCCGCCCGCCTGCTCCACGGGAGCGCTCACCATGGTACCGTTGCCGCCGGCGGCAAGGCCGCCATCAGCGCAGCGCGTGCCACGCGGTACCACACCGCCGTCGCCCGCCTCCGCGTCGATGCGCGCCACCAGCCACGACTGCAGCGCCGTGCCGCCCAGCAGCGACGCGCAGCGTGGCCACACGCCGCACACGCCGGCGCGCGTGCCGGTTACAAACATGACTGACAGCGATGAAGCGGGTAGGCCGCCGCCGGCCCCGTGGTACGCCGTGCCCTCCCCCTCGCCGCCGCCGCGCGTGCGCGCCATGATCCGGCGCACCAACGCAAACCCACGGGCGGAGCCCGCTGCCAGCGCCGCAGTGGCATCCGCCACCACCGCGGGGTCGGTATTGGGCACGCCGTCAACGCGCGCGGCTACCAGTGCAATGTCACGCCGCAGCCGCGCCTGCTCCTCCGCCAGCTGCCGCGCATGCTCTGCCACTAGTAGCGGCAGCGGCGCGCCGCGGATGCGCTCATGGTTCGCGGCGGCATCAACTGGCGGCACCAGCGCGTTGAGGGCGTCGCTCACGCGGATGTACGCCGTCAGCAGCGCCGTCGCGCCCGCCAGCTCCGCCGCTGCCGCGGAGGTGTGTGCCGGTGTGAGCGCACGCATGGCGCTGGCCGCCAGGCGGAGGTAGAAGATGTCCAGCGCCGGCATGGGCACCTCGGATGACGGCGGTGCAGCCATGCCGCCGTCAAGCGGCGCCCCCGCAGTCGCTGCCTCTGCCACCGCAAACCGGTGCTGCGCAAGTGCCAACGCCGCTGCGGAGGTGGAAGACGGCTGTTGCGTGGTGGTGGCGGCGGTGGCGGCAGCAGTAGCCGTGCCAGTGGGTGCCGTCCCGCTGGCACGACTTGCACCGGCATTAACTGGCGGCGGCGGCGCGGCGGCAGCAGCAGTGGTGGCAGCGGCAGCAGTGGCGGTGGCGGCTGCGGCGGCGGCTGCCAGTGGGTCAAATGACTGCGCAGTTGTCAGTACCGCGCCGTCCACCGCAATGCCGGCGCTGGTGACGCCCGCCGTGCCGCCGGCAACAATGGGGCCCACCAGGTTGTGGCTCCGCAGCGCCTGCAGCTGCGCGTCCACCGCGGCGCGCGAGGCGGTGACGTTGGCACCCACGTCGTGCAGGTGCTGCCAATAGGTAAACAGGCGTGCCTTGAGCGCCGCCACGCGCGCGCCCACCTCCGCTGTCACGGCATCAAGGGGCGGCGGCGTGGCCGCGGGCGCCACCAGCTCCACACACTTGCACGCCAGGTGCGGCCCCGACGCGCCCGCCGTGCCGTTGCGTGTCACCTCAAACTCAGCATCGCCGCTGCCGCCGCCGCCCCCGGTCTCTGCTGCTGTGCCGGGTGCCACCAGCCGGCAGTGGCAGGTGGCGCGCTTGTACTTGGCGGCCAGGCGCGCGGCGGCAGCCTGCAGCATCACCATGTCGTCTGCTGCCACCAGCGCACCGCCAGCAAATGCGGTGCTGCCGCGCGGGCAAGAAGTGTACACCGTCATGGTGGAGCTGGTGCCTAACGCCAGCTGCAGAGCTGGGATGACGCGGCCGCCGCTGCCGTCCAGTGCCGGGCGGCACGGCCCACCGCGGCCCGGCGCATCCCGCACGCCTGCACGCAGACGCGCACTCAGGTCAGAGGCAATGGCGACGCCGGGAGCTGGCGGCGCGCCGCCCCGCCGCGCCACGCTGGCCGCCGCCGCTTCGCCGGCCGCCGCTTGCAGCGCGGCGTACTCGTCCCGCACCGCCGCGTGGTCGGGCTGCAGGACGCAGTGCACGTACTTGGTGGCGGCCTTGTACTCACACAGGAAGGCGTTACGCCCGCCGCCCGTGGTGGCGGAGGTGGTTCGTGCAGCCAGGGCGGCACGCAACGCCTCCCGCGTCACGGTGGACACCGCCACGCAGTCAGGGTTGCGCGGCGGTGGTGGTGCCGCCCCTGTATCCCCACCGGCGGTGCCATCACCACTGGCATCCCCACCGGCGCCGTCACTACTGCCGTCGCCGGCAGCGACTAGGCAGGCATCTGAAAACACAATGACGGGCGGGCGGGACGGCGTGCCAGGCGGCGCAACGAGCGCGGCGCGCGGCGCTTCCCGGATGTCGACATTTAAGCGGCGCGCCAGGTCGGCATACAGGCCGGTAGACAGCGCATCCAGTGCCGCAAACCGCGGTCCGGTGTCCCGCGCCTCGCCGTCGCCAGGCGCCACAAACGGCGCACTGTCAGCGGCGTCATCGGGCGCCAGCACCGCCTGCCCACCGCGCACGCGCACGCTATCCCGTCCACGCACCGCCGCAGCGTCCACAACATTACCGGTATTCGTGCCTGGGCGTGGCCGCCCACCCAGCAACACTGCTACCAACCCAAGCAGCGTGGCGGCCACCGCCGTCGGCGCATGGGGGCGGCGGTGGCGTCGCCGCGCCATGCCTACAGCCACCTTTGTGTAGGCGACCTGGCTGCTGTAGCTTGGAGGTGGCCGCGAGCCAACAGGACCTTTCGATATCAAATGACGCCCACGTGGCAGGAAACGACAATACACGCCGCGGCAGCAGCAACAACACAACAGAGCGGTATTGCCAGTGGGATTATTGCCTGCGCACGGCAGCTGCCGCGGTATTTTGTGTTTCAACCTTCACGGGCTTCGACAGCCTGAGCAGGCGGCCTTTGAAAAGCAACTGGTGGGGGGTTGCCGCGCGGATACGGTGCAGGAAGATACGACGAGGGGGCACAGCCTGGCCGCACAGGCAGGCAGGCGTCCGAGAGACAACGCATAATGGTGGCAGCGTGGCTGCTCGCCGCCGCAATTGTATGTTGGTAACGATTGGTGTATATTGACGGTAGTGGCTGGTGGGTGGAGTGTATTCTACCCCGGAGAGAAGCGTGTCACGTGCTGCGGCAGTGATTGAGGGAAGGGGAAGCAGCACTAACTCACTGCCCCCACTGCCCCCCTGTCCCCTAATACCTCTGCTGCTGTGCCAGCAATGGCGTTGGCAGCACTGGCCCCCACCCCGCCGGCAGAGGGGGCGGTAGGGCTGGACAGTGCGGGTGCGAGTGGGGCGCAATGCACGCCAGCCTTCCCGCTGCTGCCTGTCGCCGGGCGGCCGCCGTTGGCACGCGCGCCGCCTGGCGCGAGCGCCTTTCATTCACTTAGCGGAGGTGGCGGAGGGGGTGGGGGCGGCGGGGGCGGCAGTGGAGGCGGCGGTGGCGAGAATAGTGGAAGCCGGCTTGGTACAACTGGGAGTGGTGCCGTACTGGCACGGCTACCATCATTACTGGGTGACGCGGGGTCAGATGGCGGCGCATCGCTCCCGCCATCCTTGCTTTCGTCACCCGCGCCGCCCCCTGTGCCGCCCTTGCTGCCGCTGCCGCGCGCCGCATTTAACCACGATCGCGATGGACCGCTGCCCAGTGGCACCGCCGCTGCCACCGCTGCAAACGCGGGCAGCAGCGAGAAGCTGCTGCCGGTGCCAGCGTTTTTGTGGGCGCAGGCGCGCGCTGCTGGCCGCCGGTTTGTGGTGGGGTACGCTATTGCAACTGGCTTTGCACTGCTGCAAGCGGGTCTGCGGCTGGACCGGCGGAAGGCGTGGAGCGCGGCGCGCGTGGCCAAGCTGTCGCGCCGCATCCTGACCGACCGCCAGTCGTTCGCACTGGGCGGGTTTATGGCGGCGTTTGGGCTGGTGTACCAGACGGTGCACCGCGTGCTGGCGGCGTCGTCGTCGTCCCGCTTTGTGCCACCCGCCGTGGCGGGCATGAGCATCCACGCGCTGAGTGGGTCGTTTGGCACGTCCCTGGACCCCACCGAGCCGTCGCTGCGCGCGCTGGTGCGCGCGGTGGGGGCGGCGGCGGGCCAGCCGCCGCTCGCCGCCACGCTGCCGCACATTGACGCCGCCGTGTTCATCGCCTCCTGCACCGTCATCATGTACGCCTGGTTCTTCCACCCCGCCTCGCTGTCGCCCGAGTACCGGCGCTGGATCTCCAAGATGGCGGCCATGGACACCACGCTGCTGGAGCTCCTGCGCAAGCTCAAGGACGGCCGCATCGCGTACGGCGTGCACACCACCGCCCTTGATGACTACTGCGACCGCATTGGCGCGCCGCGCACGGCGGGCGACACCGGCAACGGCTTCGTGTCGTGCGCCATCGTGCACCCTGCCGACGGCACGCTGTGCATCGGCAACTCGGTGCGCCGCGCCGCGCGCGGCATGAAGGCGGCACTGGGCCTGTACCTGCCGGTGCACATCGTGACGCAGATCCTGGTGCACCGCGGCGAGCTGTTTGCGCCGCTGCGGCAGCTGGCTGACGACCAACCCGCCGCCGCCGGCGCGCCGCCGCCGCCGCTGCCGCCGCCAACCGCGCCACGCGCATCCTTCATCACACGGCTGCGCGCCCTCCTGGCGCTGGTGGCGTCCCGCAGCCGCCTGCTGGCATGGTACCTGGGCCGCGCGGTGGTCGCCGCCCTGCGGTCGTCCGCCTTCCTGGGCACCTTCATTGGCTTGGCGTGGTCGGGCGTGTGCATCGCGCGGCAGGCGCGGCAAAATGACCTGCCGTCTGGCCCGTTGCTGGGCTCCTTCCTGAGTGGGTGGAGCATCTTCATTGAGGCGCCGCGCCGCCGTGCCGAGCTGGCGGCGTACGTGGCGCCTCGCGCGTTGCACACCACGTGGCAGCGGCTGGTGGCGGGCGGCTGGGTGACCAGCCTGCCCGGCTCCCACGTCACCATCTTCTCCATTGCCGCCGCGCTGCTCATGGCGGCGTATGAAAACAGTCGCCGGCGTCCATCGCCGGCTCTGCCGTCCCCGCCGCCCTCACCGCCGTCGCCGCCGCCGCTGCCGCGTGTTGACGTCACCGCCGTCGCCCCCGATGCGGCGCTGCTGCTGCACCGGTCCCACAGCGCGCCCGCCGTCATCGACCGCGCTTACTCCCCCCTGTCCCACGCACCTGCTGCCGCTGCCGCTGCCGGCCCGCCTCCGCCGCCGCCACCAATGCTGGTACCTGGCGCCTTGCCGCCTCGCGGGTCACGCGCGCACACCATGGTGGAAGACTGGCAACTGCACGTGTTGGCACCGCCGCAGGCGTCGGGCAACGTCGACCCCCCTGCTGTCGCACCGCCGCCGCCCAGCAGTGAGTCAGACTCCGACGGCGCTGGCCGCAGCACCGCTGCTGCTAACCCACCTCGTGCGCCATTCTCGCCTTCCCTAGCAGCCATCGTGGAGCTGTTTTCTCGCTAACCACCCACCCCTCACTCGCTGCCCCCCGCTGTGGCGCGTGCGGTGGGCTGCCGCGGTTTGAATGTTTGATATGTATGTGGCTTGCTTGTTGATGGTGGTGGTGTTTAGAAACACCGGGGGGAGAAAGTCATAGTTGTATGTTGGTGTCGTCTTGGCAGCACAGCCAGGACAACGGCGCACAGGCACGAGGCACAGCGGCAGGCAGGCGGACGGGGGTTATTAACCACCGAAGCCGTACAGGGTGCGGCCCTGGCGCTTCAGCGCGTACACGACGTCCAGCGCCGTCACGGTCTTGCGGCGCGCATGCTCCGTGTACGTCACCGCGTCGCGCACCACGTTCTCCAGGAACACCTTGAGCACGCCGCGCGTCTCCTCGTAGATCGCACCCGAGATGCGCTTCACACCACCGCGGCGCGCCAGGCGGCGGATGGCGGGCTTCTGCGGGTTTCGTTTGGGGGTGTGGGGGAGGGTGGGTGGGTGAGTAGGGGTGAGTATTGAGTGGGTGAGTGAGTAGGCGTGGAGAGAGACTGGAGGGTGTCAACTGCCAAGTCGGTGTGTCTACCACGCAGCAGCCACCACCACTCGCACTCCCACTGCACTCGCATGGCAACCGCGTGTGACCACATGGCTCATGTGTGTGTGTTCCACCACCACTGTCGACAAGCAAGCACACAACCAGTCAGTATGAGGCCAGCACGTACCGTGATGCCCTGGATGTTGTCGCGCAGCACCTTGCGGTGGCGCTTGGCGCCGCCCTTGCCCAGACCCTTGCCACCCTTGCCACGGCCCGACATTGTGCTTGTGGTTGTTAGTTATAGGCTTACTGCGCTGTAACTGCGCGCCGTCGCGTGCGGCGTGTGGCTGCTAAGTGCGACGACGATGGTGTGTGGGAGAGGGCGAGAAGAGAGAAGAGGGGGGAAATCGCGGCAATGTCGCGTCCCAAAAGCGGGGTTGGCGAGCAGCTGAGCGGCAACCCCGCTTTTGTGCCCGCGTCTCTCTCTCTCCTCCTCTCCTCTCCTCCTGCCCACTCACACACACTGTGTTTACACGTCACACAACAGTGAGACGGACGCGCAGTTGTTACAAGCGATCAACTTGTGATTACACAGTGCATCCAAGATGGCCCGCACCAAGCAGACGGCACGCAAGTCCACCGGCGGCAAGTGCGTACCTCTGCGTGTGATTGGGGCGGTTGGCGAAAGAGGAGAGGGCGAGGAGGGAGGAGGGAGAGGGGGGAGGGGGGCACTGCCTGCACCAGCAGCAGCAGCAGTGGCAGTAGGAGCAGTGGTAGCGGCAGGACACTCAGTGGGCGCGTAGCAGACACCACACGCGCAACCACAAACACTCACCCCCCCTCCCCCACCCACCCACCCACCCAACCCACCCCACAGGGCCCCGCGCAAGCAGCTGGCCACGAAGGCGGCGCGCAAGTCGGCGCCCGCGACGGGCGGCGTGAAGAAGCCGCACCGCTACCGCCCCGGCACCGTGGCGCTGCGTGAGATCCGCCGCTACCAGAAGTCGACGGAGCTGCTGATCCGCAAGCTGCCGTTCCAGCGCCTGGTGCGCGAGATCGCGCAGGAGTTCAAGACGGACCTGCGCTTCCAGGGCTCCGCCGTGCTGGCGCTGCAGGAGGCCTCCGAGTCCTACCTGGTGGGCCTGTTTGAGGACACCAACCTGTGCGCGATCCACGCCAAGCGTGTCACCATCATGCCCCGCGACATCCAGCTGGCGCGCCGCATCCGCGGTGAGCGCGCGTAAATGCGCCCTCCCGTACACATTACCACGACGCCTTCCTTCCCCCGGTGTTTCTAAACACCACCTATTGCTACTACCGATGTTCTGCTGCTTTGTGCGGGTCTAATGATGATAGCGTGTGTGTACTATGGTTGTGGCTTGTGTGTTTGCGGCCAGTGAGTGTCGAGCATGCCCAGCCGCACCGCCAGGTTTGTGATCGGCTCCGCCAAGAAAGCCACGATGCCGTCAGCGTCAAACAACGCACGCCATGGCGGGAGTTCACCATGCCTGTACCCTGCCGGCTGCCGCTGCGTTTGGGCGGTCAAAGTCAATCTCAAGTTACTACTCATCGAATCGACGCAGAATAGGCAAAGGTGGTGTTTAGAAACACCGGGGGGTTGGAGTATGTAGTGGTTATGGCGCCCAGCGGCCTGGCGCGCCGACAGCCGCGTCAGCGGGCTGCTTACGCGGTGGAGGTGAACTTGGTCACCGCCTTGGTGCCCTCCGACACGGCGTGCTTGGCCAGCTCACCCGGCAGCACCAGGCGCACGGCCGTCTGCACCTCCCGCGACGACAGCGTGTTCTTCTTGTTGAAGCGCGCCAGCTTGCCCGCCTCGCCCGCCACACGCTCGAAGATGTCGTTCACGAACGAGTTCAGGATGGACACCGACTTCTTGGACACGCCGATCTCTGCGGGTGGTTTGAGTTGGGGGGTGGGGGCGGGCGGGAGTGAGAGGGGGTGTGCAGTGGCGAGAAGTGAGGGTGTGTCCACAAGTGTCACGTCCCACCAAACACCACCACCACCCACAACAGCAACGTACCAGGGTGCACCTGCTTCAGCACCTTGTAGATGTAGGAGCCGTAGGACTCGACGCGCGTGCTGCGGCGCTTCTTGCCCTTGCCCTCGCCGCCCGCGGACGCCGCCTTCTTCGCCACCTTGGCGGTCTTCTTGGAGGGGGTCTTGGCCATCTTGATGGGGGGATTGTTGGAGTAGTGTTGATCGACACGACTTCTGCGCGTGTGTGCCGCGCCCGTTGGGTTGTTGATGAGGGGTGTTGGTGTGGGCACCTGTGGGGGTGTGAGGGGGAGGGAGACCAAAAAGCGGGGTTGGAGGCGCGTGGCAATTCCTTCGCAACCCCGCTTTTCGGCACCCACACCTGGGCCGCCACTGTGCCACTCACAAGGGTGCACCCACACGACGCCGCCGCGGCCACACGACGCCGACGCAGTTTTGTGAACCAGCGATTTCAACGCTTCACCACAAACACAACCCAGGATGTCGGGCAAGGGCAAGGGTGCGTACGCTTGGCAGCCCGTTTGGAGGCGGCGGCCCCTCCTCATGTCACCACCCTGTCCACACCCACACAAGTCCCACACCCACAACCACCCCCACCAACCACCCACCCAACCCCAACCTACAATGCAGGTGCGTCTCGCGCGGGCAAGAAGGCGGCGGCCAAGGCGGTGTCCCGCTCGGCCAAGGCGGGCCTGCAGTTCCCGGTGGGCCGTATCGCCCGCTACCTGCGCCGCCAGCGCGTGGCGTCGCGCGTCGGCGCCGGTGCGCCGGTGTACCTGGGCGCCGTGCTGGAGTACCTGACGGCGGAGATCCTGGAGCTGGCGGGCAACGCGGCGAAGGAGAACAAGAAGACGCGCATCATCCCGCGCCACATCCAGCTGGCGGTGCGCAACGACGAGGAGCTGAACAAGCTGCTCGGCGGCGTGACGATCGCGTCGGGCGGCGTGCTGCCCAACATCAACGCCGTGCTGGTGCCCAAGCGCTCCGCTGACCCCAAGAAGAAGGCGGCGGCCTCGTCGTAAGCAGCGTGCGCTCTTAAGAGCAGCAGTGGCTGAATACAACTACTACATCCAACCCCCGGTGTTTCTAAACACCACCTGTCTACGACTGTGTCGTGTGTGCGCATTTGATAAGCAGCAGCAGCTAAGCTAGTTGATGTGGCGGCGTGGCGTGGTATGCCATGGAACCGCAGTGGTAAGGTGTTGGGAGCGTGCCGCACGTCATGTGGCCGCCGCGTTGCAAGCGTGCTACGTGCTACGAGTACTCAAGCTGCGAGCCGCGGCCCCTGGCAGCGGCTACCGCAAAATGATGTGCATCTCCGTGTCACTGCGCACCCATGCGCTCCGCGCGCCCTTGCGTGTGGCGCCCCCCTTGTCGGCGCGCGCATCCGGCGCCACCGCCGCGTTGCTTGCCACGGTGCTCGCCTCGTCACCCGACACCGAGGGGGACTCCGTCATGACCGCTGCGCACGCAGGTGGTGCGCGTGTGTGTGCGTGCGTGTGTGTGCGTGTGTGTGGGTGTGCGTGAGTGTTGCAGTCGTTGGGCAACAAATGATCCGCCCCCTTCCACTCCACCCGTACACGCACATGACGCAGTCGACGCGGTACTGGTACCAGCGCCACCAGCGGCAGCACCGCCGCCGCCGGCGCCGCTGCCCGCAGGCGGGAAACCGACCTCAATGTCGGTGTACGCGACGCCATTGTTCATCATCATCGACCACAGGTCGTGCACACCACCGACCGTCATTGCTGCCGACAGCGCCGCCCTCTTCGTCTTGTCGTCGCCCGCGCGCACCGTCACCAGGAGCTTGGAGTAGTCGGTGACGCCACCGTAGTTCTCACTGAACGCGTGGCTGCCTTCGATCGTCTCCATGATGTCCGCCTTGGTCATGCCCCGCACGTCCTCCATCACCTCCAGCAGGTAGTGCCTGTGGGTGGCGACGGGGTCCACCAAGTCCACGATCGCGTAGAGTGGCGCGGCGCGGGGGCGAGCGCGGCGGGCACGCGCGCGGGCCGCGGCGCGGCGCCGACCAGCAGCAAATGCACCAGCACCGCTCATTGTTGTACAGGATGTGGTCGCGGGAGTATTTGTCCGTCGCGGATTTTTGCAGCACGCGGCCTCGCGGCAGCAGGGTGCGCGTGGGTGCGGCGACGGCGCCGCGGCAGGGCGACAGCGCGTGCGCGTTGGACTCAACTCAGCGATGCAATGATACGCCGCACCCAGGATACGAGTGGCGTGAGAGGGAGAGAGAGCAATCAGCGGTCGGCGTCGCCACTTGCACACAGTTAAAACACCACTGCAACCTGCAATTATCACTGGATTTTATCACTGGCACGGTGCTACTGTGTCACTGATTGTGTGTACCGGAGCCAATTGATGGTAGCCAGTTAACGGGAGAAGTTGCAACCCTGTGATGGTAGCAGTGAGCTGGTACCAGTGAAACCAGTGAACGCCAA
>ERZ778022.3058-NODE-3058-length-16264-cov-6.110371_pt1 | contig 16264 bp, 6 predicted proteins | sample MGYA00375752_ERZ778022 | MGnify/ENA primary metagenome ERZ778022 (study PRJEB29350, sample SAMN05389826) | bioreactor metagenome | isolation source: Thiocyanate bioreactor | place: South Africa: University of Cape Town | collected 2014-04-04 ... | reverse complement strand
CGCGCACCACGTCCCGCAGTCGCACTGTGCCGCTCTCATCGCCGCTTGCTATCAGTCCGTTGGGCAGCAGCGCCAACGACCACACCCAATCTGAATGCCCACGCAGCACCAGCTGGTCGTCCCACTCATACGCCAGCGGCGTTGGCGTCACTGGTGCCACAACGGCAGTTACAGGTGTATCTGGTGCAGATGCAGACGCAACAATCGGCGCACCAACCGGCAATGGTGCGGCTGCTGGCGCTGGTGGCGGTGCAGCATCAGTCGGTGGCGCAGGTGCGGGTGCCGCTGCTGCAACTGTCCCACTAACGGTACCAGCGCCGCCACCAGCAACCCTTGACGCCGCCGCCGCCGCCTCAAACGCGCGGTGCACTGCTGCCATGGCCGGCCGCGTCTTCCCCTCCTGCGCCCAGCCCCTCTCCCCCAGCGCCACCACAGCCGCTGGCACACCGCGCGCCACCAGCGCCGCCACTGCCGGGCGGCCACCCCCCTGCACGTGCCGCCGCAGCGCTTCCGCAAACTGCGGCGCCGTCGCAGTCGGCGGCAACATTGCCATCATCTCTGCCTCGTATGGCACGCACCCGGTCAGCACCTGCCATGCCATCACGCCAAAGCTGTACACGTCGCTCGCCGACGTGATGACAGTGACAGGGTCAAACAGAGCCGGGTCCATGTACACCACCGTGCCGCGCTCACCCATCAGCGTGTCGCGCGTTTTGCTGCCATCTCGGCGCATCACGCTGCTGCCAAAGTCTGCCAGCTTGGCGACGGGTGGTGTGGAGGCACTCAACAGCACGTTCTCGGGCTTCACGTCCGCGTGGATGACGGAACACGAGTGCAGGTACGCCAGCCCGCCCGCCACGTCTGCCAGGAGTTGCAGGCGCAGCGCCATTTCGGCGCCGTAGTGCGTGCTGCCCGGCTCCAGCATCAGTACAGTCATCGAACCTGCCAGCCGTTCCATCACAATGTAGTGCGTCGTTGCGTGGTCATGAACATCCACGATGATCCCGTGCACCGCCACAATGTGTGGGGACGTCGCACGCATATGCAGCCGCACCGCTTTCAGCCACGCCATCTCCTCCCCGACGCGAAGCGTCTCAGACTTGATGGCCACCGGCTGCCCGTGCAGCACGCCTGCGTACACGGTGCCAAACGTACCGCGGCCAATAGCGACGGGCAGCCCACCTCTGCCGCGATCCCACACCACGTCGTCAAAATTGAGCATCATGTCACCGCCAGTGTCGTCGCTGCCGCCGCCGCCGCGGCCACTTGCAGCGCCGCCGCCACTACTTGCGGGTGCTGGCGCAGGCACTGCTGCTGCCGCTGCTGCTGCCGCTGCTGTAGCTCCTGTTGCCGCTGCTGCCTTTGTTGATGCTGGACCTCGTGCCAATGCTGGGACCGGTGCTAATGTTGATGTTAATGGTGCTGCCGGCGTTGTTGTTGCTACTGCTGCTGCTGCTGCTGCTGCTGCTGCTGCTGCTGCTGCTGCTGCTGCTGCTGCGTCCAACGCAAGCTGCACCACCGCCATGGCCGGTCGCGATGCCTGTTCCGTTGCCCAGCACGACTGCACCAGCGCCACCCCGTCCGTCGGCCCCCCACGCTCCACCAGTGCCGCCACAGGCGGGCGGCCACCCCCCAACACGTGGCGCCCCAGCGCCTCATCCCTTTGTTCCCCCGTCGCAGTGGATGATAGTATGCCCACCACCCCTTCTTCGTGCGGTATGAGCCCACTAAGCACCTGCCACGCCATAATGCCAAAGCTGTACACGTCGCTCGCTGTCGTGATGCTGGTGTCAGGGTCAAACAGCTGCGGATCCATGTACAGCGGTGTGCCGCGCATCCCCATTAGTTCATCATTTGTCGCGCGCCGCAGCACGCTGCTGCCAAAGTCCGCCAGCTTGGCCGTCGGTTGCGGCGTACGGTGGCTGGGTGCCGTCAGCAGCACGTTGTCGGGTTTCACATCCGCGTGAATGACGGACGCCGCATGCAGATATACCAGCCCACCCGCCACGTCAGCCAGTAATGCCAATCGCAGTGCCATGTTGGCGCCGTAGTGCGCGCCACCTCGCCCCAGCAGCAGTTGTGTCATGCTTCCCGCCAACCGCTCCATCACGGTGTAGTAATCTGTGTTGCCGCCTGCACTGCGTGGGCGTACTATCGCACCGAGCATGGTCGCAATGTACGGGCTCCGGGCGCGCATGTGCAGCACCGCCGTCTTGGCCCACGCCGCTGCGTCCTCGGGATGGTAGATCGGTTCATGTTTAATGGCCACCGCCTGCCCGTGCAGCCGCCCAGCGTACACATTGTACCCCAGCATCACCTTATAATCGTCCTCGTCTTTCTCCCACTCAATGCCCTTGTATTCCAGCATGAACTCTGCTGGTAGCCCTACAGCGCCGCCGCCAGCGGTGGCACCGCCACCTCCGGTGGCTGCGGCACCACCATCTCCGCCACTTGCGCCGCCACTTGCGCCACCACCACCTGCGGCAGCCATGATGCCCAGGGCCGCCGAGGGGGTCGGATCGAGCACCGGAAAACTACACGGCGTGGGTGCCACAATCCAGCACCACAGCGTGGGCCGCGTGGCGTGCCACCACAGCATGCAACCACCCGAGTTCGCCGCGATACCTTACCGGTAGTTGACTGCAATACTACCGGTACAGCCAACGCCCCACCCTGACCTCCGAGTTGCAGCTCACGGTGCTGTTCGCCCTGCCGCAGTGCCACCAGACTCCAGCGCCAGTTGCTGGCCTGCGGACACCACGGCCAGTCGCTTGCAGTGCGCTGGGGCTGGTCGCAGCCACGCAGCCTGACGCAGGGATGGGAAAACTACACACAGCGGCGCGCACAAGGACACGGCGACACGGGTGACAGTCGGGATGTGATGGTATGAAGTATTACCGTTCATGCGCGCTGGAATTGCGCGGCCACGTGCGTCGTGGCGTGCTGCCGGGTGGGCGTATCCATTTGTCAGTCAGTGGCCACGCCTGCTGAGGTGACGGCGGCAGGGCGGCAGGGAAAACTGGGTGCCCACCGCAGCCCACGCACAGCCCGCAATGCATTGTCCGCTGCATGCGCATGGTACCACATGGAGGAATATCCTGGTACTGTCCTACACCTTATGGTGTTGGCGCGGTGACGGCGCATTCATGCCCAGGCCGCCCCCGTCTGCTGTCCGCCGCCGGCATCTGCTCGGAGGCGGCATGGGGTGGTCTTGGGAACCTTCATGTGGACCTGGGCCAGGGCTCACGCCGTAGTTGCCCCTTTAAACTTGCTTATTTTCTTATTTTTTTCTTGAAGTTGGGCCATGTCAATGATTGTCATCAAGCTGTCGTCACGTGGCAGCAGCGCGCTGACCCAGATCATTTTCGCGGTGCCGCCCTACATCTGGGTTGTGGGTGGCCAGCGTCACGCGTTACAACACCCTGGGTGGGTATCACGCCGCACGCCGCCCGGGTACACAATTTTCAGCCGTGCGCAGGTACCAGTATATTATTGCGCAGCTGTATCGGTGCGGCAGCGGCGTTGGCGTTGCGATCTCAGCCGATCTGGGCGTCCCACGGCGCGGTCTCGACCACGCGTCTTGCACACACGGAAGGGATGATGAAAATGGGCCGCTACGCTGCAACCATGGCAGCGAAGATGGCAACCATGTTTGCCGTGGTGGCCGCGGCGGTGGCGACAGCGGCGGCAGCGGAGTTGGAGCCGGTGACAACGCGAGTGTCAGTGGCTGAGACGCTGACGTGGCCCGTCAGCGTGGGCGGTAATGGCTACACCTACACCGACAACCTCGGCACCGACTCACAAGACACCTTCACTATGACCATCCCGGTGCTGCCGCCATCCGTTCCCGCGCAGCTGTTCTCTCAAATGACGCTGACGGTGCAGTGCAGCGGCTGCGGCTGGGCGTCGTGCCTCACGGTCAGCACCACGGCCGGCGGCTGCGGCTCCAACTCGTACTGCGACGACAACGTCCACACCTGCTACGACACCGTGCCGTTCTTATCCTACAGCCAAAACACGTACGTGGTTACGATATCCAACGAAAACATCTTTTTTGACAAAACGTATACCATGCAGCTGCAGCAGTCCTGCACTGACGGCACGCAGCTCACGCAGTATGCGTGCATGCCCACCGTCGCCACACCGTATGGCACGTACGCCGACGCCGTCGTCTTCAACAGCCCGGTGGCGGGCCTCATGTTTGGGGTTGACGGCTGCAGCGGGCAGACATACGGGTACGAGTACAGCTACTGCTGGAATGGCAGTCCTGTGTCGCAAGTCGACATCAGCAACGGTGTGCAGAGCTGCGCGCCACCGGCATGTGCCGCCTTGCCGCCATCCCCTGTTCCGCAGCCGTCACCCAGCTCGGCCCCACACCCGTCGCCCAGCTCGGCCCCACACCCGTCGTCCACCTCCGCGCCCGGGCCGTCGTACAGTTCGGCACCGATTCCAGCCCCCAACTCGGGTGGCGGCGGCGGCGGGTTTCAAAGGGGCTCCCTCTCCGGGCCGCCGGCGTACGTGCTTCTTGCGTCGGTGGGCCTGGTGGGCCTTGGCATCGTGGCGTGGATCGTTGCCGCACTGAAGCGGCGCGCGGGCAAGCGTCGCCAGGAGGTGCGGGGCATTGACATGCAACGGCTGCGCTCCGCATCGACCAGTCGCGGCCGCGACGAAGTGGCTGTGCCGCTTCTGGCCGGCGCCGCTGCCGGCGGTACCGGTGGCGCGGCCAGCACGCCCGTGTTTGCACACATGCCCGGGAGTGTGTGCGGTGCATGCCAGGCACGCAATCCGGTGGGCAACCGGTTCTGTGAATCGTGTGGTGCAACACTGGCGCCACCCGCAACCACTGCCACGGTGCCGCCGGCTGCTGCCAGCACTGTCACCGGCGCTGGCGTCATTCCCGATGCCAGCACCACCACTACCGGCACTGGAGCTGCCGTCATCGTTGCTGACACTGGTGCTGTGGTCACGCCCGGTGGCAGCGATGGCGACGTGGTAGCGGGGCCGCCTGCCGCTGACGACGACACCGCGGGTGGCGACGTGGCAGCAGGGCCGCCTGCGGCTGACGAGCACGCTGCCACCGAGACACCGCCACCGCCTCCGTCGCCGGCACCAACCACTACCACCTCCATCACGCCGGATTGGGGTGCCACGGTGACGTTCCCATGCGGCGCCTGCAGCCGTCGCAACCCTGCTGGGTGCCGGTTCTGTGAGGGCTGTGGTGCAGCGTTGACGCGCCCTGCGACGCCTACCGCTACGGGCGTGCCCTGCCCCGCGTGTCACAAGCGTAACCCTGCCGGCCACCGGTTCTGCGAGGGCTGCGGCGCGCCCACCACTGGCAGCGGCGGTGGTGGCGGCACAATTGGGGGCGGCGGTGCCAGCAGCCGCAGCGGCGGTGCGGGCGCCGGCAGCCCGGCAGGCGCGGCCGCACCCTGCAGCGCATGCGGTAAGCGAAACGCGCCCGGCGCGCGGTTCTGTGAAGGGTGCGGTGCTGCCGCGCAGGCTGCCGCGACGCCCGCAACGCCGGCTGCTGCAACGCGTGCGACGCCCGTGGTGGCGCGCGCAACACCGGCGGTGTGCCGTGCATGCGGCGCGCAGAACGCAGCGGCCTCGCGGTTTTGTGAACGCTGCGGCGCGGCGACGGGGACTTGACAATCCATTGATGGAGCTGCACCACCACCGCTGGCGTAACCACCGTTTGCCACAAGTTGATTATGGTTTGAAACGACAAGTGCCGTCTCCGACGCCGCCACCTGCATTGTCCAGCGACTCCAGCGGGCACACTGCAACCTATCGGTAGGTAGCGCTACCGGCCAGCAGGCTGGACGTCGGACTCAGACTCTGAATGCCATTCTGACTCAACGCCACAGAAATGGACTCGGAAGGAAGGAAGTCACCACAAACTGTGTTCCAACCACCACCGCATACAGTCAGTGTTGATGGCGCCGCGATTGCGCAATTCTACGCGAGGAATCGGGATTTGTTGTTTGCTTTAATCGAAACCCGCGCCAATTTGGTACCGGTCGCTGGCTGTGCGCGTTCGGTGTCACCTCCTTCAGCAGCCGACATCATGAGCAGCGCTGCCAAGAGGCGCGCCCGGCGCGCTGCGGCTGTCGCTGCGGCTGCCGCAGCGGCTGGCACAACAGTGGCAACGCCTGCGTGCGCAGCCCCGGCACCGGTTGTTGACACAGCTGCCCGCCTGCTCGCTGCCCTGCCGGCTGGTGTACATCACGCGTTACTGGATGGTCCATGGCTTCTCCCCACCACCGCCGTGGAGTTTGACGTGGGTGCCACCGGTGCTCGCCGCGTGCTGGCCCGCAACACGGCCAAGAATACCGTGACGTATGCTGGCACGCTGTACGATGAGCCCGTGGCCATTGAGCAGGCGCATCCCGCCACGGCCGCCGACATCAACGCGTGGCTGACGCGCGTGCGGCTGCAGTACGGCGTGCGAGTGCTGCCAGTGTGCGGCGCGTTAGTTGACGTGGACGCCGGCGGCATGCCGGCCTTTTACACCGTAGCGCAACGGCCGGTCGAGAGTGTGGAAAGTGCAGTTCTGGCTGCGGATGGTGCGCTGTTGCGCATTGGCACAACAGCGCGCATGCGGTTGGCGTGGCAGGCCGCCGGCGCGTTGGCGGCGTTGCACGCGCGGCGCATTGTGCATGGTGCCGTCACGGCCGCTAACGCGCTGCTTTCGTCAGCAGATGAGAGTGAGACTGCAGTGCGCGTGGTGGGCTATAACACTGCGGCTGGTACCGGGAGTGTGGCCGCTGACGCGCACGGCTGGGGCACGCTGGCGTGGCGCCTGTTGACGGGCGCACCAACGCCAGCAACTGGTACCGGTAGGCTGGCATCCCCTGCCGCGCTGGTTGAGCGCGGCGTGCCGGCGGCGGTGGTGGGGGTAGTACGGGAGTGCCTATCAACCGATCCGGCGGCGCGCCCGACCATGGCGGCAGTGGCGCGCACACTGGCGGCCGCCCTTGTGGTGATGGGTAGGGTGGCATCAGCGGGTGGTGCTACAATTATTGGTACACACCCCAGCAGCTTTCTGCCCGGTGAGCCGCAGACGGCGTCGGCTGTAGCGGCGCGGGATGCCATGCTGAAACTGGCACTTAAGACCACTACGCAAGACGACGCCAACAAGATGATCGGCGCCGGCGGTGCCGCTGCTGCGACACTGCGTGCGTTTGTGGCAGATGTGGCGGTGGTGCGCGCCGCGTGTGCTGCGCTGCGCAACCTGTCCAAGGCGTGTAGCGCCGACGCAGCGGTGCGCCTGCAAAAGGACGGCGTGGGCGCAGCGCTGGCGGCAGCGATAATAGCGCACGTCAATGACGCCGAGGTGCTACATGCAGCCTGCGATTCGCTGCATTACCTTGCTGCGCACGAGCTTGTGAATCAGCTGCAAGTGCAATGCGATGGCGTAGGTGGCGCGCTGGTTGCGGCGCTGCGCAGCAGTTCTGCGAGCGCGGCAATCGTACGCACAGCGTGCGATGCAATAAGATGCCTGGCGTTTGACGATGAACTCGCGGTGGCGCTGCAACATGACGGCTGTGGTGCAGCTGCTATCGCGGCGCTGCAGCGCTACGTTGATAGCGCACAAGTGGCGACTGCAGCATGCGGTGCACTTTGGAACCTTTCGGGAACGAGGGCCAATCACAGCGACCTAGTGCGTGACGGAGCGGACACAGCCGTGGTGGCGGCACTGCAGCGACATGTCGGTGACGCCAGCGTAGTGTGCAATGGGTGCCCGGTGCTGCGGAACCTTGCAAACGGGCTGGTAGACTCAGAGGAAAGCTGTACCGGTACGACGCTACTGAGTTTGGACACGGTAGCCACCGTTGTGACTGCAATGAAGCGGCATGTTGACAACTTGGAGGTGGTGAAATCGGCTGTTGGCGCGCTGCTGACCATCAGTGCCAATACTACGCCCTGCGTACTGCTGGCACGCGACTACGCCACGGTTGCAGCCATCGTGGCGGCCCTGCTGCGGCGTGTAAGTGACGTGCATATAGCACGAAATGTGTGCAACTTACTAAGCAACTTGGCAACAGAAGACGAGGCAAGTGAGTCGCTGGTACGTGTGGACAACATTGGCGACGCTGTTGTGGCTGCACTGCAGAAGCACATCAGCAACGTGGAGGTGGCGGAGGAGGGGTGTTGGATGCTGAATAATCTTGCTGTTGAAAGCGCCGGCCGGGCGCTGCTGACGCGGGATGCCGCCGCAGGCGCTGCGGTGGTGGAGGTGCTGAAGCGGCACGTTGATGACGCGTTGGTGGCGGATGCGGCAATAGCAGCATTATGGAATATCAGCAGCGAGGCGGCCATCTGCGCACAGCTGGTGTGTGACCATGGCGCCGGTGCCGCGATTGTGGCAGCGCTGCAACGGCACACCGACAATGCGAAGGTGGCGCAGGCCGCGTGCCGCACCCTGACGAACTTTGGGGTGCCCGCCAGCGCACTCGAGAGCCTGGTGTGCGTTGACTGCATTGGTGTCGTGTTGGTGGGCGCGCTTCAGCGACATGCCGGTGACAAAAACGTAGCAGCTGCGGGATGCTCAGCACTGTCCAATCTTGCCGTCGAAAGCACAGGCCGGACACTGCTTGCACGGGATGGCAGCGCGGGCGCTGCAGTCGTGGCAGTGCTCAAGCAGCACGTTGGGGACGCGTCGGTGGCGCGAGCAGCATTGGACGCGCTGCGCAATACCAGCCTTGATGCTGCAGCCTGCGTGCCGCTGGTACGCGACCATGGTGCAGCTGCCGCCATTGTGGCTGCGCTGCGGCAGCATGCTGACAATGCAGAAGTATCGCGAGCGGCGTGCGGCGCGCTCCGCAACCTTCTAACAGACATACGTGAGGACCTTGCGCGTGACGCCAGCATTGGAGACGCAGTGGTCTCTGTGCTGCAGCGACATGGGAGCGACGCGGAGGTGGCAGCGGTAGGGTGTTGGACACTGCGCAACCTCGCGAGGGTGAACTCAGGGCGGGCCCTGCTGGCGCGGGACCACATCGCATGTGCTGCGGTGGTGGCGGTACTGAAGCAGCACGCCGACAACTTGACTGTGGCAGACGCAGGACTGCGTGCGCTATGGAATATGAGTGTTGATTTGACAACGTGCGTGCAGCTGCTGCATGAGGTTGGCGCCATTGCGGCAGCGCTGCAACAACATGCCGATGATGTAAACGTTGCGCGGGCGGCGTGTGGCGTGGTGCGCAACCTGGCTGCCGCCGTACCCAGGATGTTTGTGATTGAACAAGCTGTTGCCGACGCGCTGGTGGCTGCACTACAGCTGCACGACTACGACGAAAGGATGGCGGTTACCGCGTGTTGGGCGCTGTATGGCATTGCAAGCGTGGAGGCAAGCCGGGCGCTGGTTGCACATGAACGCAGCGCGCAGGCTGTTGTTGGCGTGCTGCAGTCACACGAGCATAATGCCACCGTTGTGGAGGCGGCATGCAGCGCACTGTGGTCCATGCTACAATCACGCGCGGTTCGAATGGTGCTGCCGCACGTCGACGGCGCTGGCGCGGCTTTGCTGGCGGCCCTACAGCGCCATGTCGCCAGCGATGCTGACACGGTGTGCACGATGGCTAGCGCGCTATGCACCTTGGCAGAGTACAGCTGCACGCGCGCCGTGCTGGCAAGCGGCGATGTTGCTGCGCTGCTGCGGCGCGCCCTGGCCACCTACCCTGGTTGTGACCTGCAGCTGCGCTGCGACAACGCGTTGACCCTGTTGCATTGAAGTAGACACTGACACTTTGCGGCACACGGGCGCGCAGCCGGGACAGTGCTGGCGCGCAGGGACGCGCGCGCCGCGCGGCCAGCAACCCAGCCGGTCCCAGCGCCGCGAAGTGCATCGGGCCGTCGACGGCCGCGCCGGCGTCGACGCCTCGACAGCGTCGGACAGCGCTGCCGGTTCACCCGCCGCCCGCGCCGCGGCCGCCGCCGCGTGGCCCGCGGGGCCGCGGGCCGCGTTGCGCGCGGTCAGACAGACCAAACCGAGCCCCAACGCGGCGAGTGACGGGCGACCCGGGGCGAGTCGTGGCGGCGGGGCCCGGCGGGGCCCGGTGGGGCCAGAGCGCCGCCCGACGGAGACGGGGGCCGATGCGGCGATGCCGCCCGACCGGGCCCCGATGGCGGGCCGCGGTGCTGCGCCGCACACACACTGTGACACTGGTCCGGCAGGGCGATGGCAACCCCGCCACATCTGCGATAGCCTAACAGAAGGGCACCAAAAAGAGGGTGACTTTGGGAATTGCGATATCGGCAGGCGCGCGATGGCGTAATATTTGGCGCGGCGGGAACCGCGTACCATGTGTGTGTGGTGTATCCCCGCGGGTTATTTTATTGTAACTGACCCGCCATCGCATGTGGCAGTGGTAAGACCCACTTTCCTCTCGACGCCTACTGACGAATTACCGCCAACTGGCCATTTTGTCACTTATTACCACTCTCTACCAGCCCTTGGCGCTTGTTGCTTTGCAGTACAACTAATATTAGTTCTACCTACCGGAACTGCTGATTAGCAGCAGCTGGTGGTCCCTACTGCGGCTTGGTGCTATCGTCGATACTGCCTTCCTCTCGACGCCTACTGACGAATTACCGCCAACGCACGTTTTTGCCACTTATTACCACTTTCTACCTGCCTTTGACGCTTGATACTTGGCAGTACAACTAATTGTGATATTACCTGCCGCCGGCTGCCGGTACTGCGGGTTGCAGCAGCTGGTGGTACCTGGTTTTATCGTCGATACTGCCTTCCTATGTACGCCTACTGACGAATTACGTGCCACCGCACGTTTTTGTCACTTATTGCCGCCAACTAGGGCTGTTTTGTTCCACTAGCGCCTGAACTCGGTTACTGCTACTTGGTACTGGTGGGTTCTGCCTCCGCTGGGCGGTATCGCTGCTGCTTGGGACGCGATTTTGCTGCTTGTGTGCTGCAGGTGGTGGCGTCGTGGGCGCCAACCGCTGCCAACCCCACTTTTGAGCCACTTATTGCCGCCAACTACGACTACTTCGGCCGTTGTTGCTGCGTACTGGCGGCAACCCTGCTGCTGCTTCTGCTCGGAGTTACTTGATACTGCTGTAATAGCTGCTGCTGCTGCTTGGGGCTGGTTGTGTAGCTGCAGGTGGTGTCGCCTACCCATCAACGGCTGCTGCCAACTCACCTTGTTGGACGGTCCTTGCTGCCCCTTCGACTGCTGCTGGGTACCAGACACAGTACTGCTGGGTGCGGTTTACTTGCTACTGCTGCTACTTGGCACACTGGCGCTTGCCCCTGCTGCTGCTTGGCGCCTGGCGTCTACGTGTGCTGGCGCCGTGCGCATCAGCAGCTCCCAACGCACATCTTGGACTGGTATTGCCGCCCCGTATGCAGCTGGCTGGCACCAGGTAGTAGGCACTGCTGCTTGCTACTACTCCTGGTGCTTGCTACTGCTGCTGCCTGGCGCTTGCCCCTGCTGCTTGGTGCTCCTGCTGCGACAGACGCCTTCGCTACCAACAGCTGCCAACGCACGTTGGGGCGCCACTTATTGCTGCCAACTGCGGGTGCTAGGCACCAGGTACAGCTTACCCCCGCTACTTGGTACCACCTTTTGGTGCTGGCTGCTTGGTGCTGCTGCTTGCCACTTGCTTGCTGCTGCTGCTTGGTGCTGGTTGGCCCCCACCAGAAGCACCTGCACCCATCCCGTTGTAAACGCGCCGTTTGTGTGTACCTACTGGCGCCCGCCTGCTACTAACGTCTGTCTGGATCGGCCTGCCTACCGGTACTCGATAACCTGCTAGCACACGGCGCTAGCGCGTCGTTTGCTGTTTGTGCCGCCGCTATAGATCCCATGGCGACCCGAACACGCAGCAACCGCGCCAACGGCGGCACAGCGGCAGCCGATGCTGCTGCTGCCCCTGCCCCTGCCCCATCCGCTGCCCCCGTAGCTGCCGCCGCCGCCGCGCCACCCAAGCTGCCGCCGCCACCGCCGCCAGCCGACGGCCTGGCTGCCGCCGCAGACCGACGGGCGCTGCGTAGCAACAGCGCCACCAACGTAGACGCCAGCGCAGCAGCAGCAAGCGCTGGCACCAAGCGCGGACGACGCGGCGCGGCCACCGCCACCGCAGCCGCACCCGTAGATAGCGATGGAGACCGTGAGGAGGCACACAAGCGGCGGCGCGAGGGTAGCAGCAGTAGCAGCGCAGCAGGTGGTGATGGCGACGCCAGCACACCTCCCGTCGACTTAGCAGCACCGGCTGGCGCGGCGCTGCACATAGAGCTGCCGCCGCCGCTGCCGCCGCCGCCCTACGACCGGCCACTTAGTCTGCTGAGCTCGTTGTCGTCGATGGACGACGGCGCCTCTACCGCCTTTGCCGTGTGCCCTCACACCTCCCGCATTGCGTTTGACCGCGTCACGCCCGCGCTGTCCAACCCGCGGCGCTGGCACTGCGAGGTGTGCGAAAGCCGGGAAGACGTGTGGCTGTGCCTACACTGCGCGCACTTTGGGTGCGGGCGCAGCACCGGGCGGCATGCCGAGGCGCACTACAACGCCACTGCTCTAGCCGCTGCGTCACGCATTGCCCCCGATACGCGCGAGACGTCACCAAGCCGGTCTGCAACCCGCGGCCTGCCACCGCCGCCGCCGCCGCTGCCGCCAGCCACGCCACCGTCGGCAGGACGTAAGACCCGCGCCACCCGCACTGCATCAGCTGCTGCTGCTGCTGCTGCCGCCGCCATTGGGCTGGCTGCTTCAACGCCAGAAAAGGCAACGAGCGGTGGCGATGACGCAAGGGCTGCGGCGGCGAGCCCAGTAGGCAGTGTGCTGACGGTGGGGCGTGGCGGCGCCCACAGTCACGCCTGCATGGCGGGGCCACACCAGCTGGCCATGTCGCTGTCGTCGGGTGCCACGTACTGCTACGCGTGCGAGGAGTGGGTGGTGCAGGACAGCAGCATAGACGAGGCGCAGCTGCGCCTGCTGCTCATGATTCACGGCATCCTGCCCTCCAAGCGCAACATCGCGCATGTGCTGTCGCGTGTGGCGGGGTTGAGCGCGCCGGCGCGCGCCTCGCCAACGAGCGGCGCAGCAGAGGTGGATCAGCACATGGCGGCCATGCGCCGCGCCATTGACGAGCTGCAAGCCGGCCGCAAACCCATTGAGCTGGGCGCGCGCCTGCCGGGCTTCTCCGAGAAGCAGGAGCGGCTGCAGATGCAGGAGGACCGCGCGCTGACGGCAGACGCCTTCTACGTCAAGCACCTGCGCCAGCGCCTGTTCACCGTGTGGCACGCCGCCGCGCTCACATCAGCGGCAGCCCGCCGGGCACGCACCGCGTCGCCAGCGCCGTCGGCAGCCACGTCGATGGCAGAGCTTCCGCCGGTGCCGCCGCTTGCCACCCCCACCAGCGCCGCGCTGTCGCCGCCATTCGCACCCGCCTCGCCCGCTACCGTGCCTGCCATCGCCCCCACCACCATGTCCAAACGACTGGGCCTCATCCCCGGCCGCACCGGCATGCGCAACCTGGGCAACTCGTGCTACGTGGCGGCCACGCTGCAGGCGTTGTCGCACCTGACCGCCTTCCGCAACTTCTTCCTGGGCTTCATGTTCTACGAGTACCCGCGCGACGTCACCCTCACGCCGCTCTTCCATGACCATGGCGGCGGCTCCCACTCCCATCCCCACCCGCACCCGCACCACCGGCCCCACCCGTCGGTTGGCGCGCCAGTGGCGTCGGCGGGCGGACCGGCGACGCACGCATCGGGCGGCAGTGGTAGCGGCGGCGGCGGCGGCGGCAGCGGTGACGGTGATGGGGCGCCGCCGCGGATAAAGTGGGCTAACGATGTTGTGGACGGCGGCGCACGCGCGCGTGCCATGGTCCCCATGTTTTCCCCCGAGCTGACACGCGCCGCGCCGCATCCTGCCCCGCCGACGCTTGCCCCCGCCTCAAGTGGCACCGACATGTCAGACGACGCCCTGCCACCCTCCTTTGCGCTGCCCATGCTCAAGCTGGTGCGCCAGTCCACGGTGGCGGTGTACGAGGACATGACCAACGCACGCAAGGACGGCAAGCTGCCCACCTCCAAGGCACCTGGCGGTACACGGGCTGCCGCGATCGACGCCGCCGCGTCGGATGCTCCAGAGACTGCAGTCATCCCGCCGCCACCGCCGCCACCACCGCTGCCGCCGCCACCGCCGTTTGCCGCTGAGCCACCTGCGCCACTTGCGCTGCCAACGGACCGCATCAAGCGCAAGGGCCTCACGAAGGGCGGGGGCCGCGGCCGCCCACCTGGCAGTGGCAGCGGCGGCGGCAGTGGCACGCCCAAGGTACGCAAGGCGTCCGAGGAGGCGGGCGCCAACCGTGCGGGCATTACGGCCGGCGACCCGTGGGCCAACTCGCTGGTCATGCAGACGTTCCGCACCGTCAAGCTGCTGTGGTCTGGCCGGTGGGCCATGTTTGCGCCCGCTGGCCTCATCTACTCCGTGTGGCGCACGCTGCCGCAGTTCCGGTCGTACGCGCAGCAAGACGCGCAGGTGCGCATCCGCCACTGCTGTTTGCACACGACCGCCGACGCGCAGCACCCAACAACACACGCCCACACGAACACACACAATGCAGGAGTTTTTGAACGCGTACCTAGACGCACTGCATGAGGAGCTGCGGCGTGGCGGCATTCCGCGCAGCGTGCCGACGTCATCCACGTTTGTCATGCCGGCGGAGGCGCCGCCCATCCCCCTGCCGCTGGCCAGCCTGCCACCCGCGGCTGCAGCGGCGCCCGCAACGTCAGGTGGCGCAGCAGCAGCGTCGACAGCGGCGTCGGCGGCGGTGGCTGGCACCACCCCACCTCCCGCTGCTCGCACGCTGCTGGGAGCGATGAGCCAGCAGCGGCGACCTGGTGGCGGGGCCGCGGCGGCCCACCACCACGATGAAGACGGCGTGGCGGACATTGGTGCGCCGCACAGCTTGCGTATTGCGGCGGGGGCGGCGGCGCATGAGGGTGAGGGCGACTCGGCCGCGGCGGCATCTGCGACATCAGCGGCTGCCGCTGCACCTCGCCACCCGATGTTACTGCACTCCGTGTCGCGGCACAGCATCGCGGGTTCAACGCATCATGGCGACGCGCACCACCATCCTCATCCCAACCCCCACCCCCACCCGCACCCTCATCACCACCACCACCAGCCGCTGACGCCCGCGTCGCTGCCGCGGTTCCCGCAGGCGACGTTTGTGTGCGACACGTTTGGCGGCAGCACGGTGACGCGCGTCGCCTGCAGCCGCTGCGGCGGCTGCACCTCCACTGTGGAGCCGTACATGTGCATGTCGGTGGACATTGCGGGCAAGCACGAGGGCGGCGGCGGCGGCGGGAGCGGCGCGTCGCTGCTGTCGTGCCTGGCCGCGACGCTGGCGACGGAGCTGCTGCAGGGCGACACGGCGTACGAGTGCTCGCGGTGCGAGCAGCGCACCGCAGCCACCAAGACGATCCAGCTGCACAAGCTGCCCGCCGTGTACGTGGTGCACATCAACCGCGCGCAGTGGTCGGTGCACGGCACCGGCAAGCGGGAGAAGGTGCACACGCCGGTGACCTTTCCCATGTACCTCGGCGCCGCCGCGCACCTGGCGCCCTTCCTGTCGCACGAAGCGCGCGAGGTGTACTGCCCGCCGGCGGCCGCCGACGGCGTGTGGTACCGGCTGCAGTCGGTCGTGGTGCACGCCGGCCGCGGCATCGACACCGGCCACTACACGGCGCTGGCTTTTGACGCCGCGCGCGACACCTGGCTGCTGCTGGATGACCACCGCGTCTCTGTCGCGCTGTCATACGAGGTGTTGCATGCGCAGGCCTTCATGCTGTTGTATGAGCGCATCCCCGCTGACGCCGTGCCTGCCGACGTGTTGGGCGCCCCCTCGCCGCCGTCGTATTGACCGTACCGGTATGATAGTTAGTTAGTTAGTTGTCACATTAGCATTGAACAGGTGTATTGCGTGCGTGGGGGGCCGACGCGTTCTACGTGGTGCGCTATGACCAGCGTGGCACAATTGTGCACTGTGTCGCTGCGGCAGCTTGCGCTTGGCCTGGCTTGGCCAACAATACTCCACAGCGTGCTGTGCCGTGTGGCGGCCAGACTGGTGCAATGCTATCCCGGCAACGCATCATGCGTGTGCGTGTGCCATGGCTCTATTCAGCTGCGCTGCACTGGGGCGTACGGCGGCTGTGTTTCGTTGCCCCGCCCCCGATCTTGTGTGTACCTTGCATCCACCCCGCCTACTGCGGGGCGCCAACCAGTAAGTATCG
>ERZ778022.3057-NODE-3057-length-16267-cov-4.865655_pt1 | contig 16267 bp, 14 predicted proteins | sample MGYA00375752_ERZ778022 | MGnify/ENA primary metagenome ERZ778022 (study PRJEB29350, sample SAMN05389826) | bioreactor metagenome | isolation source: Thiocyanate bioreactor | place: South Africa: University of Cape Town | collected 2014-04-04 ... | reverse complement strand
GCCAGCTTCGCGCTGATCGCACGCTATTACATGAACCGCTTCGGCGCCCGCCGCGAGGATTTCGGCAAGCTGTGCGTCGCCCAGCGCGCCAATGCCTTGAAAAACCCGCATGCACTGATGAAGACGCCGTTGACGCTCGACGACTATATGAGGGCAAGGCCGATCGCCGAGCCGCTGCATCTGTTCGATTGCGTCATGCCCTGCGCCGGCGCGGAGGCTTTCCTGATCATGCGCGAGGAAACCGCAAGCGCGCTCGGATTGCCTTTCGCGCGCATACTTTCCACCATCGAGCGCCACCACGCCTTTGCCGAGGACGAGGTGCAATATCGCGGCGGCTGGGCGCGCGACGTCGGCGAACTCTATGCGATGGCCGGCATCACGCCATCCGAAATCGACGTGGTCCAGACCTATGACGATTATCCGGTGATTTCGATGATGCAATTCGAGGATCTGGGCTTCTGCGCCAAGGGCGAGGCGCCGGATTTCGTGCGCAGCCATTCCTTCGAAATCGACGGTAGCTTCCCGCACAATACCTCCGGCGGCCAGTTGTCCGCCGGACAGGCGGGAGCGGCCGGCGGCCATCTCGGCATCGTCGAATGCCTGCGCCAGGTTACGGGCCGGGCCGGGCCGACGCAGGTGGAGCAGGCGCGTATCGGCCTCGCGTCCGGCTTCGGCATGATCAATTATGACCGCGGCCTGTCCTCCGGCGCCGTGATCCTGTGGGGAGAAACGCAATGACGAAACTGCCTGGCCCCGAAGCGCCCAAAGCCCCGCCGGCGGGCGCGCCGCCTCTGCCGCCGGCAAACCGAAGCCGCACCGCCCACGGATTGACGCGCGCGGCGGCCGAGGGACGCTTTGCCCTGCAACGCTGCCCCGCCTGTGCTCGCTTCACCTATCCGCCCCGCGATGCCTGCCCGAAATGCCTGTGCCCGGCGCTCGAATTCGTCGATGCGCCGGAAGGCGGCCTGCTCGTCTCCTCCACCACGATCCATGCAAGCGTCGATCCCTATTTTCGCGAGCACCTGCCCTGGAGACAGGGGCTGGTCACGGCCGATTGCGGGCCGCCCATCATCGTCCATCTGCATCGCGATTGTGTCGAGGGCGAGCGGGTTCGCCTGTCGCTGCAACTCGACAAGGCCGGCCAACCCGTGGTCTTTGCCCGACCGGCAACGGAGACACCGAACATGCAGGACGACCCCGCCTGGCAGGAAATGACCGCCGATCCCCGGTCCCGGCGCATCCTGATCACCAACGGACGCCATCCGGCGGCGCCTGCGCTGGCGCGCGCCCTGCTGCAGGCCGGCGCCGCATCCGTCGATGTCGGGCTGTCCGATCCGGATGAAGCGTTTGACGGCGGTGCCTTGTTGCGCGCGACGGACAACGTCACGCCCGTTGCCCTCGATCTCACCGATGCGCGATCGGTCGCCGCACTTGCCGCCGCGATCGGCGCGGAGGTGGATATCCTGATCAACACTGCCGACCATGTCCGGCCCGTGCATCTCTTCGAGAGGGACGCCCCGCGCTGCCTGATGGAAACAATGGATGCGACGGTCGCGGCGACGGCGCATCTGGCGCAAGCCTTCGGGCCGGCGATGATGGCGCGCGGCGCGGCCGGGCCGAACTCAGCCGTTGCATGGGTCAACATCCTCTCGGCCTATGCGCTTGGCGGCCATCCCGAATTCGGCCCGGTTTCGGTTGCACATGCGGCCTGCCTGTCGCTGTCGCATTGGCTGCGCGCCGAGCTGCGCCCCGGCGGCATACGGGTTCTCAACGCCTTTACCGGTCCCGTGGAAGGCGAATGGTACCAGCGCGTACCCCCGCCGAAGACATCGCCGTCGCAGCTTTCGCGTGCGGTCGTTGACGGGCTTCGCCGGGGACTGGAGGACATCTATATCGGAGATATCGCGCGCGACATCCAGGCAAGGCTCGCCGCCAATCCGAAGGCCCTGGAGCGCGAGAACGGCCAATGACCGCGTCGCGCAACGATCCTGGGCGGACGCTTGCGCGTTCCTGCCCCGGCGGGGCGCCCGCGCCTCAAAAGCGGTCGAAGCGATAGGGCGCGGGGTCGACGATCGGCGCATCCCCGGTGATCAGCTCGGCGGCAAGCTGGCCGGCGGCGGGCGACGTGCCGAAACCATGGCCGGAAAAACCGGTCGCCAGCGTCAGTCCCGGAAGCGAGGCCACCGGCGAAATGACCGGCAGCGAATCCGGCGTCACATCGATCATTCCCGCCCAGCTCTGGCTGATACGGAGATCGCGGAAAACCGGCCAGGCCTGCCCGAGATTGTGAAGCGCTTCCCGGTTCAATGCGTCATTGACGGGTGGGTCCATGGTGCGCAGCCGCTCGAAAGGCGAGCGTCGCGCAGCACTCCAGCGCCGTCCCAACGACAAATCCCTGAAAAATTCCTCCCCGAAAGCGATGCGGACGTTCTTCCACTGGGCTTTCAGCGTCGACAGATACCGGTGGCCGATCAGCAGGTGGTCGAGCATCAGCGGCGCGAACAGCGCACCGCGCTGGGTGATCGTGTAACCCCCGTCCAGCCGCTTGCGAAACGAGAAATCAGGGGCGCCGACGGCGATATCGGACGGCCCTTCCATCGGTGCGGTGCGCAGCACCGACGCGACAAGCGGCAGCGTCGGCAACGCCACGCCGTGATTGCCGAGAAAGCGGCGCGACCACAGGCCGCCGGCCAGAAGGACGCTCTCGCAACGGATTTCGCCACGCTCGGTCACGACGCCGTGCACGCGCCCGCCGGCAAGCGACAAGGCCCGCACCGCACAGTTTTCAACGATGACCGCGCCATTGGCCAGGGCTGCGGCGGCGATGGCGCTGGAAGCCATCTGCGGTTCCGCCCGTCCGTCCGAGGCGGTATAGATCCCGCCGGCCCATTGCCCCGTGCCGCCGGGAACCATGCGGTCGATCTCCGCCGGGCTCAGCAGCCGCGAATCCAGCGACAGTTCGGAGACCGAGCGCAGCCAGCCTTCATGGCCGGCCATCTCCTTTTGCGTCCGTGCGATATACATGATCCCGGCCTGGCGATAACCGACATCCGCGCCGACCCGTTGCGGCATCCGCGTCCACAGGTCGTCGGAGGCCAGCGACAGCGGAACGTCGAATTTCTCGCGGCCCATCTTGCGGATCCAGCCGAGATTGCGGGAGGATTGTTCCGCTGCGATGCGGCCCTTTTCCAGGACGACGACGGGGATGCCGCGCTCCGCAAGGCAAAGTGCTGCGGTCAGGCCGACGATCCCCGCGCCGATGACGACGACCGTCGTCGATTGGGGAAGATCGGGCGAGGTCTGGACAGGAACGATAACGGGAGCCACGGCTCGCATCCTTGAATGGAAACATCGAAACGAGCGCGCGGAATGGCGGGAAGCCGCCCCGCGCGCTTGCGGCTCACGGGGAAATGACGATTTCCCGGATATTGCCTCTGGAGGCGCCGCGATAGGCGGTGACCTCGATCTCGACCTCGTAGATCGGCGCGCCGAGCGGCGGGCAGGTCATGGTCAGCATCCATGATCGTGTCGATGTGCTCGGGAAACTGCACGAAGACCCGCGCCGCCACGACATCCTCCAGCACCGCGCCGACGGCGGCGAGCGCGCTTTCGATATTGGACAGCGCCTGCAGCGTCTGTTCGGCCAGATCCTTGGAAATCTGCTTGGTCCTCGGGTTGCGCCCGGCCGTGTTCGAGACGAAAATCAGGTCGCCGACGGCGACGAGACGGGAATAGCTGCCGCGTTCCTCGAAGGGGGAACCGGTCTTGACTTTCACGATATCGGTCATGGTCTTCCTTTCTGAACCTGCTTCCGGGTCGGGCGCCGCGGTCAGCGCAGGGCCGGCTCGTTCCAGAGGTTCAGCTTGACGCCGATGCCCTGGCGGATGGCGTTGCGGTAAACGACGGTTCCCCAGGCGACGTCCTCGACCGCCGCCCACGGACATGATGATGATTTCGTCATCGTTGCGCCGCCCCGGCGCGTCTGCGGCGACGATCTTGCCGAGATCCTCGAGCTGGCCGGGGGACATCCGCCCCTCCTCGACCAGATCCAGGAACCGGATGCCGACCGCCGGGATGAAGCGGTGGACCGGCTTCGGATTTTCCTCGTACCAGGCCTCGTAGAGGCCGGGATTGTCCAGAACCTTGCGGATATCGGGCGTCTCCATGCCCTCGTCGATATTGGCGGGCGCCGGCATGGACAGGAACGTGCCGGGGGCGACCCATTCACGCTTCACCATCGGATAGGTCGAGGGATCGCCTGTCGCGCCGGAGCTGCAGAAGGTGACGATGTCGCTGTCGCGCACCACCGCCTCGACGCTGTCGACGACGCTGATATTGACGATCCCGGGGAAGGTTTCCCTGACCCAGCCGAGAAAGGCGTCGAGGCTGCCGCGGCCCCGGCCCTTGACCTTGATGGTATCGATCCCGGGGCAGACCGCCATGAAGGCGGAAAGCGAGGTTCGCGCCATCACGCCCGGCCCCAATATGCCGACCACGCGCGAATCCTTGCGGGCGAGATGGCGTGCTCCTACCCCCGGCACCGCGCCGGTGCGATAGGCTGACAGAAGATTGGCCGACATGAAGGCGAGCGGCGCCCCGGTGTCGGCGTCGTTGAGCACGAAGGTGAGAATCGAGCGCGGCAGACCCTTCTGCCGGTTTTCGATGTTGGAGCCGTACCATTTCATGCCGGCCGTGCGGAAGCGCCCGCCCAGATAGGCCGGCATCGCCATGAACCGGCGATCGGGCGTCGCCGTCGGCATGCCCGGAAAGGGAGAGTTTTCGGGAAAGAGCACGATCGAGCCGTGGGAATTGTTGCTGGCGCCGGCCATGCGATAATCGCCGCGATACAGGAGAGCGAACATTTCTTCCATCGTGTCGACGCAGGCCGCCATGTCGGTCACGCCGGCGCGGATCATGTCGGGTTCGGACAGATAGATGAAATCGATCCGCGTCGAAACGGACGCGTCATCGGGGCGGGTGTCTTTGAGCATGGAACCACTCTCATGATTTCGAATGTCGAAAAGCTGTCATGAAGAGCAGGGACAAGGAATGACCGAACGGGCCGTTAATTTTGCAATTCAGGCCATTTCGGCGGCGATTCCGCATGCGTCAACTGCGGTCAGCCGGCCCCGTGGCCGGCGCGCAGCGCCCGGTCGAGATCGGCATGGAGATCGTCGACATCCTCGATGCCGGTCGAAAGCCGCAGCAGATCCGGCGGGCAGGGCGAGCCGGCGCCTTCGATGGAAGCCCGATGCTCGATCAGGCTCTCGACGCCGCCAAGCGAGGTCGCCCGCTTGTAAAGTTGGACCCCGGCCGCCGTCCTGACCGCCGCGGCCTCTCCGCCAGCCACCTGGATGGAGAGCATGTAACCGAAGCCGCCTTCCATCTGGCGGGCGGCGATGTCATGGCCGGGATGCTGGGGGAGACCGGGATAGAGCACACGCGTCACCAGCGGATGCGAAGACAGCCGCTCGGCAAGCGCCATGGCGGAGGCCGATTGCCGCTCCTGCCGGATATGGAGCGTGCGCATGCCGCGCATCAGCAGATAGGCCTCGAACGGGCCGAGAATGCCGCCCTGGCTTCTTCGCACCGTCTTGATGCGGTTCCAGAAGGCGTCGTCTTCCCGTGCGCAGAGCGCGCCGGCCACGACGTCGGAATGCCCGTTCAGCACCTTGGTGGCCGCATGCATGACGATATCGGCGCCAAGCGTCAGCGGCCGGGTATGCACCGGCGATGCGCAGGTGGAATCGACGGCAAGCTTCGCGCCCGCCGCATGGGCGATCTCGGCGGCCGCCGCGATGTCGGTGATCGTCCACAACGGGTTCGACGGCGTTTCCACCCACACCAGCCTGGTAACGCCAGGCTTCATCGCGTCCCGCAGCGCGACGAGATCGTCCGTTTCGACGAATTCGATGCTGAGGCCCCAGCGCGTCGCCTCGGTGAGCAGCCAGGCGCGCAACGCCCAATACATCACCTTGGAGGCGACGATATGATCGCCCGGCGAAAGCGCCTGGAAGACGGCGATGGCCGCCGCCATGCCCGAACCGAACAGCAATGCGCCGGCCTCGGCCTCCTCGAGCATGGCCAGCACGCTTTCCGCCTCGCGGATCGTTTCATTGTCGGGGCGGCCATAGACGAAGCCGGAGGAATAGCCATTGTCCTCGTCGCGGATATAGGTTGTCGCCACATGGATCGGCGGCACGACAGCCCTGGTCTGCGCATCGATCTTGCCCATCGCCTGGGCGGCCAGCGACCGCCTTGTCCAATTCCTCGAATCCATTCCCGTCCATCCGCTGCCCGTTGAACCAGCCTGCCCGGTCCATCCGATGGGCTGGAGCGCATCATGCCCGAAAGAAAGGAGACAAATTCGGCAATTCCGGTTATCCCTTGCCTGATGTGATCGCTTTTTGGGTGGATGATGGCGAAAACAGTCGAGCTCGATCATTTCGATCACGCCTTGCTGCGCGAAGTCCAGGTCGACAACCAGACGCCGGCGCGCGTTCTGGCCGAACGCGTCGGCCTGTCGCAGAGCGCCGTCTTGCGGCGCCTGCGCCGGTTGCGCGCCGAGCGGGTCATCACGGCAGACATTTCGGTCGTGAACCCCGAAGTCCTCGGCGTGCCCGTCACCATCCATGTACTCGTGCGCATCGACCAGGGATCGCGCACCTACGGCGCCTTCGCGCGCAAGCTCAAACGCCGCCCCGAAGTCAAGCAGGCATCATACGTGACCGGCGGCGCCGATTTCGTGCTGCGCCTGCAAGTGGAAAGCATGGCGGCCTATGCGGAATTCGCACGCGAAGTCTTCCATGAAGACGAGACCGTTTCCGAATACCACACCTATGTCGCGATGCAGGAGGTGATCGGGCCGACTGCGCGCAAGTAAGCGGTCGCGACGGCCGGCCGGCGCGATCAGCGCCGCTTCGCCATCATCGAGCGCGACAGCACCACGACGAGGCCGATCGCCACCGTGGCGGCGATGAACAGGAAGGCGGCCGCGGCGATGGCCGGGCTGATATTCTCGCGGATGCTGGAAAACATCTGCCGCGCCAGCGTCCGCTGGTTCGGGCCGGCGACGAAAAGCGTCAGCACCACCTCGTCCAGCGAGGTCGCGAAGGCCAGCACCGCGCCGGAGAGCACGCCGGGCATGGCGAGCGGCAAGGTCACCCGCCGGAAGACGGTGGCCGGCGCCGCGCCGAGGCTTTGCGCGGCAAGCTCCACCCGCTTGTCGATGCCCGAAAGCGCCCCGGTGACGCTGACGACGACGAAAGGCACGGCCACGACCGTATGGGCGATGATGACGCCGGCATAGCTGTTCGCCAGGCCGAGGCGCGCGAGCAGCACCTGCAACCCGACACCGAGCACCACGGCCGGCACCACCATGGGCAGCAGAAACAGCGTGCGGAACGATCCGCGAAAGAACAGCAGATGATTGCGCAGGCCGAGCGAGGCGGCGGTGCCGAGCGCGGTCGCCACCGCCGTCGTGCCGCCGCCGATGATCAGGCTGTTGACGATCGCCCGCCGCCAGGCGTCCGCCGTAAACAGTTCCTCGAACCAGCGCAGCGACCAGGACGGGATCGGATAGGTGAGGATGACGGACGAGGTGAAGGCGAGCGGCAGGATGGCGATGAGCGGCGCGATGAGAAACAGCACCGTCAGCGACGCGAAAACCGCGCGGGTGAGCTTCAGCGGCATGATCAGGCCCTCCCCGGCTCTTCGGATGAAATCCGCGCATAGACGCTGTAGAGAAGCAGCGTGGCGACCAGCAGCACGACGCCGAGCGCGCCGGCCATGCCCCAGTTTGCGGTGCCGGTGGCATAGAAGGCGATGATGGAACTGATCATCTGGTCGCCGGGGCCGCCGATGAGCGCCGGCGTGATGTAGTAGCCGATCGCCGAGATGAAGACGAGCAGGCTGCCCGAGGCGATGCCGCGCAGGCTGAGCGGCAGCAGAACCCGCACGAAGGCGCGCCAGGGCGGCGCGCCGAGCGAGGCCGCCGCCGGCATCAGGTTCTTCGGAATGGTGATCAGCACGCTGTAGACCGGCAGCACCATGAACGGCAGCAGGACATGCGTCATGGCGATGATCACGCCGGTACGGTTGAAGATCAGCGCCAGCGGCGCGCTCGTCACATGCAGCGCCAGCAGCAGATCGTTGATCAGCCCCTTCTCCTGCAACAGGATGAACCAGGCGGCGGTGCGCACCAGGAGCGAGGTCCACAGCGGCAGCAGCACCGCCCCCAGCAGCAGATCCCGCTTCCAGCCGGTGGCGGAGGCGGCGATCAGCGCATAGGGAAAGCCGATGGCGGCGCAGGCGACGGTGACCAGCGCGGCGATCCAGAAGGTGCGGGCCATGATGACGAGGTTCACGGACTGGTCGGGCGGCAGTTTCTCGATCGCGCCCTCAGCGTTTCGGCCGAAATCGATGGCGGCCAGCAGGTTGCGGTCCGTATAGGGCGACAGCGCATCGGCGATGGCGATCCAGAACTCCGGCTTTTCCCAGCGCTTGTCGATCGAAACCAGATCCGCCGGCGGGCCGGCGGGATCGGAGACCGCCGACACCGTCCTGGTCATCAGCGTGCGGAAGCCGGAGCGGGCGCTGTTGAGGCGTCGCACCATGTCGCCCAGTGCCTGGGTATCCTGGACAGCCCGCAGATCCGCGATCAGGGCCTGCTGCATTTCGGCGCTCGGCGCGGATCGACGGTCCCAGTTCGTAAGAATTCCGGCGCTGCGCGGCAGGAGATTCAGCACCGCCGAATCCGAAACCGATTGCGACATCATTCCGACGAGCGGCCAGACGAAAAACCAGACGAGAAAGACGAAAAGCGGCGCAAGCAGCAGCAGCGACCGCGCCGTGCGGGAGCGAAGACGCGTCATGGCGCGATCACCCGGCAATCGTCCGCGGCGAAGGAGGCGTAGATTTTCGTTCCCGGCGGATATTCCTGCGAGCGGCGGCCAAGCTTGGCGATCAGCGGATGGGCCGGGTTCTTCAACTGCACCCGCAGATGATCGCCCTGGTAGACGCTGTCGGTGACCTCGGTTTCCAGGCTGTTGCCGCCTGGCCTGCGGCTGTCGGAAAGGTCGATGCGTTCCGGCCGGATGGAGAGATGGACGGTCTGCCCGGCGACGGCGCTGTCGGCGACCGCACACAGCGTCGCGCCGGAGGGCAGCTTCACCAGCGCCTCCCCGCCCGAAACCCGCTCCACCACGCCCTCGACCAGATTGGTCTCGCCGATGAATTCGGCGACGAAACGGGTGGCCGGCTGGTCATAGACCTGCCGGGGCGTGCCGATCTGCTCGATCTTGCCCTTGTTGAAGACGGCGACGCGATCCGACATGGTCAGCGCTTCCGACTGGTCATGCGTGACGAAGACGATGGTGAGGCCGAGCCGGCGGTGAAGGTCGCGGATATCGAGCTGCATCTGCTCGCGCAACTGCTTGTCGAGCGCGCCGAGCGGCTCGTCCAGCAACACCACGCGCGGTTCGAACACCAGCGCCCGGGCGAGCGCCACGCGCTGCTGCTGGCCGCCGGACAATTGCGACGGCCAGCGGTCGCGCAACGCCGAAAGCTGCACCATGTCCAGCGCCCGGGCGACGCGCTGCTCGATCTCGGCCCTGGCGGTGCCGCGCATCTGCAGGGGAAAGGCGATGTTCTCGCCGACGCTCATATGCGGAAACAGCGCGTAGCTCTGGAAGACCACGCCCATGTCGCGCTTGTGGGTCGGCACGCCGTTGATGGCGAGGCCGTTGACGACGATCTCGCCCGATGTCGGCGCCTCGAAGCCGGCCAGCATCATCAGCAGCGTCGTCTTGCCCGATCCCGACGGGCCAAGCAGGCTGACGAATTCGCCCTTTTCGATGCCGAGCGTGAGATTTTCGACCACGCACAGCGCGCCGTAGAATTTGGTGATCTGATCAAACCGGATGAATTCGGCCACGAGATGCTCCATGGTGTCCGGACAGGACGGCCGGCCCGGTAAGCCCCGAGGGAACCGGATACGCCGCCGCGCGCGGGATGGAGGAGGCGCCGGCCACAAGCCGCGCCGGCGCTCCCCGTCACGCGATTGCCGAGGGATGGCTTACTTGGCGAGCCAGGCGTTGAAGCGCTGCGTCAAGGTTTCGGCGTTGTCGATCCAGAAATCCGTGTTGAGCGAAATGGCTTCGGTCATGTTTTCCGGATTGGTCGGCAGATCCTTGGCGAGATCGGCCGGAACCTCGGCGGCGGCCGCCTTGTTCGGCAGGCCGTAGGCCACGTATTTCGGCAGCTTCGACTGGTTTTCCGGCAGGCTGGCGAAGGCGATGAAGTCCTGCGCCGCATCCTTGTTTGCCGCATCCTTGAGGACGACCCAGCTATCGACGGCATAGATGCTGCCCGGCCAGACCACCTTGAAATTCTTGCCTTCCGTGCGGTTGATGCCGGTGATGCGGCCGTTATAGGCCGAGGTCATGGCCACTTCGCCGGAGGCGAGGAACTGCAGCGGCTGGGCGCCGGATTCCCACCAGACGATGTTCGGCTTCAATTCGTCGAGCTTCTTGAAGGCGCGCTCGACGCCCTCGTCGGTCGCCAGCACCTCGTAGACCTTGTCCTTGGAAACGCCGTCGGCCAGCAGCGCGAATTCGAGCGTGTATTTCGGCCCCTTGCGCAGCGAGCGCTTGCCGGGGAATTTCTTGACGTCCCAGAAATCCGCCCAGGACTTCGGGCCGTCCTTCAGCTTGTCGCCGTCATAGGCGATGGCCGTGGACCAGACGATGGCGCCGACGCCGCAATCGTTGACGGCGGAGTCGAGGAACTTGTCCTTGCCGCCCATCTTGTTCCAGTCGATCTTTTCGTACAGTCCGTCGGAACAGCCCAGCGCCAGTTCCTCGGCTTCCACCTGCACCGCATCCCAGTTCGGCGCGCCGGCCTTCACCTTGGCCTGAAGCACGCCGATGCCGCCATCCCAGGCTTCGTCGAGCAGCGGCTTGCCGGTCTTTTCCGCGAACGGCTTGAAATAGATCTCGCGCTGTCCGTCCTGATAGTTGCCGCCCCACGACACCACGGTCAGATCGCGCGCCAGGGCGGGTGCGGCCAGCCCAGCAGTCAGCATTGCGGCGAGCAGGCCGGATTTCAGTCCTGTTTTCATTTGCATTCCCCTTTTCCGGTTTCAGATATTGTTTTTGCGGCTTCGGAACCGACGGTGTCCGGCCCGGATATCCGGCGTTCACCGAAACACCTGCCGCTCGCCTCTTCATGCGGGCTTCACGGCTGCGTCGTTTCCTGGAGAGATCGGTGCGTTGTCGTGGCGTTCCCGACTCGCGGCCAAGCGTTTCCTCACGCTCGTCCGCCGCATCGGCGCCGCCCTTTTCCTCCCTTCGGCGTTTTCCCGTATGGTGCATTCCGCGCCCGTCCGGTCAACGCTATTCTTGCGCTTCTTGCGCTTTGCTAAACTCAGACGTGTTGGCCGCCATTGATGTGGATTTCGGCGCCGTTGATGTAGGACGACTGCTCGGTGCACAGGAAATAGATGGTTTCGGCAACTTCACGGGGCTCGCCCAGGCGGCCCATCGGCACTTCCGCCGCCACCAGCGCCTCCGTGCCGGGCGACAGAATCGAGGTTTCGATCTCGCCGGGCGCGATCGCATTGGCGCGCACGCCGCGCTTGCCGAATTCATGCGCCATTTCCCGCGTCAGCGCCGCAAGCCCCGCCTTGGATGCGGCATAGGCGACGCCCGCGAAAGGATGGACGCGCGAGCCGGCGATCGAGGTGACGTTGACGATGGAACCGCGGGCGGCTTCCAGTTGCGGCAGCAGCGCGCGGGCCAGCAATGCCGTGGACACCAGATTGACGTTCAGCACCTGCGTCCAGACGTCGGCGGTGCTGTCGGCGACGCCGAGGCGGCTGCGGTTCGGCCCCTTCGGGGATATGCCGGCATTGTTGACCAACGCCTGCAGCCTGCCGCTCGGCAGGCGCTCGCGCACCACGTCCGCAAGCCGGTCGATCTGGGAGAGATCGGCGAGGTCGGCCTGGATATGGCTCTCGCGCGCCTCGGGCCAGGCGCATTCCTCCGAAAAGGGCTGGCGGGACACCGTGAGGATGCGCCAGCCCTTCGACTGGAACAGTTTCACCGTTGCGTGTCCGATGCCTCGGCTCGCGCCCGTCAGCAGCATGGTGGGGCGTTCAGCGGTCATGCGGCGTTCTCCGTCGATGTTTGATACATCGTAATTGCTGCATCCGAAAATGCAAGGGGCGATCGTTCATGCGTTTACCGCGACGCCGTCATGGGCGAGCACATTCGCCAGAACGGCCTGCCCGCCGAGCTGGATATCGTCGATGATCGCCATGGCCGCGCCCGCGCCGTCATGGCGCTTCAGCGCCTCGACCACCGGATAGTGATAGTCGATCATCGTGCGCCCGCCCTGCAGATAGGAATCGGCAATCAGAGGCCCCATCTGCAGCCATAACCGTCGCAGGACGCCGGTCAGCACCGGCAGCCCGGCGATCTGCGGCAGCATGAAATGGAAAGACTGGTTGAGCGCGCTGCCCTTGCGTCGATCGCCTTCGGCCAAGGCCTTTTCATTGTCGCGCAGGATGTTTTCCAGGAGATCGATCTGGGTTCGCGTTGCGGTATGCGCCGCCGTTTCGGCGGCAAGCCCCTCCAGGCGGATGCGAATGGCGCGGATTTCCCGGTAGCGCGCCTCCCTCATCTGCGGGATCCGGATGTCGCGCGGCGAGCGAAAGGTAATCGCCTCGTCATGGGCCAGCCGCAGGATGGCGTCCCGGATGGGCGTGACGCTGGTGCCGAACTGCTCGGCCAGGTCGCGGATCTTCAGGCGGTCGCCCGGCTGGAAGCGTCCCTGCATCAACCCGTCGCACAGGGCATTGTAGACGGCCGTGCTGAGGTTTTCATGGTCCAGCGTGGTAAATTCGGACATGGTTTCGGTCTGCCGCCTTGAAATATGCGCAATATGATGCATCATCTGTGGCGTTCGGTAAAGCGCCGCAGGAAGGATAATGATGGAAAAACCCGTTCGGACGCAAGGCGAAGACGCGATGACGCGCAGCTGGAGCAAGATCGCGCTGGCAGAGGCCGAAGCGCTGGCGGGCGAGATCTACGGCCTCGACGCCCGGGCCCGGCCGCTGCCCAGCGAACGCGACGACACGTTTCGCCTGACGGATGCCGACGGCCGGGAATTCACCTTCAAGATCGCCAATCCCGCCGAGGAGCCGGCAGCACTCGCCTTCCAGGACGGCGCGCTGCTGCATCTGGAGCGATATGCAGCGCATGTGCCGGTGCCGCGGCTGGTGCCGACGCGCCAGGGCGCGCGCAGTTTCACGCTGCAGACCGCCGAAGGCGGCCGCATCCTGCGGCTCCTGACCTTCCTGCAGGGCGACCTGCAATATCGGACGCCCCATTCCGCCGCCCAGAGCCGCAATGTCGGTCGGGCTCTGGCCGAGCTCGGCATCGGGTTGCAGGACTATCAGGGCCGCCCGCCCGTCGGCAAGCTGATGTGGGACATCTCGCATGTGCTGGATCTCCGCGCCTTCGTCGGTTTCGTCGGCGAGGAGCGTCGTCCCCGCGCCGAGGCGGTGTTGCGCGAGGTCGAGGCGGCCGCGCCGCGCATCGCCGCGCTGGAACGGCGGCAGATCATCCACAACGATTTCAATCCGCACAATATCCTGATGGATCCTGCGGCCCCCGAGCGGGTGACGGGCATCATCGATTTCGGCGACATGGTTCATGCGCCGCTGGTCAACGACCTCGCCGTGGCGTTGTCCTATCATCTGGCAAGCGACGACTGGGACGAACGCGCCGGCGCCTTCATCCAGGGATTCATTGCGGCGCGGCCGCTGTCGCCGCCGGAACTGGAACTGCTGCCTGTCCTGACGCGCGCGCGGCTCGCCATGTCGATCATCATCGCCGAATGGCGCTCGGCGCAGTTTCCGGAAAACCGGGATTATATCCTGCGCAATCACGCCTCCGCCTGGCGCGGCCTGCAGACCATATCGGATTTGAGCGCGGACGGGCTGAACCGGCTCGTTCAAAAGACATCGGGAGCCTGAAACATGTCGATGGTGAATGCCTTCACGAACGAGAACCTCGAACAGCTCGGCGAAACGGAAAAGGCGCTGATCGCGCGGCGCGAAAAGGTGCTGGGGCCTGCCTACCGCCTGTTCTACGAGCGCCCGCTGCATCTGATGCGCGGCGAGGGCATCTGGCTTTACGACGCGGACGGCCGCCGGTATCTCGACGCCTACAACAATGTCGCCTCGGTCGGCCATTGCCATCCGCGCGTGGTCGAGGCCATGGCCAGCCAGAGCGGCATTCTCAACAGCCACACCCGCTACCTGCACGAAGGCATCGTCGACTATGCCGAACGCCTGACCGCGACCTTTCCGGCCTATCTGTCGCAGGCGATGTTCACCTGCACCGGCAGCGAGGCGAACGACCTGGCGTATCGCATCGCCCGGCATGTGACCGGCGGCAGCGGGATCGTCATCACCAGCCTCGCCTATCACGGCTTGACGAACGCGGTCGCGGAATTCTCGCCCTCGCTCTGCGAGGCGGTCAATCTCGGGACGCATGTGCGCACCGTGCCCGCGCCCGACAGCTACCGCATTCCGCCCGAGGAGATGCAGGAGAAGTTCGGCCGCGACGTGCGCGCCGCCATCGCCGACCTGAAGCGTCACGGCATCAAACCTGCCATGCTGATCGTCGACACGATCTTTTCCAGCGACGGCATTTTCGCCGGTCCCAAGGGCTTTCTCAAGCCCGCCGTCGCGGCGATCCGCGAGGCCGGCGGCCTCTTCATAGCCGACGAGGTGCAGCCCGGCTTCGGACGCACCGGCGAGGCCATGTGGGGTTTCCAGCGCCATGGCGTCGAGCCCGACATGGTGACGATCGGCAAGCCCATGGCCAATGGCTACCCCATGGCCGGCATCGTCATGAAGCCGGAAATGATCGCCGATTTCGGCCCGAAGGCGCGCTATTTCAACACCTTCGGCGGCAACCCGGTCGCCGCCGCCGCCGGCAGCGCGGTTCTGGAGGTGATCCAGGGCGAAAACCTGCAGCGGAATGCCGCCGATACCGGAAACCATCTGATGGCGGGGCTTCGCAGGCTTGCCGAGACCTGTCCGCAACTGGGCGACGTCAGGGGTTCCGGCCTGTTCGTCGGCGTGGAAATCGTCTCCGACGCGGACAGGAAGACGCCTGACGCCGCGATGACCACCCGCATCGTCAACGGGCTGCGCGAGCGCGGCGTGCTGATCAGCGGCTCCGGCCCGCATGCCAGTATCCTGAAGATCCGCCCGCCGCTGATCTTCTCGCGCGACAATGCCGACCTTCTGGTCGAATCCCTGCGCGACACGCTTGCGAAGGCGTAAGGAGCGCCTTGCCGCCAGGGCCGCGCCGCGCCCGGGTCATGCCGGCTCGTCATGCACTCCTTCGTCGCGCACCTGCAGGATACGGTCGATGAGGCCCCATTCCAGCGCCTCCTCGGCGGTCATGAACCGGTCCCGGTCCATCGCGCGCTCGAATTCATTATAGGCGCGCCCGCAATGTTCGGCGTAAAGCCGCGTCATCCGCTGCTTGGTCTTCAGAATCTCCTCGGCATGGATCGCCATGTCGGACGCCTGCCCCTGGAAGCCGCCGGAGGGCTGGTGGACAAGAATGCTGGCATTGGGCAGGGCGACCCGCTCGCCCGGCGCGCCGGCCATCAGCAGGAACGAGCCCATTGAGCGGGCCGTTCCCATGCAGAGCGTGTGGACCGGCGCGCGAATGAAGCGCATCGTGTCGTACATGGCGAAACCGCTGGTCACGACCCCGCCCGGCGAGTTGATGTAGAGATTGATCGGCTTTTTCGGGTTCTCGGCTTCGAGGAACAGAAGCTGGGCGCAGACCAGGGCGTAAACGGTATCGTTCACCTCGCCGTTGAGAAAGATGATCCTCTCCCGCAGCAGCCGGGAATAGATGTCGAAAGAGCGCTCCCCTCTCGAGGATTGCTCCACGACCATGGGGACGAGTTGCATCGCTTCGCGCATCGGCGAACTCCAATCTGTCAGGTTGTCGGGGAAAAGGCGTGCCGCGTCAGGCGGCGCGCAGAAGCGAGAACGCGTTGGCGTTGGCGGCGGTCCTTCCGCTCCGCGCGGATGGCGCGCCGATCAGTTCGTGGACGATCCGCAGGCTGGTGCCGCCGGCCGCGTTCGGGGCGATGGTGAAGGTGACGGTGCTTTCCAGAAAGGGGGGAACCTCCTCGCGCAGCCTGTAGCGCACCGTCTGCCCTGGAATGCCGG
>ERZ778022.3055-NODE-3055-length-16271-cov-3.930316_pt1 | contig 16271 bp, 18 predicted proteins | sample MGYA00375752_ERZ778022 | MGnify/ENA primary metagenome ERZ778022 (study PRJEB29350, sample SAMN05389826) | bioreactor metagenome | isolation source: Thiocyanate bioreactor | place: South Africa: University of Cape Town | collected 2014-04-04 ... | reverse complement strand
GCTGCTGCCGCTCGCCGATATCGTCCTCGATTTCCACTCGGGCGGCAAGACGCTGGATTTCCTGCCCTTCTGCGCCGCCCATATCCTGCCCGACAAGGCGCAGGAGGCGAAGGCCTTCGATCTCGTTCATGCCTTCGGCGCGCCCTGGTCGATGAAAATGCTCGAGATCGATGCGGTCGGCATGTACGACACGGCCGCCGAGGAGATGGGCAAGGTCTTCATCACAACGGAACTCGGCGGTGGCGGCACGGCGACGGCGAAAAGCGCCGGCATCGCCAAGGCAGGCGTCGCGAATATGCTGAAGGCGGCGGGCATCCTGAAAGGAACGGTCGATGTCGCGGAGACCACCTGGCTCGACATGCCGGACGGCAATTGTTTCTCCTTTGCCGAGGATGGCGGGCTGATGGAACCGCTCTACGATCTTGGTGACCAAATATGCAACGGCGATGTGGCGGCCCGTATCTATCCTATCGGCCGCACCGGTAGCGCACCGCTGGAGGTTAGGGCGAAGATGGATGGCATCCTGGCGGCCCGCCATTTCCCGGGTCTTATCAAATCCGGTGACTGCGTCAGCGTTCTGGCATCGGTTGTGATGACGTAAACCCCATCCGGCCTCCTTGGTGAGGTTGACGCGAAAGCGATCCCGCCGCCGATGATATCGCCGCGTCATCTCGGCGGAAGCGTGCCCGAGCTGCTTCTGGACTTATCCATCACTATCGTGAAGAGACAAGGCGTACGGTTTTTTGCTCAATTTAATGGTCTAATCCGCGCGTCTGTCTTAGACTAGACGCGCCGAGCTCGCATCGGTGGGCCGAAATAACGCGCGGCAGATTTTATCCGGCCACCATCACGCGTTCGACGGCATTTGGATCGTGAGCGAGCATGACCGTTGCGCCGATCGCAAACGGACCCTCCAGCCGGGCCTGAACGCTTGCCGGATCGGCATTGGTCTGGGCTGTCACGGCGATATCGTCTGCGATCCAGGCTTTGCCATTGACGACGTATTTGACCGAGATGATCGGGAAATAGGTCTTGGCGGTGCCGGCGCCGCTTTCTCCCAGACGCGTGGCGACGACGGTGCCTTGCAAGCGCTTCCAACCCGGCTCGCCATTGCGGTTGCGAAACCATTGAAACGCGGCGCGGCCGGCGAAGGCAAGCACCAGCACCGCCATGATTGTGATAAGGCCCTGCGAAGACATTTTTGCCCCTTTTAGACGAATTCTTTGGCGCACAGACTATTGAAGCGTTTCGTCAACGCCTGTCGGCGTTGTTCATGAACGGCCGGCGCGCCCGACCACTGCCGAAGCAGACAATCTTCGTAGCAGGGGAGCGAAAAGGATTGCCGCAAACCCGCCCGCGATGCTGCCGCCAATCAAAAGTCCAACAAGAGCGTAGGCATTGAGTGCGGGCGAACTTGAGCCACTGCCCACTTCAAACAGCAACCAAGGAACTGCCAGGAAGGAACCGCCAGCGGCCGCATAGATCGCGCCCGCAATCGCCATCGAAAAGAAGCCGGTGCGGGACGGGCCGCGCATCAGCAGGAAGGCCTCGGTCACCACCGATGCACCGCCCTGCAACAAGGCAGCCACGAAGAAACCGGCCATGGTGTCAAGGATGACGCTTCCACCGGCGAGCTTCACCAGAACCGACGCCACGATCACGACCATGCAGCCGATGACCGCACTGCCGCGAAATCCGGCGACGGCAAAGGCCATGACCGGCAAGGCGAAGGCCGCACCGGTGATCAGACTATCGACTGAGTCCTTCGGGTAAGCCTTCCAGCCGGTGACGAACGGCAGCAATGCATCCGCGCTGACCGCGCCGATCACCGGCGTGACGAAAATCGTCAAAGCAATGGCAGCGATGAGTGTCGCGCGCGGCGTATTTTTCCAGTCGGAGAGGACCGAACTGGCGGCAGAAGCCGGTCGCTCGAGAGCCTGTGGCGGCACACGTTTTTCCTCGACTGGCGGCAGTGCCGGCGTCGTGTTGAACGCGTTCGCAGAAGGTGGAACGGGTTTTGTGGCGACGTCCGGTGCAGGCGTGTGTGCCGGCGCCAGCGCTGGAGACGTCACCGGCATGGTTTCGCCTGAAAGCAGGCTATCCACCAACATCACCGCCCAAAGCGTTAACTCCCGTTGATATCCATGGGCATCTTCGATCTGGCTTGCGAGTTGCGGCAGGATAAGCTTACGCCCGGTGCCTGCCTCATGAATGCGCGAAACGACGCCGTCCGCCAGCGCCTGGCCCAACACGCGGGTCTCGCGTTTGGCGGTCGGCACGCGATCGCCAAGCCGCGCGGCAAAGAGACGGCTATTGTAGAGCGCTTCGATCCCATCGGCAGCGATGATGGCGCGGGCAGCTTCGGCAACGGCCTCGCGCTGTTGAATGGCCTGCATTCGCGACACTCCTACCAGACGAGTTCGCTGGATTGCACGGTATCGACCGGCGCTTGCTGAGAAAGCTGGTCGACGGCGGTGCCGGACACCTTGGTCGGTGACGAGACGGTTTTCACCGGCGCGGTCGTTGCCCATTTGATCCGATTGACCAGTTCCTCGGCATTATGCGCCTGCAGCACTTTGAATTCAGGATGGGCGACGAAGGCGTTGAGAACGTCGAGGTCCGCATCGGAGCCGATTGCAATGGCAATGCGCACGCTTTTGGCGCCATAAGGGCTGGCCATCAGGGCCGCTTGGCCGGAAGCGAAATCGTCGGTCGGCTGGCCGTCAGACACCAAGACGATGACCGGCGAGAGCTGGCGACCGGGCATGGCCTCCGGCGTCAACGATGTCGCCAGAACCGTCAGTGCGGAACCGAGACGGGTTTCGCCCTCTGCCGTGAGGTCGGTCCAACTGAAATCGGCGACCGGCGCCGCTTCCTCGACATGCCACTGCGCCTGATCGGAGAAGCGCAGGATGCGCAAGCGCACATCCGTATCCGGATTTTCGGCCGCCGCCGAGCGGATGGCCGGTACAGCGGATGCGATGGCGTAATTGAGCGAGGCCATCTTCTCGCCCGTCATAGAGCCGGAGCAATCGATGACGAGGATCAGGTGAAGCTGGCGTCGCACCACGCCGACCATATCGAACAGGGGTGTATCGGTCATTGTTTACCTCAGGAAGCGCGAGAGACGGAAACGACGAGTTCGCCCTGGACAATGCGGCTGCCGGGCTCCAGGCGCGCGCTACGCCCCGGTTCGACGACCTGCGATACGCCCTTGGCGGAAAACAACGTCCAGGGCTTGGTGCCAAGGTTCTTGAGACCGATGATCGAAGCATCGCTCGGATGGGCGGATACCTCGCCGCTAAACCCGGCGGCATAAGGCTGCAGATCGGCATAGTCTGCGAGGTCGATCCGCGTTCCAGGCAAGGCGGGGAATTCATGCTCGCCGGCCGAAACGATGAGCGTTCCTCTCTGGATCGATTTTGGACGCTTGGAAACGCTGGCCGGCGTCGAAGCATCGGCCGGCCGTGCCGTCACGACGGGAGAGAAGGCGGTGGCTTTTGCAGCCGGCGCGGAGACGGGCGCACGGGCTGCGGAGACCGGCGCCATTCCGCGCGCAGCGCTGCCAAGCACGACCGAACCTTCTCGCGGCGATTCCGGATGGGGCTCAAGCTGGCGCGCCTTCAAAAGCGTGGCAAGGAAGAACACGATGGTGGTCATGCCTGACAGCCACATCGCCGGGGTGCCGAGCGCGATCGCACCGCCGTTCCAGAAACCATGCATGGCAGAAGGGATCAACCAGCCGGCAAGCAGAAGCGGGATTGCGCGGGTTCGATAACGCAGCGCAAGACCGATGAAATAACCGAAGATGCCATTCCAAGCCATGTGGCCTACGAGACCTTGAAGCGAGCGCGGAATGGCAAGCTGAAGCGCTGCGGCAAGGCCTGCATAGACGTTGTTCTGTGCGATGGCCTGAGAGGCAAAGGTGGAATTGTAGTACTGGCCGAATGTCTCGAAGCTGATGAATGCGGCACCGCTGGCAGCGCCGGCAAGCAGACCATCAAGCGGCGTGCGCACTGCCAGCCTGTCGAGCAACCGACCCATCTTCGTGTCTTTTTGGCTGGCGGCGCTGAGGCCGAAACCCGCCATGATGAAGATCGGAAGGGCCTTGAAAAGCTCTTCGCACATGCCAGCGCCGAAGAAATGGCTGATGAAATTGGGTATGAAGCCGGCATCGACCGCAACTTCGCCGCCTGGCAACATGTCACGGAAGACAAAGGCGATCGTCCCGAAAATGATCGCGCCGAGAGGTGGTAGGAAAAATACCACCGTCACCAGATAGGGAAACAGGAAAACCCAGAACGGCTTACGCGAATTACCGTAGAGGTACATCGCATAGAACAGCATGAAAACGATGAAGATGCCGAGGATAAGGGCATAGCGCCAGAAATCGTCAAGCGTCTGGGCGCCATTGTTGAAGAGGAGCATCGTCGTCGCCACAGTGGCCAGCGCCGGAATAAGGACCTTGCTGCGCCAAAAACGCGTGGTGCGCGAACGCACCGGCAGCACTTCCGACATAAGCGAGGAGCCCGCATCTCGCGGCACCGGCGTCACGTCCGGCATGGCGGATTTTATCGGATCACTCATGGTTTGGTCTCCGGTTTGGCAGGATCGGATCGGGGCTTGTCTTCGGGTCGCGCCGGTTTAGGCGCGGGAATCGGAGTGGCAGCCGGCGCGGGCGCAGCCTCAGGCAACGGCTTGGATTCGGGAGCAGGCGGCGCATCCTGCGTTGGCGCGACCTGCTTGACCGGTTCGGTCGCTGTCGGTGGAGCCGCCTGGGGCACGCCTGCGGGTTTTTCGGGCGCAGCGTCTACTGGTTTGGCCTCGGGCTGCGGCTTCGGCTCCTCCGCAGGCTTTGCGGGCGCTTCCGTTGCTTGTGGCGACACAGGTTTTGTCGGCGCCGCCGCAACAATCGGCTCGCCCCATGGCTTCCAGGGATGCCAGGGATTGAAAGCAACCGCCCCGGTTGCGAGCGCCACACCGGCGAGAAATGCAAGCGGCGCGATCACGACCGGACGTGTGCTCGTTGTTTCGATCGCCGCCGGTCGATCCACGGAAATTGGTGGTGGTGTTGCTGTTTCGTCAGCCGTGGTCATCCGGCATAGAAAGCCGAGCGTCGCATCGTCGCCGCTGCCGTGCCCGGAGAGATCGCTCAACCATTGTCCCAGACGCTCGCCGATCGATGCCATGCCACCGGACCGGATGCGATCACGAAATTGCCCGGCGAGATCGATGAAGGCGTCGTCATCCCGAAATGACTTCGCCACCCCGTCGGTCGAGGCCATGACGAAGGTGATGGGGTCGTCTCCGCCCGCATCCATGCGTCGGACGCGACCGACCTTGCTTGCATCCTGCTCGCAAAGAGAATGGGTTTGCTCGCCGATGAGACCCGTATCGTCTGGCAGCGGCTTTTCCAGTTTGCCGGATGCGCGTGCGACGACAATGTCGCCGTCGCCGATCTGAAACAGAAAGAGTTCCGAGCCGGAAAAATGAACGCCGACAAGTGTTGCGCCATAGGCGACCGGGTCGTCGGGCCGGTCAGGACCATGCGTCGCGTAATCCGCAACCGCCGCAAGCCAGCGTCGATGGCACCGTTCCAGAAAGCCAAAATCTCCGGTCTCATCGGCCGTCTCCGACAGACGGGCACATTCGGCGAGCGCCGATTCGATGGCCAAGCGGGACCCGACATGGCTGTGCGTATGACGGCGACCGCCGTGACCATCGGAAACCACAAGCGTCGCCCGCGTTTCACCCCAGTTCGGCGCCACCCAGCCGATGGCATCCTGATTGGGTGCGCCGGAACGGTGATGCGCCGCGCCCCGCGCCGAGGCTCCGCAGATCATCCAGGCCGGATTATCCATCAGGCGTGATCCTCATTGAGGCAGAGGCCATGGACCGTCCCGAAATCGATGCGGCAGCCCGGCGCCAGACGCGCCGCCTGACCGGGCGCAACTGCGGTCGAGCGACCATCGACATAGACGGCCGTCCAAGTCGTGGTGCCGAGATTGCGCAGGCCCGAAATCGAGGGATCGCGTGGATGCGGCTCGACGGTCGCGACGACGGTATTGCGACGACGGCCGCTTTCACGGCCGATCCGGTCCGCCCGCAACTTTGCCCCATGAGACAGGAGCAGCCGGCCGCGCCCGAGCAGCATCGCCGCTGGCGGCGCGATCGGCGTCTGGCAGGCGACACAAGTGAACTGCCCGCCCGATGCCGTTTCGCAAACCTGCTCATACGTGCAATTCGGGCAGGCGATTATGGTGTCGCGCATCGTCGCGAAGGCTTCGATCCATTCGGTTTCGAGCACGCGGCTGCCGATTCCTGCTTTCAATCCCGTCGTGAAGGCCCGCGTCAGCAAGGTACGAACAGTCCTGGGCAGGGAATACCAGCGACGAACGATCGGATCGTGCACGCCAGCGACCGGGCCATTTGATTCATCGGTTTCATCGAACATGAACAGGGGATCGGTCCCGTAAAGGCTCACTTCCGCATCGCCATCGAGCAAGAGGGTTTCATGCTCGCGCCGGCCATCCAGGGGATGCCAGGCCATCAGGATGTAAAAGAACATCACAGCCATCGAATAGAGATCGGTGATGGTTGACGGCAGTGCTTCGCGCCGGACGATTTCCGGCGCCATGAATTTGCGTGTTCCGTACACCGCGGCCGGTGCGCCGTTCACGTCGACATTGTCGTTGTCGCAAATGGCGATCTCACCATTCAACGGGTCGAGAAAGAGATTGCCGAACGAGATATCCTGGTAGCACTGGCCACGGGCGTGAAGCTTGTGGAAACACTCCGCCGTCAGCAAGCAGGCGATCGCCCGATCGACAAGCTTTGGCGATACCCGATCCGGCGGCGCCGAAATCAGCCGCTTCATGCCGACGAAACGGCTCTCGCGCATCGGCATCACATAGGCGACGAGGTCAGGCCGTCCCAAGATACGCGCCCGATCCAACGGCCATAGGAAGGCATTATCCGGCGGGCCGAGGGCAATCCCCCGGTCGAGCCGTTGCGCCAGACGCGGATCGGCATCAACGGTCTGCGAAAAATAGACCTTCAGCGCAAGGGGACCATGGCTGTCGTCGATCTCATAGACCGAGCCTTGACCGCCGGAGCCGATCAGGCGCTTGATCACAGCGTGGCGCTCGCTGCCCGCAAGCAGGATAAGAGCGCCGGGATCGAGGACCGGGATCTCCATGACGTCAATCGCTCCGCGCTGTCACCGTCAAAATGCCCCGTAACGTGAGGCGAGCCCTGTTTCGGTGGACCGGCTGCGAGCGTTCGGGAAAATGAAACCGATTCGAGGCATTCAGACAACTTTCTAAGAACTCACTGAGTTATAAGTATTCATTCGTTTCAGCGCAATCAATTAATGACTCATTGAGCTTATTAAGAGGCGAGTTGTTATGGATGGATCTATCCGCGCGTCGTGATCGATAAGCTAGTTTCCTGATTCTGCTGAATTTTCCCCGATAAGGGCGTGCGCGATAATGGCGTCCGGCTCCTGCGGAAATGCCTCGATGTAGCTGCGGAAGGCGGCATGCGCCTGTTCGGTCTGGCCTAGCATCATAAAGGCGCGGCCAAGACGAAACAGGATGCGCCGATCGAGCGGATCGAGCCGCTGCACATCCTTGAATGCGGCGAGAGCGCCGCTGCCGTCTTGCTGGGCAAGCGCCGCATCGCCAAGTCCCAAACGATAGGTGGGCTGCGCGGGAGCGAGCTGGACCGCGCTCTCGAAGCTTGCCCGCGCCGTATCGAATTGCTTGGCCAGCATCTGGGCATTGCCGAGCTGCGCCAAGGCATCGGCGTCCTTCGGCGCCAGGCGGGCGATCTCCATCTTGTGGCTGACCAGACCGGCAATGTCGCCCTTCTCGATCGCCATAAGCGACAATGCCTGATGGGCAATAATGGAATTCGGGTCGATTTCGAGCATGCCGTCGAAGGTCATTGCCGCCGCGACCGGATCTCCGATATCCCGTTGCAGCATGCCCAGACGGAATTGAAGATCGATATCCTGCGGCTGCAGGCTCACAGCTCTGGCCAGATCCGCGGCCGCCGCCTTGTGGTCTCCGGCATGGGCTGCGATTTCCCCGCGCCACTTATAGGCTTGCGCATTGCGTGGCGATAGACGCAGAGCCTCGGCAATCGATTTGCGCGCCTCCTCGACGTCACCTGCGCCCAGTTCGGCGGCCGCACGGGTGATCAGCGCATCGACGAAATGCTTGTCCAGTCTGAGCGCCTCATCGGCAAGCGCCCGCGCCTTGTCGTATTCCTTGCGGTCGGTGGTGAGTTGCGCGGCGACCGTCAGCGCCCATGCGGCATCCGGATGGCCTTCGCGGGCCAGACGGCGCAATTCGGCGATCGTGCGGGTTTCGCTTTCGGAACGCAGCGCCAGAATGCCCCTCACCGGATCGATAAACATCAGCGCTTCCGCCACGGCCTTGCGAAACCAGAGATTGATATCGCCGTTCCCCGGCGGCGGCAGATCGATCACATGGATTTCCTTGTCGATGATGCGCAGCCTGAGCGCGCTGTTCTCGATCGTGCAGGGATCTGCAACGCAGGTCAGCTCTCCCGATATTCGGGTCTCAGCGCGACCGAAGAAGGCGCGCACATGATGGATCAGCGATTCGAACGAAATGCCCGAGTCCGGGATCGAAAACTCGATGCGCTGCGAACTCGGCAGGACATCGCGCGTCTCCTTCGCGGCTTTCACCTCGTCCGTCACCTTCGACCAGGCGTCCCAGAGCCGGTTGCCGATCACGGTGCCGTTCAGCCCCTTCTCCTCCAGCGCGGCCGGAACGGAAATCGTCGTGATCGTCACTCGGTCACTTGCTAGTTCGGACAGCATTACGGGGACAATAACGATCATCGCCAGAACGACCAGCACGTTGAACAATATGGAACGGATGAGTGTGGTTTTGCCTTCGATCAGGCGTATCAGCCGCGTCCACCAGCGAAGCCGCGGCGATTGCGTCAGTTCTGCGTCGAATGCCGAATGATCGATCTCAGACATCGCTGTCCCGCCAGTTATAAACTCACTGAGTTTTAGATTGCCGGCCTAGGCGGGTCAATGCATGGCGCTTGCCGCGTCCGGCAAGTTATGCCATCCGTTGACCGGCGCGGCGCACTTCGCGCCTTCACCTGAAGGAAACGATGATGCGGATCCTGGTAGCCGACGACGTCGAGGTCATGCGGATCTCTCTGGAGCTGGCGTTGAGCTCCGGCGGGCACGAGGTGTCCGTCGTGCCGACAGGGCGCGCCGCACTCAATATCCTGCGGGAAAAACGTTTCGACGCGGCGGTTCTCGATCTGTGGATGCCCGATGGCGACGGCTTGAGCGTGCTTCGCCAAATTCGCGAAGAACAGCCCGCTTTGCGCCTTTTCGTCATCACCGGCGGCGGACCGAGATTGCCAATCGAGGCGGCAGCCTTGATTTCCGAGGTCTGGGGCGCCGAACGCGTCTTCATCAAGCCGTTCGACGAGTCCGAACTTCTTGCCGTTCTCGGCCGGTAAGCAAGCCCGCGAAAATCGAGTGAGCTGTCATGACACAGAATGCGCCATCCATTGCCGCCATTACCAGATTGTTCGAGCTGGCGGCCCGTTCGCTGCATTCCGCCGGTTTCGCCGGCGGACTCTATCCGGCGCAATGGACAGCCTTGCGCTATCTGGCGCAGGCCGCACCGACGGAGAGAACCGCCGCTAAGCTGGCGCGCTTTCAGCAGATCGCCGTCGGTCCCGTGACCCGCACCGTGCGGACGCTGATCGCCAAAGGCTTGCTGAGCGAGGCGGGGTCGGCCGGACATCATCGCTCCAAGAGGCTGGACCTGACGGCCGAGGGAATCGCGCTTCTGGAGGACGACCCCTTGCTGGCCGTCGATGCCGAGCTTTCAAAACTTTCGACGCAGGATGGCCGGGCGCTCAGCGCCATCCTCGTGCGCATCATCTCGCATCTGCAGGCCAATCACGACGGATCGCCGGATTTGATGCTGTCGCTCGACGACCACGAAAACGATTAGAGCATTTCCGGCGGACCGGAATTCACCGGAAATACTTTAGATATCCTCTGAAGATACGGGGTTTTCCGCCGCGAACACGATCCGGATCGTCGTCCCCTCGCCAGTGACGGAGAGGATCTGAAGATCGGCATTCCAACTCGAAACGATGCGACGAACGATGGACAGGCCCAGACCGATGCCGCCGACAGACCCGGTCATGAAGGGTTCGGTCGCCCGCTTGCGAATGGTTTCGGGCATGCCATGACCATTGTCCACCACCGTCAGCACAGGTCGCCCGGCTTCCGTCGCGAGACGAATGGAAATGTGGCCAATGTTCGCGGTAGCGCGCAGCGAATTGCTGACCAGATTGGACAGAACCTGGATCATCTCGCCAAGGCGAACCTGCGGCGTATCGACTGCTTCGATCATGCTGTCGAGCTGACAAGTCACGGGAACCGTCACGCGCACGGTATCGACGGCATCGCGCACCGCCTGCTGGATCGGCACGGCGGCGCCGGCAAAGCCGTCCGGCGCATAGGCCCTGAGAACCGACCGGACAATTTCACCGGCGCGGATCCCCGAGGTGACGACGAGCCCGAGAAGACGCCGTCCGTCAGGATCGGTCACATACTGCTCGGCGACATGCCGCGACAGGCTGATGATCGGATGCAGGAAGTTATTGACTTCATGGGCGATGCCCCCAGCGAGATGACCGAGCGCGGCCAGCGTGTTGCGCCGGCTTTCGTCGGCGCGGCCCACGACATTGCTGGTAATGTCGCTTACCACCGCCCGGAAGCCGTCATGGTGACCATCCTCGTCGACGATCGGCACCGTCGAAAGGCTGATCCAGCGCGTGGCTGCGTCATCCTCTCCGCCATTGGCGAATTCGAAGGCGCGCAATGGAACCCGCTCCAGCGTGCCGACAACGCCTTGCGACAGACCCGGCAAGCTGGTGATGAAATGTCGACCGGCTTCTAGTTCCAGAAGGCGCGATAGCGGCCCTGCCGCCGAACGGATCACGCCGTCCGGCCCGACTTCGAAAACGCCGTCCGTCCCGATTTCCGCATAATCGCGAGCACGTTGCTCGTTGCGTTCGGCAATCAGCGTCAACCGCCGTTCGCGTTGCCGCAGATCGACCGTGAGCAGAACTGCGAGCGCCAGCAGCGATATGGTCAGATCGGCGCCGGGACGGGTGAAGATACCGAGATCGGGATCCCAGGACGGAAGGGCGGCGCTGGCGATGCGCAGAAATAGACCCAGCGCAAGCGGCATCCAGCACATCAGGAAATACCAGGCGCGGCTGTTGCCCCTGGCCGCAAGCCAGAGCGCGGCGGCAAATCCGCAGAGCATGCCGATCAGCGTCGGCAACGCCGCGCCGATATTGAAAGGCATCGAGGTCCAGAATGCGCCCTTGATGATGACGAGCGGCCCTTGCAGGGGAATGACGATCGCCACCAGCTTGAGGAATGTGTCGAGTCGCGGCGCATAGGTCTTGAGGCGGATGAAGGACGAGGTGAACAACAGCCAGAAGGATATGCCGACGGGTTGCGTGCCGTATAGCAACACATCGGCAAAATTGGGATTCGATGGCAGCAGCAATGCGTGATGCAATCCGCTTTCGGCAAAATTGCGGATCATCAGGAAGAAAGCCAGGGCGGCGGCATAGGCCATGCTTCTCTCCCGCAGGCGGAGGCCGATCGCGCCGAGATATACCGCCAGCGCCGCCACTGCCCCGTTGAGAAAGCTTTGATACATCATGTGTGACGATCTGCTCGAACACCGGCCGCTTGGCGATGAATACATTTCCTTTGAGCGGCCCGAAAGAATAGACGGCCAGATAGAGCGTCTTTCCAGACAGTTGTCTCCGGTCCAACTGAAATACCGGCTGAGACTTTTGTGCAAGCCCCAGATTGGCGTGGTCTCCGTAAACCCAATCGTGCGTTTCCGAAGTCGTGCCATCGTCGATGATGAGCCGCGCCTTGCGGGCAAACCGATCCTCGAACCACAAGGTCCAGTCGTCCTCGTCGCCGGTCAATTCGGGTGGCGTCAGCCGCAGCCATATGTAGGCGCCTTCGAAAACACGAAGACCGAGGTTCGGCGTTCGCCCCGCCGAGTCGATAAAGGGCATCGCCTTCAGGGTCGCCCGCAATTCGGTGATGTCGAGGATCTCACCGAAGTCCAGCCTGTATGAAAGATTTCGGCCAAGAGAAACCGGCTCTACAGCGACAAGCGGCTGCTCCGTCAATCGGCTATCCCGATTGAAAGCGACACCGGAAAGGATACCGAAAGCAAGGCCATAAAGGCTCAGCATGATCAAGGCTAACAGACGCAGACGCATTATTCGCATGTAACAATGATCGCCGCATTCGATAAGGTCACAATGATCCGCGCAATATCCATGAGGAAGCTTTGACCTATTCCAAATCTTTCTCCAACCAGGCCGCAACGGCTACTTTAGCGATAACATACATAATGCTGTTTGCAACTCCATCTGCGGCTAAGCGTGAAGAAAATGCGGTATATTTCGAGGAAAACGAAGCTAGATGCAGAAAAAAACGGAAAGTATCTCATCATTAAACTACGCCCGGTGCTCTTTTATTTTCGTAACTCGGGAGCGGCGCTTGGCGATTGCCGGCGCGAGGGACGTACTATGGTGATCGTTTCACATGAAGTGGCTTTCGCGCGTGAGGTATCGAGCCGCGCCGCCTTCATGCACCGCGGTGTGATCGAGGAGGAACGGCCGGCGCCGGAATTCTTCACGTCGCCTCTCTCCAGTCGCCTTCGCGGCTTTCTCGCATCGCACCGATAGAAGGAATTCTCGTATGGACGGTTTCCTGGTGCAATTCGTCGTCGGTCTGAAGACGACGGTGCTGCTGGCGCTGGCAAGCGGCGCGCTTGGTATGACGTTGGTTGGTTGCCGCAGCCGGGCGGTTGTCGGGCTGGCGTGCCATGCGGCTCGTGGTCGGCTTCAACACAACGGTCATCCGCAGCGTACCTGAGCTTCTCATCATTCTGCTGATCTATTTCGGCGGGACCGTCGCAATCAGTGCTTTCTTCGGCCGGTATGTCGAGGTCAATGCCTCTCTTGCCGGGGTCGTTTCGCTCACCATGGTCTTCGGCGCCTATACGGCGGAGATCTTCAGAGGCGCGGTGCTCAGCATACCTCAGGGGCAGCTTGAGGCGGCGCGGTCGTTTGGTCTGCATCCTCTCTAGGCCTGGATATTGGTCATCCTCCCGCAGACGCTGCGCATCGCCTTGCCGGCGCTCGCCAACCAGTGGATCTCGCCGATTAAGGAGACGTCGCTAATATCGATTGTCGGGCTCACCGACATCATGCGGGTTGCCGCGATCGGTGCGGGTTCATTGCGAGCACCGCTTACATTCTACCTCGCAGCTTCCGCTCTCTATCTCGCGCTTACCAGCCTTGCGCTGGTGGTCTTCGATCTCCTCGAGCGGCGTTTCGCCCTGCCAGGACGCTGAGGCGCTTCATCATGGACATGGATCTTCTGCTCACCGGCATCGTCACGCCCGCCAGCGGCATACCGCTCACTCCACTCCTGGCGGGTGCATCACTCGCTCTGGGCTTTACGCTCGCCGTGCCGCTCGGCTTCATGCGCGCGTCTGGCAAAAAATGGCTATCGCTGCCGATACTCGTCTATACCTATGTGTTTCGCGGCACTCCACTGCTGGTCCAACTCTTCATCATCTATTACGGCCTAAGGCCAGATCGGCGCCATCCGGTCGAGCGTGCTCTGGGTCCTGCTTCGCGATCCCTTCTGGTGCTGCCTGATTGCCTTTTCGCTGAACGGTGCGGCCTATGCGACGGAGATCTTCCGTGGCAGAATCCAGGGTATGCGAGCGGGATGGTCGAGACGGCCGACGCCATCGGCATGTCGCCGCTGCAGGTCAAGCGGGACATCATATTTCCCATCGCCTTCAAAAGCGTGCTCCCCTCCTGCGCCAACGAAGTCATTAGTCCGGGATATCCTTACCCGCATCGCTAATCATCCCATCAACCGGATCGATGAAGTCCTGCCGTGGAACCTGCAAGTTCCTTCGGAAAGCGCCTGACCGGACGCTTACGGTATTGTGGTACATGCTCTTCCACAGAGAAATCCATTGGTGATGTTTTAATCCAGATATTTCAATCAAGATTGGTTTGGCACCCAAACGAACGAATATTCGATCAAAATGTCAACAATGATCTAATTATGAGATCATCAAGGCATTATAATTGACCTTTTCACCCGGCGTTCGATGGATCAGATTGCCGGCATAAAAGAATGGGAACAGAAAGACTGGAAGGTTTGGACATTGTCAGCAGACGGCCAAAAAAAGACGCGTACGGTCCATGATGCGGTTGCGGAAGCGCTGATTGCTTGCGGCACGGAATGCCTGTTCGGGCTCATCGGCGATGCAAATCTCTTCATGGTCGATAGCTTGGTGAGGAACCATAACGTCAGATACGTGCCGGCCACGCATGAGGCCAATGCTGTCTTGATGGCGATTGGATATGCCCAGAGAACCGGGCGCACCGGCGTCGCAACCATCACGCATGGCCCGGCATTGACCAACGCGATGACGGCGCTCGTCGAGGGCGCCAAAGGTGCAATCCCGATGGTTTTGATCTGTGGCGATACCCCGCCTGACAATCTCCAGCACCTTCAGAAAATCGACCAGCGTGAACTCGTGGCAGCAACAGGGGCGGGCTTCGTCGAACTTCGCAAGCCGGAAACCGTTGTGGACGATATCGCTACCGCCTTCCGCAGGGCGCATCTCGAACGGCGCCCGATCGTGCTGAACATGCGCGTCGATCTGCAATGGGAGGCGTGCAGCGCCGTTGCCGGCAAGCTCAGGATGCCTGAGACCCGGGCGCCGGCCCCGACCGGCACCGACCTCGACGAGGCGCTCGGCATCATCGCCGGCGCCCGGCGGCCCATCATTCTTGCCGGACGCGGCGCGACCGGCAAGGAAGCCAGAGAAGCGCTCATTCGGCTTGCCCGGCAGATCGAGGCGCCGCTGGCAACGACATTGAAGGCTTCGGGTCTCTTCGAAGGCGAGTCTTGGAACCTCGGCATCTTCGGTGGCCTCAGTCATCCCGCGACCGTCGAGCTGATCATGCAGAGCGACTGCATCATCGCTTTCGGTGCCAGCCTCAGCCGGCATACGACGGAATCGGGCTCGTTCGTACGCGGCAAACGCATTGTGCAGATCATGCAGCGGGCGACGGATCTGGTAAGCAACGTCGTGCCGACGATCGGACTTGTCGGCGATGCGGCTTTGACTGCCGATGTCATGTGCGAGATGCTTCGCGAAGCGGAAATCGAACCCTCCGGCTTTGCGTCTGGCGAAGGACCGAAGCTCGCCAATGTCATCGCCGAGGCTGCTGAGAAGAAGAGGGTGTCCGCGCCGGGCGTCGTCGATCTCGACACGGCACTTGCCAGACTGAACGAGGTTGTGCCGGCGCGACGCACCGTCGCCACCGACCTCGGACGGTTCTGCACGACGGCATGGCTCGCCTTTCCGGTGGTCGGCCCCGAACGCTTCATTCATACCGCACATTTCGCGGCGATCGGCCTTGGACTTGGGGAGGCTATCGGTGCGGCTATCGCCGCGCGAGGCGAACCGGTCATCATGGTCGCCGGCGATGGCGGTTTTATGCTCGGCGGACTGTCGGAAATTGCAACGGCAGTGCAGGAAAAGCTCGATCTGATCATGGTTATCTGCAATGACGGAAGCTACGGCGCCGAACATATCCAGTTCACCAACCGTGCGATGAACCCGGCCTTGTCGATGATCGGATCGAGGGACTTCGCGGCGATTGCGCGATCCCTCGGCGCGGCCGGGGTTAGCGTGCAATCCGAGGCCGACATCCAGACAGCATGCGATGCGATCCGGCACCGCTCCGGTCCGTTGCTCATCGACCTCAAACTCGACGCGAACGACGTACCGATGCGGTAGTCTGCTCGCTCGCGCGACCTTTCGCCGCCGCGCACTTGATCTCCGGCGTCGCCGTCGGGGGATAGCCTTCGCATTTCTACAACGGAAAAGGGGAACAAAAATGCTTATGACCCGTCGCACATTGCTGCAATCCTCGATGGCCGCCGCCGCCGCTGCATCGTTCGGCATGCCGACATTCGCGCAAGGCAAGCCCATGGTCGTCAACATGTTCGGAGGCCGCTGGGAAAACGATTGGCGCAACTCCATCCTGCCGAACTTTGCCAAGCAGATCAACCGCAAGGTCGATCTCGATATCGGGCTTGGAATGGGCTG
>ERZ778022.3054-NODE-3054-length-16274-cov-5.901165_pt1 | contig 16274 bp, 5 predicted proteins | sample MGYA00375752_ERZ778022 | MGnify/ENA primary metagenome ERZ778022 (study PRJEB29350, sample SAMN05389826) | bioreactor metagenome | isolation source: Thiocyanate bioreactor | place: South Africa: University of Cape Town | collected 2014-04-04 ... | reverse complement strand
CAGCGTCTTGCGCACGCGGTACAGTCGTGTTGTGCTTGCTGCCGTGGCGCCGCCGCCGCCCGCGCCGCCCGCCGCGGCAGCTGCCATCGCTGCTGCCATCCTGACCTCTCCCCTTGCTACTTCGCTGCTACTGCTGGTCTACCCACTGGCCTCTCCCTCAGCCCTGCTTCTCACCTGCTCCTCTCCTCTCGCTGCCTCTCGCCTCCTGGTGGGTGGCCGTACACCCTGAAAGTGGCAAAAAGGTTGAGATGGTGAAACACAGTTGTAACTGCCCTGTTCACTACCAAACCACACACCCCACTGCCTGCCGTAATTTGGCGCCGCGCCGTCGTCGCGTTCACATGCTTGACGTGCGACATTGCAGCAGTCTGGGGTCGGTGGTGTCTTGGAAAAAAATCGATTTCCCTTTTCCTCTCCTCTCCCTCTCCTTTCCCTCTCCTCTCCTCCTCACCTCTGCTGCGCTGCTGCTGCTGGTGTTGCTGCGTCCATGCGTCAGCAACAAGTGGGGCGTGGCAATTGTGATCACGACAGCTGCACACACAGTGTTGATATAACTCCCACCAACCCCACCCACCATGGCGGCGCGCAGCGTTTTCTTGATGGGCGCCAGCCTGCTGGACGACGACGATGAGCCGGCGCGCGGCACGGCGCGGGTCGTGGCGGGCGCGGCGGCGGCGGCGGCGGCGAAGGAGAAGGCGGCGCGGGTGAAGGCGGAGCGGGACGAGTTTGCGGCGATGGCGTACGGCGGCGGGAAGAGCAAGAAGGGGAAGGGTGGCGGCGGGAAGGCGGCTGAGGCGCCAGCGGCAGCACCAGCGGCAGCGCCAGTGGCGGCTGCACCAGTGGCAAGCGCGGCGGCGGTCGCCAAGTCTGCAGCGTCGGCAGACAAGCGGTATGCAGACGACCTGGAGGCGGCGCTGCGTGCCTCCCTTGTGGTGTCGCCGCCGCATGCGGGGACGGGCGCAGCAGGCGCAGGCGCAGGTGCGGCGGCGGGCGGGAAGAAGGCAGGTGGCGGCAAGGCGGCAGCGGAGTCGTCGGTGGACATTGACAAGGCGGTGCGGGAAGAGATTCGTATTGCGCGGTTCAAGGAGGAGATGGCTGCTGAGGCGGCAGCAGCGGTGGCGGCAGCAGCAGCGGCGGCAGCGGCGCCACCGCCACCCGTGCCTGCCCCTTCGCCGCCCCGCCCGCCTGCCAGCATTCTGGCGGCCGCCACGCTGCCGGAGCCCAAGCGCGGCAGCAAGGCCGGGTCACCGGCGGTCGATGGCGCCGCGGCGTCACCAACTGTGGCGACGCGGGCGGCGGCGCCGCCAGCGGCGGTAGTGGCAGCAGCGGCGGCGCCTGCACCAGCGGGTAGCAGCAGCGGTGGCGGCGGTGGTGGCAGCGGTGGCGGGAAGAAGGGTGGGAAGAAGGGCGCAGCAGCCGCGCCACCCGCGCCACCTGCCGCTGCAGCAGGCATGGACTATGGAGCGATTGTGGCGGGTGACGCAGCGGCTGCCGCTGCCGTCGCGGCGCGCGCCTCGCCCGCGCAGCTGGCGCACCTGTTTGCAGCGGCCATGGCGGAGGTGGCGCGGTCGCGCGAGGAGTGCACCCGGCTGCGGGCGCACGCGGTAGACATTGCAGACTTGCAGCTGCAGCTGGCGCAGGCGGGCACGACGCTGTCGGAGTATGGCGCGGAGGTGGCGCGACTGCACATGGCGGAGCAGCGGCACGTGTCCCGCATCCACGAGCTCGAGGCGGCGGCAGCGGCGACGGCGGGGGCAGCAGCGGCGATTGGGGCGGCGGGGGCAGCCGCCGGTGCGCCAGCGGCTAGCGCTGGCGGCGTCGGGACGGCGGCGGCGGGTGCCAGTGGGGCGACGCGCCCGCCGCCCGGCTTGGCGGCACCCGGCAGCCATGGCCACGGCCACACGCATGCCCACGGCCACACCCACGTGTATGGCCACACGCATGCAAAGCACTAGCTGATGGTCGGCGGGCGGGGCGGCGCGCCGTGGCTGCGCTGCTGCGGCAGCAGGGCGGCGTGGGCGGGCGGCCACAGGACGGCGAGAGGGGTGCCGCGCACGGCGCGTGCGTGTACCACGTAGCGGCTGGCGGGCGGCGCAGATGCCGACCCCGTCGCCGGCGGTACGTCCACACACACATTGAAACGCGGCACCTGAAAGATGAGCGGCTGGAAGTCCACCTCATCCTGGATGATCCACTCCGACGCGCGCCCATGCACCACGCCCGCCGTCGTGGCGCCAGTGGCAGGGTCAGAGAACAGGAGCGCTGCGCCCGTGGCGCCGGGCATCCATCCTAGCGCCGCCACCGGCCGCCGCACCAGTACCACGTCGCCCGGAACCGGCAGGCCCCACCGCGACCCGCCCTCCCCCGCCGCCACCACATCCACGCCCACCACCTTCTCCTGCACAAACAGCAGCATGGGCGCCGACAGGGCGGCCGCCCACGCGCGCCGTGCCCACGCCATTGGGGATTAGGGAGCACTAGTTGTGATGGTGGTGACTAGCTATCGATTCGTGGTGTCCCTTCTCCCCTCCTTACTCCAGTCGCAGTGTCAGCCAGCAAACAAATAGCGCACACGCCGGATAGAAACAGCAAACCGGTCCACGTCATACACAACCCCTGCTGCAGTAATTCCGCTTCGTACATTGCCGCACACTCGCTCCGTGCACAATTGCCACCCGCTGCCTGCAGGGCGGCATTGAGCAGCTGGATCGCCGCTGGCAGCAGCTGCGTAGCAAGCTGGCTGGAAGATACGACCTGCAGCGGCCGGCTGCGTTGTTCGGTTTGAGACAAGTTGGCAACGTGGCACTAACAAGTTGGCGTGATTTAGGCAGTTGTAGGACAGTCCTGTGTGGGGAGGCGGCAGCACGTGCAACCCGCTTGGGGTAATGGGTGATTGCTTGCGCGTGGCTGAACACGGAATAGAGCTGCGAGGGTAGCAAACCGCGAGCACAAGGATACTGACTGACACGGTGGCAACGAGGGACCACCGCCCTCAACGACCCACAGTGCCGCCGCCGCCGGCTGCGGCCGTGGCGCAGTTGGCAGCCATGGCGCAGCAGCACAGGCGGCGGCAGGGGCGGCGACAAGCGGTGGCGACGGCGGCGGCGGCAGCAGCAGCCTTGTTGTGGGCGACGGCAGCAGGCAGCATGGTTGTTTCCGCCGCCTCTGCCGCGGCGCCACTGTCAGCCGCCACCATTGACGCGTTGTTCCCGCTGAGTCCACCGGCGCGGTATGTGTTTCATTTCTCAGAGAAAGCCGGCGGCGGTGGCAGCGGCGGCGGTGGCGGCGCTGGCGTCGCACGGCGCACCGAATACGACGACGGAGGAGGAGACGACAACGATGAGGATGCGTCCACCACAACCACCGCCACCGCCACCGCCACCGCCACCAACACCAATACGAACGCGGCGGCCGCCGCTGAGCCGGAGCAGTACACCATCATGACGCCGGGCGGCGTGCGGATGCAGTGCAGCATGCCGCCAAAGCCCACCTCCACGCCGCGCGCGGAGCAGCGGGAAGACTACCGGCTGCGGCGCGCGGTGGCGGCGCTGACAAGTGCCAAACGGCATGGGCACGGCAGCGGCGGTGGTGCAACCAACGCCGGCAGAAACGCCGCCGGTGGCGGCGGTGGCGGCGGGCTGACGAGCGTTGTGCGGCACACCGGGTACTGGAGCTACGAGGTGGTGTTTGGGTCGCAGGTGCGCCAGTTTGTGTCGGCGGAAGCGGCGGTGGTGGCTGCAGCGCAGCAGGGCCAGCCAGACGCGGCGGTCACGGTGACGGTAGGGCACGCCGCACCACCACCACCACGGCGTGAGCACGTTTTGGGGCGGCACGTGGCGGGCGGCGACGCCTTGCACCTGCTCCCCAACGGCGCGGTGGCGCTGCGGCAGGTGTACGACGGCGGCGAGGGTGGTCGTGGGGCGGTGGTGCTTGTGTACTGCAACCCAGACGCTGTGGTGACAGGTGTGGCGGCGGCGCTGGTGGCGGTGGATGAGGAGCCGGCGCTGAACTACACCCTGACGGTGGCCACCGCGGATGCCGCGCTGTGTGCCACCCTGCCCGCACCGCGCGCCCTCCTGCGCCCCTCCAACGGCACCTGCGTGCGCCTGACGGAGGGCTGGTGGACGTATGAGCTGTGCCTGGGCGGTGCGCTGCGGCAGTACCACGAGACGGGCGGCTCGGTGGTGCAGGAGAACGTGCTGGGTGTGTACGACTGGCGCGCGGGCGAGCGGTTGGACGCGGGCGGCGACAGCACCGACGTGCCCGCGCTGCTGCAAAACTACACGCACGGCTCCGGGTGCGACCTGCTGGGCAACGAGCCGCGCCGCGTGACGGTGCGCTTCAAGTGCGGCCTGCCGCGCGGCGACGACACCCTGCCCGCCGTCGCGCTCATTGCGGTGCAGGAGCCCTCCACCTGCGTGTACACCGCCGTCGTCGCCTCGCGCGCCGCCTGCAGCCACCCTCACGTTGGTGCCGCCAAAGCCGAGTGGCGCCCACTTGCCGTGGCGCCCATCCACTGCCGCCCGCTCACCCCGTCACCCCGCCCGCCGTCTGCTGCTGCTGCTGTCACTGCCGCTGTCGGCGGCGGTTCCAGCGACCCACCTGCTGAACCACCACCACCGTCACTACCCACCTCCGCCGCCGCTGCCGCCGCCGTGGCCGCCGACGGCGCTGTGGACCTTGAGGAGGCGGCACCGGAGGTGGAGGCGCCGGCGGCAGCGGAGGTGGCCGCCATTGAAAACGTCGCCGCCGCCAGTGACGCGGCCGGCGATGGCGATGACGAAGAGGTGGCGGCGGAGCCTGGAGACGCCTGAACGCGCCGCGGCGCCACCACAACGTGTTGTGCCGAAATTAAACGAGTGTATTGGCCGTGTTTGGCAAAAAGGACAGCAACTGGCAGCGGCTTTCGGCATTGCAGCGTTGCAGCATACAGGAGACGGGGGGGCAAAAAAATATGTGCAGGGTCTGGGTGGGACTCGAACCCACGAAATCTCGCACCCGAAGCGAGCGGCGTAGCCGCTGACCCACCAGACCAACTCGCTTGTTGAAGAAGTTGATGCCTGAATTTTATATTTAAAGCCGGCGGTGCACTGACGAGGGAAAATGGAGGGCAAAACAACGTATCATTGGATATTGACTGCCGCCCCACGCCGCGCATTTATGCCACCCCGCCTGCCGACTGTGCGGGGTGCGGCAACGGCGCCTGTGCCGTGCCGTGCCGCGCCGCGTTGCGAAATGGGTTGCTGCACCTCGTCGACTGGGCTGGTAGTAGCGCCAGGAATACCCGGCGACAGCAGTGGTGGCGCGCCCACAGAGCCGCCGCGGGGCCAGCGGCCACCAGGGCAGAGTGTGATAACAGCAGCTGCCGCTGTTGCCGGTAGCACGCGGGGCGACGTGGGCGATGGCGGCGGCGGTGGTGTGCCGCTTGCTGTACCAACGGCATCGACACCGACGCCAACGCCAACGACGACAACGGCGGCTGGCGCTGTACTGGCGGATATCCACCTCCAACTGGCGGCAGCGGCGGCGGCACTGCCGGCAACAAATGTGGTGGCACCATGCAGCGGCGGGGGTGACGGGGACAGTGGGGGCGGTGGGGCACCACGGCAGATACCGGCACCAGTCCCGGTCCCAGTCCCAGTCCCAGCACCACCGGTGTGCTGGCTGCTGCCGGCGCTGACGGCGGTGCCGGCGGTGGCAGAGGCGGTGTGGGCGGCGCTGGACACGGTGGACGCGGGTGTGTTGCGTGCCGTGGCGCCGCAGTTGGCGGCGGTGGTGCGTGGGCGCGTGTGGGCTGACGTGGCAACGCCGGTGGCAGACCTGGTGGCGTGGCGCGCTGTTTTCCCAGCCGCGTCCGCGCTGGCACTGGGGCCCGGGGCGTGCAAGCAGCTGGAGGAGGGCGGTGAGCCAAGCGCCGCGGCAGCTGCGGCGCTTGCTGGTGTGACGGCGGTGGATGGCACGCCGGCTGGCCCTGCGTTTACGTCGGCGGTGCTGGACGGTTTGTCGGCGGCAGCGCCCACCCTCACTTCCCTCACGCTGCATGGCTGCGACGGACTGGGCGGCGGCGGCGTGTCGTTTAGCCACCTGACCGCGCTGACGGCGCTGGATGCCACCGGCTCCCTGCTGGATGACGCCGCCGTTGCCACCCTGCCTGACAGCCTGTGCAGCCTGCGCGTGGCACACTGCCCGCTGCTATCAGCCGGCGCCGATTTTTCTCACCTTCACCGCCTGGCCACCCTGGTCGCCGACGGCACGCCCCTGCGTGACGCCGTCATTGCCAGCTTGCCGCCAGCCTTGACGTCGTTGAGCGTGCGTGACTGCGGCAGCCTGACGGCGCGCGCTACGTATGACCACCTTCCCGACCTGGCGGCGCTGGATGCCGGAAACACGGCGCTGGATGACGGTGGCGTGTTGGTGCTGCCGCCCGGCATCACACGCCTTGCCATTGACGGCTGTGTACGTATCACCGAGTTTGTGACGTTTGACCACCTGCCGGCCCTGGCACACCTGGATGCCAGCCACACGCGGGTGGGTGACCTGGCGCTGGCCACGCTGCCACCGGCCCTCACCACCCTCCGCCTGGCGGCCTGCCGCCTGCACTGGGCGGCAGCGCTGCACCACCTGCCCGCCCTCACCGTCCTGGATGCGCCCCAAACCGGGCTGGGTGACGATGCGCTTGCCAGCTTGCCGCCCACCATGACGGCGTTGCACCTAGCGTGGTGCCGTGACCTCTCCCCCGCCGCCTCCTTTGCACACCTGCGCCGCCTCACCTTCCTGGATGCCACCGCCACGCCGCTGGGTGACGACGCCATCGCCACCCTGCCGCCCTCGTTGACCACCCTCCTGGCCGCCGACTGCTTCCACCTCACCCCGCCGTCACCTTTGACCACCTGCCGGCGCTTGGTGTTGTAGATGTCACTGGCACCGCGCTGCCCGCCGCCACCGCCGCGTGTCTGCGGCGCCGGGGTGTGGCAGTCACTGCGCCGCACACGGACTCGGCGCTACCTCCTACGCCCTGACCCACTGCGCGACCTGATGATGTGCTGGGCAGCTGAGGACCTAAGGTTTTGGCCCAGCTTGCAGCTACCCACCTTGCGCGCTGCGCGCTGCCGTGACGCCGCCGCGGCGCCACTGTCGTTTCGATTCACGATCGTTGATTCATGGTCCAGTTTGGCGGCGTTTGCCGTGTACCATAGCGACTGACTGACATTGTAGTTTGGGGCACCTCTCGCTGTGCTGGCTGCTGGTTGTTGTCGCTGCATTTTTGCGTTTTGTATTCAATTGTTCAATTGCCAAGTGGCGCGCCAGCCTGAGCAGCACTCGTGACTACCGTACCGCCAACGCACCATGTGTTGACACCGTGTTGCGTATGCATCGGGGCGCATGGATTGCATTTTGCGCGTGCTCCGGCACGTTGTCATCCTGTACCACGGCACGCAGTACGCACACCTGCACCGCTGTCGTCCACCCAGGCTGCGCCCTCTGGTGGCACAACCAGGCCGCGGTGGCTGTCGTGTGGTACCGTACCACCACTGTACTTTCCATGTGTCATGGTGGTGACAGTGCACCAGTCACCACTGGTGGTGGCGCCACTTCTACTGCTTGCTTGCTGTTGCTGCTTGCTGGTAGTGGTTGCTGCTGCTGCTGCTTGCTGCCGCTTACCCTCCTGCGGGAGCACAGCGTGTGTCGCGTCGGTTGTCACCGGGTGGCCCCTGGACGCCGCCGCGGGAAAGGTGAAGCAGCTGCGGCGGCAGTGGCGGAAGATACGACCGGCGAGCGCGTGCCCGCGACCTGCTTCCACCGCCACCAGGCAGACATGGCGGCAGGGTCCCGCTTGCCTGCGCTGAGGCTGGTGGCGGTGCCGGAAAGCGATGGCGGCAGCATGGAGCTGTCGCCGCCGCCTGCGTCCGCGGCCTCGCCGGTGGTAGTACGGACGGCGACGGGTGCACGGGCGGCACTGTCGACGGTGGTAACCCCACAGCAGCCTGTTGTCGCACCACCGCGGCTACGACCATTGTCACCGCCGCCGCCGCCGCCGCCGCCGCCGCCGCCACCGCCGCCCAGCGTTGATACCGGTAGTGCGGCGGCGGCGCCACCGAAGCTGCGTGCGCCCCGCGCGTCGCCCAGCGCGTCCAGTGCGGGCGGCGGCGCGACGCCAAAACGCGCCACCACGCGCCCGCCGCGCGCCACGCTGGCTCCAAGTAGTGGCAGCCCAGGGTCGCGCGTGGCGCTGTCGCGTGTCGCCCCCACCGTACCTACGCGCTGTTGTTGCTGCTGCCGACAGCCTGCGCCGCCACCGAACAAGGTGGGGCAGCAGGAGCTGCGCGGCGTGTCGCTGTACCTGTTCCCACCTACCTCCTGCTTCCGCGTGGGTGTTGCGCGCGTGCTGGCGCACCCTGTGTGCGACGCCCTCATATTTGCCGTCGTGCTGCTGTCCGCCGCCCTCATTGGCGCGTCCGACACCATGGTGGCGCAGTACGGTGAGGTGTATCGCGGCCTGAACATTGCCATCGTGACGGTGTTTTGCGTGGAGTCGATCGCGCGCGCTGTGGTGCAGGGCCTGGTCCTAGGGCCCGGGTCGTACTGGCGCACCGTGATGGGCGTGGTGGACACGCTGGTGGTGGTGGGCGGCATCCTGGACCAGCTGCCCGGCCTGCCCGCCATCTCCCTCGTGGCACTGCGCTCCATCCGCCTGCTGCGCATCGTGCGCACCCTGCGTTTCCGCGCCACGCGCGGCATGACTGCGCTGCTCACCACGCTCGCCAACGGCGCGCCGCTCATTGCCAACGTCCTCCTCGTCCTCGCCTTCTTCCTCGTCTTCTTCTCCATCGTGGGCCTGGAGGCGTTTGCCGGCTCCATGCGCCGCCGGTGCGCCAGCCTGGACAGCGGCGGCGGCGTGGCGGAGGTGTACGAGCCGCCGCCGGCGGAGGGCGGCACGTGGTGCAACTGGGACACCAGCCGCAAGACCGGCCTGCACTGCCCCGACATCCGGCCTGACCTCACATGCGTGGACCTGGGGTACAACCCCGGCATGGCGGTGCTCAACAACTTTGACGACGTGTGGCACGCGCTGTACTCCGTGTTCCAGGTCACCTCGTTTGCGGCGTGGACGGAGGTGGCGTACGCCATGATGAACGCCGAGTTCGCCGCCGTCATCGCCTTCTACATCATGGTCATCCTGGTGTGCAACTTCCTGGTGCTCAACATGGCGGTGTCGGTGGTGTGCAGCGTGGCGTCGGCGGCGTGGGACGCAGAGGAGGCGGCCAGCGACTCGCTGGCCGCCAAGGTGGCGGCGCGCCGCAGCAGCGCGCTGGCGAACCCTGGCCGCCGTGGCAGCACGGCGGCGTCGGCGGCCACAACCGCTGCCGGGGCGGCGGCGCTGCGTGACGCAGCGGCGGCAGCGAGCGGCGGCGCTCGCCAGCGCGGCTGCTGTGGCGCGCCGCGCGCCTGCTGCACCACCCTGGCGGCCAGCACGGTGTGGCAGGGCGTCACGCTGGCGCTCATCCTGGCCAACGCCGCGGTGCTGGGGTACCAGGACCCCAACATTGGGGAGCGCGGCAAACTGTACCGGTACTCGTTCCTGGGCCTGGATGTGGCGTTTACCGCCGTGTTTGCCACTGAGCTGATAGTGAGCCTGGTGGCGCAGGGGCGCGCCTTCTTCACGCCCATCAACGTGGTGGATGCCGTCATTGTGGTGGTGGGCGTCGTGTCCCTCCCCTTCTCCGTCGTCTTCCTTGCCGTCGGCTCCGCGGGCTTCACGCCGTCGCAGGTTGCCTCCCTGCGCATGCTGCGCACCATCAACGTCTTCCGCGTCGTCCGCCTCCTGCGCGTCGCAGATCACGTGCCCGCCATGCGCCGCCTGTTGCAGACGGCGGCGCGCGGCGCGCGCAACGTCGTCAGCATCGTGGCGCTCTCCATCCTGCTTACCGCCGCCTTTGCGTTGATGGGCCGCGAGGTGTACGGGCGCCAGATTCCGGGCACGCCGGCGTGGCAGCTGGCGCACTTTGGCACGTACGACGTCAACGACCTGACGCCGGCGCAGGCGGCGGAGCTGGAGGCGGCGCAGGCGAACCTGGGTGACCCGCGCATGAATTTTGACACCTTTGGCTCCGCCTTCATCACGCTGTTCATCGTGTCGTCGGGCGAGCAGTGGAACGACGCGCTCACCAACACGCTGGCGTCCGACCGCGCCGCCTTTGCGCCCATCTTCATCATCATCTGGTACCTCGTCTCCAACTTCCTGCTGCTGCAACTGTTTGTGGCCGCCATCCTGCAGCAGCTGGAGGCGGACGCGGGGGAGCGCAAAGCCGAGCAGGAGCGGCGGTTTGCAGAGGCATGGCAGGCGGAGGCGGCGCGGCGGGCGGTGCTGCGTGCGCAGCGTCACTCGCTGCCGCGCCGCCCCACCATGCGTGCTGCCGCTGCCAACGGCAGCAGCGCGCCATCGCCTTCGCCGGCGTCACCGTCGGCGGCGCCGTCATCGTCGCCGACCCGCGGCCGTGCAGGCAGCGGCGGCTCCGTCGGCTCCCTGCCGGTGGAGCGCGTGGAGTACGACGAGGTGGCAGACGAGCTGCGTCGCGTGCCCATGCCGGAGCTTGCCAGCGTGGCGGCGGCAGCAGCCGCCGCAACCGTCATGACACCCACGTCGCCGGCAGCCACGACACCCATGTCGCCGGCAGCCACGCCGCTGGCGCCGGCAGCCACGCTGTTACCAGTATCACCCATCGCTGGCATGGCAGCAAACCCGTTTGCAAGGGGCCTCGCCGCCCCGCCACGCTTTGGCACAGCGGCACCTGCCGCCACAGCGCCAACACCGGTTGCCACCCGTGCCGGTGGCCGCATTGGCAACGGGTGGGCACGCGCGGATGACCCCGACACCGATGTGGCGACCATCATGTCCACCAGCAAGCTGCTGCGTGGCATGCCGCCGCCGCCAACTGACGCGCCAGCTGGCCGCAGTGACGCCAGCACCGTGCTCATGCGGCAGCAGCTGCGGGTGATGGCGAGCCCACGGGGCGCACACACCCCCGCTGCCGCGCGGCGCTACATGCTGGGGGAGGTGATGCTGCCGGACGACGACGGGCTGGCACGGGGCGGCAGCAGCAGCGACAGAGGCAGCGTCGCGCCGCCGTCACTCCACCGACCCGCGCCGTATGGCACTGACGACATCTTTGCCCTGGCGGCGCGGCTGCAGGCGACGCACACCGAGTGGCTGGAGGTGGCTGCCGCGGCGATTGAGCAGCGGCGGGAGGTGGCAGTGGCCCACAAGGGTGCCTATGAGGCGGCAGCGGATGCAGCGTTGGCTGCTACCGACGCCGTGGAGTTCGCCGGTGCGCCGTCACTGCCAGCTGCCGGTACGTCTGGCAGCACAGCTGCCGTTTCGGCAGCCTCTGCCTTCCCAGTGGCGCCTCCTGTCGCCGCGCATGCGGCCGAGCTGGACGGTGTGGACCCCGCCGGTGGTGATGGCGGCAGCGCGCGACGCGGCAGCGTGGTGATACTGGAGGAGAGCGAGGTGCACTGCTGTGGCAGCACGTGGTGTTGCCGCCTGCCGGCGGCGCTGGTGCCGTGGGGTGTATGTTGCCGGCGGCTGGTGCGGCGCGGCGAGTGCAGCCTGCCGGTGGGCAGCGACCGCGCGCTTGGGTGCATGGGCCCGCGTAACCGCATCCGCCGTGTGGCGCGCGGCGCGGTGGACTCGTGGTGGTTTGAGTGGCTGATGGCGGGCGTCATCTTTGCGTCCGCCGTCATGCTGGGCATGCAGGACTACTCCGCCATCGTGAACGAGGACCCGCTGTTCGCCATCGCGGACGCCGTGTTTACTGCCGTGTTCCTGGCCGAGGCGGCGGTCAAGATTGTGGCGGAGGGGCTGCTCACGACGCCGGGCGGGTACCTGCGCCGCGGCTGGAACGTGTTTGACGCCTTTGTAGCCACCATGTCGCTACTGGAGGTGCTGTTGTCGCGCGAGTACGACGCGGCGGCACGCATGACGGCGTGGGGCCGGTTTGTGCGCCTGGGCCGCACGCTGCGGCCGCTCAAGCTGCTGGAGCGGTTTGAGGCGACGCGCACGCTGCTGCGCGCACTGTGGGCGGGCCGGTGGGAGCTGATCAACGCGTTCATTGTCATTGGCCTCGTGTTCTACGCCTTTGCCGTGGCGGCGCGCGACCTGTTTGGCGACCGCATGGGCGCGTGCAGCGACGCCACCGTGTTTGCTGCCGCCGACTGCGTCGGCGTGTACACGGTGGATGCCGACACCGGCGAGCTGGGCGTGCGGTTCTGGGCCGTCCCCGTCGCCAACTTTGACAGCCTGGCCAACGCGCTGTCCACCCTGTTTGAGACCGCCACCATCGTGGGCTGGGTGCCCACGCTGTGGCGCATCATGGACATCCCCGCTGACGGTGTACGGTTCACCGGCCCCGTGTACAACGACTCCTCTGCCAACAGCTGGTTTATCGTCGTGTTCATCTTTGTGGCGGGCTACATCATCCTCAAGCTGTTTGTGGGCATCATCATGGTGCAGCTGTCGCGCACCAAGGGCACCGCGCTGCTGACGGAGAGCCAGCGGCAGTGGGACTCGGTGCGCAAGTTCATCCTGTCGTTTGCGCCCGCGTCCGAGAAGCTGCTGACGCGGCGCATCAACAAGGAGGCCACCAAGTCGTGGATCCACGCGCTGGAGAAGCGCGCGGAGGTGAAAGAGGCAGCGCGCCGTGCCGCCAAGCGTGCCGCGGTTGCCACCGCATCAACTGCGTCACCGCCGCCGCCTGCTGCACGCCGCGCTGCCGCGTTGCATGCGGTGGCAAGCAAGGGTGCTGCGGCCACTCCCATGGTGGTGCTGGGGCGCGAGGCGAGCGAGTGGGCGGCAGAGTCGCCAACGCCGTCCTCGCCCTCGTTGCCGCGTGGCGCCTCCCTCCGCACCCTGTCTGCCTCCACCGGCGCCTCCAGCCGCACCATGCGGCGCGCTGCCACCGCATCCCCCGTGACCATGCGGCGCGCGCGGCGCGACAGCATGGTGGCTGGGCCGCAAGCGCGCCGCGGCTCCGCCGTGGTGCTGCGTGAGGCCGCCGTCGCCAGCAACCTACTGCACGAGGACGACTTTGACGCCTCCACGCAGTCGCGCCTGCTGGCCGGCAGCGTGGCGGTGGACCTGCGCGGCCTGCGGCGGGCGCAGCATGAGGTGTCCCTTGCCACCGTGCGCCGCCTGTCGCTGACCAGCACGCTGGCGGAGGTGGAGCGCATGCGCGCTGTTCTGCGCGCGGAGGCGGCGCGACACGTGGCAGGCGCCGCTGTCACTGCCACTGCCGCCGCCACTCCCCCTCCAGTAGTTGGCGCCGGCACCGGGTTGCGACGCCCACCACCACCGGCGCGCGCCGCGTCGCGCACAGTCGCCTTTGCACCGCCAACAACCGGGGCGCCTAAGGCCACCACCGTTCGGCCGCGGGTGCCCGCGCCCGCGCCGCCATCCCTGTCGCGTGGCTGTTGCACGGTGACGGGATGCTGGCGGCGCGCCACTTGGTGCTGCAATGCGCGCTTGAACGGGTGCGCCGACTGCCGTGCTGGGCACCCCAAGTTGGGGCTGGTGCGCTGCTGCGCCGCCGTCACGCTGGCGGCGCAGGCATGCTGTACCTGCTGCTGCTGCTGCAAGGATGCGCTGGCGGGCGCGGACGCGCCGCCGCCGTGGCGGCCGCGTGCCGTCGGCGGCGCGGCGCGCCTGGTACGCAACGCATGGCGGGGGCCGCAGGTGGTGGGGGGTGGGTGGCTGACTGCGCTGCACCGGTGCGCGGTGAACCTGGTGGTGCCGTGCAACGAGAGCAAGGCGGCGTGCCGCGCCAACGGCACGCGGTCGTGGCACGCGGTGCACAGCCGGTTTGACAACGTCATGCTGCTTGTCATCCTGGCCTCCATCGCGTTTCTGGCGTCGACGCACAACCCGCAGTCGGCCGGCTTTGCGCAGTTGCTCTCTGTGTCTAACCTCGTCTTCCTGTCCCTCTTCTCCCTGGAGCTGGTGCTGAAGCTGGCGGCGTACGGCGTGATGCCGTACCTGCGCGACCCCTGGCTTGCCTTCGACGGCTTCCTCGTCGTGTTTGGCTGGCTGACCACCTACGTGGCGGTGCCGGGCGGCCTGCAGATTTCGCGCGTGCTGCGTGTCGCGCGCATTCTGCGCGTCCTGCGCCAGGCGCCCGCCCTGCGCGTCGTGTTCACCACCATGGTGGTGTCCCTCTCCTCCCTGTTCAACACCACTGTCGTCGTCGTGCTCTTCATCTTTGTGTTTGCGGTGATCGGTGTGGAGCTGTACGGCCCCGTTAACGCCGACCGCGCCACGCCGCCCGGCTGGTCCGCGCCGTGGCCCAATGCGGCAGAGGTGTTTGGGCTGAATGCCACCACGCCCGCCAACGCGTCAGCCGTGGCAGCTGCCGCCGTGTACGCTGCCGCCAACCAGCCGGCGGAGGGGTTCCAGCGTAACGCGCACTTCCGCAGCGTGCCGTGGGCCATGCTCACCCTGTTCCGCGTCCTCACCGGCGACGGCTGGACGGACCTGTACCACGACGCGTGGCGGTACACGCCGTGGGCGCCGCTGTACTGGGTGGGCTACAACCTGCTCGTCGTGTTCATCATTGCCAACTTTTACCTCGCCACCGTACTGGAGCACTTTGAGAACTCGTCGGCGCTGGAAAACGGCGAGATCACGTTCTCCGACCTGGTGCGGTTCAAGGACATTTGGCGCGACCTGGACCCCGACGACACCGGCTACCTGCCCTTCTCCGCCCTCCGCCCCTTCCTGCTGCGCTTCTCCAAGTCCGGTCCCTGGTCCAAGGCCGCCATTGCACGCGGCGCGGACCCCGCCGCCACCACGCGGCGCACCACCGCCGCGCCTGCTCGTCGCACCCTGGCGCCTCGCCAAGCGGCGTACTACCTTGGCGTGGTTGGCAGTGGTGGCGGCGGCGGCGGCGGCGGCGGCGGCGGCGGCGGGGTTGGTGGCGGTGGCACGCCTGTGTCGCCTACTGCGCCGTCGGCGCCCAGAGGAAGCGAAAGCAGCGGCGGGGATGAGGCGGAAGACGATGACGGCGTGTGGGAGCCGACAGAGGCGGAGCTGGCGGCGGCGCGTGAGGAGGCGGAGGCGGCCATGAAAAAGAAGTTCCGCATTGGGGCGGCAGTGGACGCCGCCGGCCGCACGCCGTTCATGGCATACGTGGCGCGCGGGCTGTACTCGCGCCGCTGGTTTGGCCTGGTGCGCGCGGAGCTGCGCGCGCTCAGCCAGCTGGCGTACGTGCAGCGGTACATTGTGGAGCGGCGGCGCGACTACAAGTACTACTCCATGCTGCAGGCGGCGCTGGGGCGGGAGGATGGAGACGGCGGCGGCGGCGCAGCGGAGAGTGCGTACACGACGGAGCGGGAGGTGCGGTACGTGGCGAAGCTGCGGGAAGACGCGGCGCGCGCCGCCCAGGCGCTGCCAGAGAGCGAGCTGCCGGTCCCGTTTGGGAAGCTGCTGGTGACGCTGTGCAAGTGGAAGCTGGGGTCTGGCGTGCTGAGCCCCGAGGAGCGCCTGAAGCGTGAAGTGCGGCTGACGGCGTACTACAGCGACATGATGGCCGCCCGCGTGCAGGCGCTCCTTCGTGGCTACGTGGCACGGCGCGCCGTTCAATTCACCCACACGCGTGCTGCCATCGTGCTGCTGCAACGGTGGTGGCGGCGGTGGGCGGTTGTGCAGCGCCTGCGTGCCGCCGCCATTGCTGCGCGTGCCGCCGGCCGGTTGGCACCACGGCACCCTGGCGCACTGCTCGTACCCGCTGCAGCAGCTGGCAGCGGGACTGTGGCAGCCGTCGTTGTACCGTCGCCTGCTGCAATGATTGCACGGTTTGCCGCGCCGACCCCGTCACCGCCTCATGCATTGCCTCCACCACCGCCGCCTCATGTGTCACCGCCTCCACCGCCGCCACATGTTTCACCGCCGCCACGGCCACCGACAACGCCACGGCCTCCGCCACTCGCACATACGTCGACACCACCGTCGCCACCGCTCGATTCACACAAGTTGCCGCCACCGCTGCCGCCGCCGCTGCCGGAGCGGCACACACCGCACACGCCGCACACACCTACCAGTGCTGCTCATGAGCCTGCGGCGCTGCGCGGCATACTGCGCCGGCCTGGCAGCGACGGTGGCGGCGGTGACGCGGGGCGCAGTATTGCAGAGGGTGGCATCGAGCGGGAGGGCGGTGGTGGCATGCTGCCCTCCCGCAGTGCCGTCTCCGTCACGTTTGACCCAGCGTGGGTACGGCGGACGGTCA
>ERZ778022.3051-NODE-3051-length-16289-cov-3.790317_pt1 | contig 16289 bp, 16 predicted proteins | sample MGYA00375752_ERZ778022 | MGnify/ENA primary metagenome ERZ778022 (study PRJEB29350, sample SAMN05389826) | bioreactor metagenome | isolation source: Thiocyanate bioreactor | place: South Africa: University of Cape Town | collected 2014-04-04 ... | reverse complement strand
GGCGCAGCGCTGGGAATACAAATGGTCGGGCCTGACCTTCGGTTTCGGCGGCAAGTATCTCGCCAGCCGCTGGGCCACCGACGCCAACGACCTCAAGGTGCCCGGCTATTTCCTGGCCGATGCCGATATCACCTACGATCTGGGCAACCTGGGCTGGGAAGGCTCCTACCTGAAGCTCAACGCCTTCAACCTCTTCAATGAGCGTTACTTCAGCAACCTCTCGACCAAGCCCTGCTTCAACCCCAACCTGCCCACCAACAGCGCCTGCGGCTCGTTGCCGAACGTCACTGTCGGTGCGCCGCAGACCTTCCAGTTCACCATCCGCACCGTATTCTGAGGCGGATGGGTCAAGCCAAAGGACAAGCAAAGGAAAGGACCGGCCGGGTGGCCGGTTCTTTCGCGTTCGGGAGACACGACATGCGCGGATGGTTTCTGGTGGTGCTGTTGCTGGCCGCGGGCCAGGGCCAGGCCCTGGCCTGGGGCGGCAAGGGCCATCGCCTGATCGGCGAACTGGCGATGAAGACCCTGCCGCCCGAGGCGCCCGCTTTCCTGAAGACGCCCGAGGCGGTCTGGCGCATCGGCCAACTGGCGCAGGAGCCGGACATCAGCCGCGGCGCGGGCCAGCCGCATGACTGGGATCTCGATCCCGGCCATTTCGTGGATGGCATGGATGACGGCAGCATCCTGGGCGGGCCCCGGCTGGATGCGCTGCCGCCGTCGCGCCGTGACTATGACACCGCCCTGCGCGCGGTGGGCACCAATCAGTATCAGGCCGGTTTTCTGCCCTACAACCTGATGGGCGGCTGGCAGCAACTGGTGAAGGATTTCGCGCTGGTCCGCCTCAACCGCGCAGCGCTGAAACATGCCGATCGGTTCCGGATGACCGCGGCGCAGCGAAAGGAGTATGCGCGGGCCTTGGACCTGCGTCAGGCCATCACCCTGCACGATCTGGGCGTATGGTCGCATTTCGTGGGCGACGCCAGCCAGCCGCTGCATGTCTCCATCCATTATGACGGCTGGGGCGAGGGGGCGAACCCGGCAGGTTACGGGACGCAGAAGGGCCTGCACGCCAAATTCGAAACCGATTTCGTCGACGCCCATATCTCGCAAGCCGACATCGCGGCGCGCCTGACGCCGTACCGGCCCTGCGCCTGCGCCGTGGCGCGGCGGGTGCAGGATTACCTGCTGGAGTCCTGGCGGCAGGTGACGCCGCTCTACGACCTGGACAAGGCGGGCGGCTTCGATGCGCCCACGCCGGACTCGCGTGGCTTCGCGGCGGCGCGCATCGCGGTCGCGGCTTCCACCCTGCGCGATCTGGTGGCCGATGCCTGGCGCGCCAGCGCCGAATCCACCCTGGGTTACAAGGTCAGGCTCACCGTCGCCGACCTGGAGGCGGGCCGGGCGGACCCGCGGACATTGGAATAGCGGCCGGTTTTCCGGCGGACGGAGGACGCGGGTTGCGCTTTGGGGAGGGGCGTGGAATCCATGCCCCGTGAACAGGCATCCCCATCAGTCCGCCCTGGACGCGCTGGCCGCGCGGGGGCGGTTGCGCGCGCTGACCGCGCGGGCGGGCCGCGATTTCGCCTCCAACGATTACCTGGCGCTGGCGGAATCCGACGTGCTGAAGCGCGCCGTGACCGAGGCGCTGGCGCGCGGCGTGCCGCCGGGCGCGGGCGGCTCGCGCCTGCTGCGCGGCAACCATCCCGAGCATGAGGCGCTGGAGGCCGAGGCCGCCGCCTTCTTCGGCGCCGAGGCGGCGCTGTATTTCCCCACCGGCTTCGCCGCCAACGCGGCGCTGCTGTCCACCTTGCCGCGCAAGGGCGATGTGATCGTCCAGGACGCGCTGATCCATGCCTCGGTGCGCGAGGGCGTGCGCCTGTCCGGCGCGGCGGTGATCGAGACTCCGCACAATGACGTCACCGCGATGGACGACGCCCTGACACGCTGGCGGCGGGACGGCGGCCCAGGGGGTGGTAAAGGGCGGCCCTGGATCGCGGTGGAAACGCTCTACAGCATGGACGGCGACCGCGCCCCGCTGGACGATCTGGTGGCGCTGGCGGCGCGCCATGACGCCATGCTGGTCCTGGACGAGGCCCATGCCACGGGCGTCTATGGCGCGCAGGGAAAAGGATTGGGCGCGGCGCTGGAAGGCGCCGCCAATATCATTTCCCTGCATACCTGCGGCAAGGCGCTGGGCGCGGCGGGGGCGCTGGTCTGTCTGCCGCGCGTCTTGCGCGATTTCCTGGTCAACCGGGCGCGGGGCTTTATCTATTCCACCGCCCCGTCGCCCCTGATGGCGGCGGTGGTGCGCGCCGCCCTGCGCCATGCGGCGGGCGCGGCGCAGGAGCGGACACAGCTTCAGGGCCTGGTGCGTCATGCGGGCGCGCAGCTGACAGAGCTGGGACTGCCGTTCAGCGGCTCGCAGATCGTGCCGATGCCCGCGCCACCGCGCTGGCGGCGGCCCTGCAGGCGCGGGGCCATGACGTGCGCGCCATCCGCCCGCCCACCGTGCCGGAGAACACCGCCCGGCTGCGCATCGCCCTGACCCTGCATGTGACGCCCGCCGATCTGGACGCCTTGTTCGCGGACCTGGCGCTGGAGATGGAACAGGCATGAGGATCGTCGTCACATGAGGATTGTCGTCACATGAGGATTGTCGTCACCGGCACCGACACCGATGTGGGCAAGACCGTGTTCGCCGCCGGTCTGGCGGGCCTGCTGGGGGCGCGCTACTGGAAGCCGGTGCAGGCGGGCGAGCCGCGCGATTCCGCCACGGTGCGGACCTTGTCGGGCGCGCGGATCGCGCCGGAAGCCTATATCCTTTCGCTGCCGGCCTCGCCGCACCAGGCCGCCGCCGCCGACCATCTGACCATCGACCCCGCCGCGCTGGCGCCGCCGGACGGCCCGCTGGTGATCGAGGGCGCGGGCGGCCTGATGGTGCCGCTGACCCGCCAGACGCTGTTCATCGATGTCTTCGCGCGCTGGAAGCTGCCCGTGGTGCTGTGCGCCCGCACCGCCCTGGGCACCATCAACCACACCCTGCTGTCGCTGGAGGCGATCCGCGCCCGCGCCATTCCGCTGCTGGGGGTGGCCTTCATCGGCGCGGAGAATGCCGAGAGCGAGGCGATCATCGCCGAAAAGGGCGCGGTGAAGCGGCTGGGCCGCCTGCCCATCCTTTCGCCGCTGACCCGCGACAGCCTGGCGCGGGCAATGGCGCAAAATTTCCGCCGCGAGGATTTCCTGTGACATCCCCGGTCTGGCATCCCTTCACCCAACATGCGCTGCAAGGCGACAGTCCGCTGGTGACGCGCGGCGAAGGAAGTTGGTTACAGTTGGCCCCCTCCGGCTTTCGCAGCGAGGGCGCTGCTACAGCCGCCTCCCCCGGTGCAAGCGCGCTGTCGCGCGCGCCGGGGGAGGGGCGACTGTTGGATGCCATATCAAGCTGGTGGGTCATCACCCATGGCCATCGCCATCCCAAGATCGTGGAGGCCATCAAGGCCCAGGCCGATGCGCTGGACCAGGTGATTTTCGCCGGTTTCACCCACCAGCCCGCCGAGGATGTGGCGCGCGAACTGATCCGCATCGTGCCGTCCGGCGGCCCGGCGCCGCTGGCGCATGTGTTCTATTCCGACAGCGGCTCCACCGCCGTGGAAGTGGCGCTGAAGATGGCGCTGGGCTTCTGGAAGAACAGCGGCAAGCCGCGCACCAAGATCATCGCGCTGGAGCACGCCTATCACGGCGACACGGTGGGCACCATGTCGGCGGGCGCGCGCGGCGTGTTCAACGCGCCTTATGATCCCTTGCTGTTCGATGTGGTGCGGCTGCCGTTCCCGTCTCACAATGCCTGCGCCACCCTGGCGGCGCTGGAGGCGGCGGCGAAGGATGCCGCCGCCCTGATCGTGGAGCCGCTCATTCTGGGCGCGGGCGGCATGTTGACCTATGATGCCGATATCCTTCGCAAGATGAAGACTCTTTGCGCGCGTCACGGCGCGCTGTTCATCGCCGACGAGGTGATGACGGGCTTCGGCCGCACCGGCACGCTGTTCGCCTGCGAGCAGGCGGGCATCACCCCCGACATTCTCTGCCTGGCCAAGGGGCTGACCGGCGGTTCGCTGCCGCTGGCGGCCACGCTCTGCACGGCGGAAATCTTCCAGGCGCATTATTCCACCGATCGCCGCCGCACCTTTTTCCATTCCAGTTCCTTTACCGCCAATCCCATCGCCTGCGCCGCCGCGCGTGCCAATCTGGCGATCTGGCGGGAGGAGCCGGTGCGGGACCGTATCGCGGCGCTGGGCGCGCGACAGGAGGAACGGCTGGCGTCCTTTCGCGCCGATCCGCGTTTCGCCCGGCCGCGCCGTCTGGGCACCATCGCGGCGCTGGACCTGGACGTGCCCGATCCCGGCTATCTGGCGGGCCTGGGGCCGGAACTCACCCGCTTTTTCCATGGCCATGGGATATTGCTGCGCCCGCTGGGCAACACCATCTATGTGATGCCGCCCTATTGCGTGACGGCGGCGGAACTCGATCTGGTGTATGATGCCATCCGGGCGGCGGCGGACCGGTTCGCCTGACCGCCTTTGCGTGGAGACAGGTGAGCAATGTCCGGCAATACTCCCCTCTATCTTGTCATGGCCGCCGCCGGGCTGATCGCCGCCTTCGGCGCCGGCCTGTTTCCCACCCGCGTGGCGGCGGGCGACCTCAACAAGCCGATCCCCGCGCCGGTGCTGGACATGGCCAATGATGCCGATACCGAGGTGGCGGTGCTGGCGGGCGGCTGCTTCTGGGGCCAGCAGGGTGTCTTCCAGCATGTGAAGGGCGTGAGCCGCGTCGTCTCCGGCTATTCCGGCGGCGCGAAGGAAACCGCCACCTATGAACAGGTGGCCCGCGAGACCACCGGCCATGCCGAGGCGGTGGAGATCACCTTCGATCCCAAACAGGTGTCGTTCGGCACGCTGCTGCGGATTTATTTCTCGGTGGCCCATGACCCCACCCAGCTCGACCGTCAGGGGCCCGATCACGGGCCCAGCTACCGGTCGCAGGTCTTCGCCGTCACGCCGCGCCAGGCCGAGATCGCCCGCGCCTATATCGCCCAGCTGGACGCCGCCGGGCTGTTCACCGGGCCCATCGTCACCCGGGTGGAGCCGCTGGCGGCCTTCTATGCCGCCGAGGACTATCACCAGGACTACATGGCGCGGAACCCCGGGGATTCCTATATCCGCGTCCATGACGCCCCCAAAGTAGCGGCCCTGGCGCGGGTCTGGCCGGACCATTACCGCCCCGATCCGGTGCTTCTGGCCCACCGATAGCGGAAAAGGCGGCTTTGCCGCCGCCCGCTAGGCGGGGTGAAAATCCCGATAACCCTCTATCGGGGCGTTTCTTTTGCCCGTCCGATCTGGTAGTTCCTCGCCCCGGCTTGCACCAGATGGGTGGCCCCAGGGCTGTTTTTTGGGCAAATCCGAAGAAATTCAAAGCGAACCCGAACCATGAAAATACAGACTGAACGTCTTGTCGTGGGTGGTGTCGCGCTGCTGGTCGGCCTTGCCATAGGCTGGATGGTGCGCGGCGTGGCCACCTACAACACCCATGCCGGCACCATCGCCGACTATGACGACTGGCGCGTGACCTGCCCGTCGGCCCAGGTCGCGCAGGGCGTCTGCGAACTGTCCTCCGACATCCTGGATGCCGGCACCCAGGCCCCGCTGGCCCGCGTAAGCATCACCAAGGATACGCGCGACGGCGGCAAGCCGGTGATCGGCTTCGTACTGCCCTATGGCGTGGCGCTCCAGGCCAATATGGGCCTGACCATCGGCAAGGATCCGATCAAGGTTCTGAATTTCCGCACCTGCAACAGCGTGGGCTGCGTGGTGCTGGCCGACTTCGACGACAAGATGTCGTCCGCGCTCAAGGAAAATCAGGAAGCCCGCATCGCCTTCGTGATGGCCGATGGCCGTCAGGCCGCCGCGCCGGTCTCCTTCAAGGGCTATAACACCGCGATGTCGTCCTACAAGGCGCTCGACGCCCGCCGCAATTCCTGGTTCTGGAGGCTCTTCTCATGATGATTTCCCGCAGCCTTTCGGGCGCCGTCGCCGCCCTGGTGCTGGCCTCCGGCGCGGCCTTCGCGCAAGGCGCGGCGCCCGCCGCAACCCCGCAGCGCCCCGCCGGTCCGCCCGACATCAAGATGGTGGGCGACTGGGCCGTGCGCTGCTTCCAGGTGCAGAGCGTCGCACCCTGTGACATGTACCAGGAGATGCAGGACCAGCGCACCCAGCAGCGTGTGCTGTCGGTGTCGGTCGCCTTCGTGCCCAGCCTGAACCGTCACGGCATCCAGATCGCGGTGCCGCTGGAGACCTCCATCGCCAAGGGCGTGGTGATCCAGACCAGCAGCTACAAGTCGCCGGTGCTCAAATACAGCCGCTGCGACCGCTCCGGCTGCTTCGTGGAGATGCCGGTGGACAATGCCGCCATCGCCTCGCTGGCCAAGTCGTCGAAGGAAGCCAAGGTGATCGTGGTCGCCGATTCCACGGGCAAGCCGGTGGAACTGCGCTTCTCGCTGGACGGCTTTGCCGCCGCCCAGAGCCAGATGGCCGAACAGGCGCGCGCCAAGGCGACCAAGCCCGCCGCCGCGCCCGCGGCCCCGGTTCCGGCCGCGCCCGCCCCGTAAGCGGCACGCACACAGACAGAAAAAGGCCGGTGGGCGACCACCGGCCTTTTTTCTTGCGTGGGATCAGGTGCGAAGAGGGGAGGTCCCCGTAGCACCGATCAGGTGCGAAGGGGGGAGGGGGTAAACCTTAAAGCCACCCCGTTCATGCAGTAACGCAATCCCGTGGGCTTGGGCCCGTCATCGAAGACATGGCCCAGATGGCCGCCGCAGCGGCGGCAGCGCCCCTCGGTGCGGATCATGGCTAGGCGGATGTCGCGCCGCGTCTCCACCGCCTTGGGCAGCGGCTCCCAGAAACTGGGCCAGCCGGTGCCGCTGTCGAACTTGGTGCGGGAATCGAACAGGGCCTGGCCGCATCCGGCACAGGCAAAGACGCCCTTGCGATGTTCCTCGTCCAGGGGCGAGGAGAAGGGCGGCTCGGTGCCCTCATGGCGCAGCACGTCATAGGCGGCGGGGGAAAGAAGCGCCTTCCATTCCGCGTCGCTCTTTTGCACCTCATAACCGAATGCGGGCGGCGCGGCGCACAGCGCGGCGCCGGCGGTCAGGCGGAACAGGAATTGCCGTCTCTGCATCGGGGCCTCCGGCGGGGAGCATAGCAGCCGCCCTCTGCGCCGGAATGGAAAAAGTTACACGGAACCGCCCGGTTCCGGCCTCGTTATATCCCCGGCGTTCCCCGACGCTTAACCCCCGTTTTTCAGGAGATTTCATGCACAAGGACCGTATCGAAGGCGCCGCCAACCAGGCCAAGGGCGCGATCAAGGAAGCTGCCGGCAAGATGACCGGCGACGCCAAGCTGCAGGCCGAAGGCGCGGCCGACAAGGCCAAGGGCAAGATTCAGAACGCGGTGGGCGGCGCCAAGGATGCCGTCCGCGACGCCCTGAAGCATTAGCTGAGGTCAAGCTCAGGCCCGCCTCCCCTTCGCGTGCGTCAGCACGCCGGAAGGGGAGGTGGTTTCAGCGTTCGAAGCCCGCGTAGCGGGCGAGAGTAAGCTGAAACCGAAAAACAACAAAACCCGGCGCCCTATGGGGGCCGGGTTTTTTCCACTATGGTGGGACTCTCATATTTTCCCGAAGGGCATTTCATGATCCGCTTCCTTGCCTGGGTCCGCGCCATTCTGATGAGCGTGGTGAACACGCTGGCCAGGGCGGCGGTGCTGCTGCTGATCGTGCTGGGCGTGCTGTTCGTGATCGGCCTGGCGCGGGGCGATGGCTTGCCCGGCACGATGGTGGTGACCATGGACCTGCGCGAGGCGCTGCCCGATTCCGCGGCCTCGCCCACCAGCGTCTTCACCCCGCGCCGCCTGACGGTGATGGGTTTGGTGCTGGGGCTGGAGGCGGCGGGCAAGGACGCGCGGGTCAAGGGCGCGGTGATGCAACTGGGCAACGGCGCGATTTCCACCGCCCAGGCGCAGGAGATCGCGGCGGCGGTGCGGCGTTTCCGCGACCAGGGCAAGTTCGTGATCGCCCAGGCCACCGCGTTCCGCGGCTCGGGGCTGGGCGATTATCTGGCCGCCAGCGCCGCCGACGAAATCTGGATTCAGCCCAAGGCCGATTTCTCGGTGTCCGGCGCGGGCGGCGGCTCGCTGTTCCTGCGCGGCCTGTTCGACAAGATCGCCGCCGAGCCCCAGATCGCCAAGCGCGCCGAATACAAGAGCGCCGCCGACACCTTCATGGAAACGAAAATGTCCGACGCCGACCGCGAGCAGCAGGTCCGGCTGCTGAACACCGTCTATGACGGCGCGGTGGACCAGATGGCCACCGCCCGCAAGCTGAACAAGGCCCAGGTGATCGCGGCGCTGGAAGCCTCGCCGCAATTCTCCGAGGACGCCCGCAGCCACAAGCTGGTGGACCGGCTGGGCTATGACGACGAGGCGCGCAGCGCCGCGCTGCGCCGGGCGGGCGAGGGGGCGCGGACGGTGAAGCTGGGCGATTACGCCCGCGAAATCTCCGGCGGTATGCGCCGGGCCAATATCGCGCTGGTGGTGGCGGCGGGCGAAATCCGCGACGGCACCGACAAGGGCTCGCTGTGGAGCGGGGCCACCGGCATCGCCAGCGACGATCTGTCGGCGGCGATCCGCCAGGCCGCCGCCGACAAGGCGATCAAGGCGATCGTGCTGCGGGTGGATTCGCCGGGCGGCAGCGTCACCGCCTCCGACCAGATCCTTCATGCGGTCAAGGCGGCGCAGCGGGCGGGCAAGCCGGTGGTCGTCAGCATGGGCAGCGTGGCGGCCAGCGGCGGCTATTACATCGCCACCAGCGCCAACCGCATCGTGGCCGCACCCGCCACCATCACCGGCTCGATCGGCGTGCTGACCGGCAAGGTGTCGGTGGGCAAATCCATCGAGAAGCTGGGCGTCCATGCCGAACTGGTGGGGGTGGGCAAAAACACCCTGATGAACACGCCCTTCCAGCCCTATACGCCGGAGCAATGGGCCAACCTCAACCGCCAGGCCGATGTGATCTACCAGGATTTCGTGGGCAAGGTCGCGGCCGGGCGCAAGCTGCCCGTGGCGCAGGCCGAGGCGGTGGCCAAGGGCCGCGTCTGGTCGGGCGCCGATGCCCGCGCCAACGGGCTTGTGGACCTGCTGGGCGGTTTCTGGACGGCGGCGGGCGAGGCGGCGCGGCTGGGTCATGTCCCGGCCGGGGAGATGGTGTTCCGCACCTATCCCGCCCGACGGGGCATCCTGGCCAGCCTGGCCTGGCTGCGGGACGGCATGGATGCCGGGCTGGGATCGCTGGCCCGCTTCGAATCGCTGATGGACCTGCCCGCGGTGGAGGCGGTTTCCGGCCAGATGTCCCGGCTTCCGCGCGGGGGAGTCGAACTGCGCGCGACCCATCTGCCGCAGCCGTGACAGGCAGGCCACAGCGGCTCACGATTTGCGTCAGGAAACTACGGGCACATCCCAATTCTTGAACGATAATTGCGTTGGAATCGGTCAAGATGCTGGCTTAGACCTGTCATAACTGCGATTATGGTGCGTTGCAGTCCCGGGATTCCCGGCTAGCTTGGAGAACTCCCATTCCTCCCGCCGGAACGTCCGGATCCGCCATCGGCGACATGAGTTTCGAGGCCGCGCTGAAAGAGCTGGAGAGCATCGTCTCGCGGCTCGAACAGGGCGAAGTGGACCTTGAGGATTCCATCGCGCTGTACGAGCGCGGCCAAGCCCTGAAGGCCCATTGCGAGACCAAGCTCAAGGCGGCGGAAGGCCGGCTGGAAAAGATCGTGATGGGAGCCGGCGGCCCGGTCCTGGGCGGAACACTGGAAACGGCATAAGCGTCACAAGACGGGCGAAAGACCTGACATGAACATTCCCAACACCAAGACGCCGCTGCTGGATCAGGTGGACTTGCCCAGCGACCTGCGCAAGTTGGACAAGAGCCAGCTGCGCCAGTTCGCCGACGAGTTGCGGACCGACCTGATCGACACCGTCAGCGTCACGGGCGGCCATTTCGGTTCGTCGCTGGGCGTGGTGGAACTGACCACGGCGCTGCACTATGTGTTCGACACGCCCGCCGACCGGATCATCTGGGACGTCGGCCACCAGGCCTATCCGCACAAGATCATCACCGGCCGCCGCGCCCGTATGCGCACCCTGCGCCAGGGCGGCGGCATCAGCGGCTTCACCAAGCGCAGCGAAAGCGAATACGACCCCTTCGGCGCGGCCCATTCCTCCACCTCCATCTCGGCGGGGCTGGGCATGGCGGCGGCGCGCGACCTGTCGGGCGGCCACAACAATGTCATCGCGGTGATCGGCGACGGCTCGATGAGCGCCGGCATGGCCTATGAGGCGATGAACAATGCCGGGGCCAACAAGAACCGGCTGATCGTCATCCTCAACGACAACGACATGTCCATCGCCCCGCCGGTCGGCGCGATGAGCGCCTATCTGGCGCGGCTGGTCTCGTCGCGCTCCTATACCGGCATCCGCAATTTCGCCAAGCGGCTGGGCCGCCGGCTGCTGCCGCGCGGGCTGTTCAAGGTCGCCCAGCGCACCGAGGAATATGCCCGCGGCATGGCGATGGGCGGCACGCTGTTCGAGGAGATGGGCTTCTATTATGTCGGCCCGATCGACGGCCACAATCTGGATCACCTGATCCCGGTGCTGGAGAATGTGCGCGACACCATGAAGGGCCCGGTGCTGGTCCATATCGTGACCAAGAAGGGCCATGGCTATGCCCCGGCCGAGAACGCGCCCGACAAGTATCATGCCGTCAGCAAGTTCACCGTCCTGACCGGCGAGCAGGCCAAGTCCACGCCCAAGGCCCCCGCCTATCAGAAGGTGTTCGGCGAAAGCCTGATCGCCGAGGCGAAAAAGGACAGCCGCATCGTCGCCATCACCGCCGCCATGCCGTCGGGCACCGGGGTGGATCTGTTTGAAAAGGCTTTTCCCGAACGCACCTTCGATGTCGGCATCGCCGAACAGCATGGCGTGACCTTCGCGGCGGGCATGGCCACCGAGGGCTACAAGCCCTTCTGCGCCATCTATTCCACCTTCCTGCAGCGCGCCTATGACCAGGTGGTGCATGACGTGGCGATCCAGTCGCTGCCGGTGCGTTTCGCCATGGACCGCGCCGGTCTGGTGGGCGCCGACGGCGCCACCCATGCCGGTTCGTTCGATATCGCCTATCTGGCCACGCTGCCCAACTTCGTCATCATGGCCCCGTCCGATGAAGCCGAACTGGTTCACATGGTCGCCACGGCGGCGGTGATCGACGACCGTCCCAGCGCGATCCGCTATCCGCGCGGCGAGGGCACGGGTGTGGCCCGCCCGGACGCCGGCGTGCCGCTGGAGATCGGCAAGGGGCGGATCATCAAGGAAGGCTCCGGCATCGCCATCCTGTCCTTCGGCACCCGCATGAAGGAAGTCCTGCTGGCGGCGGAACGCATGGCCGGATACGGCCTGTCGCCCACCATCGCCGACGCCCGTTTCGCCAAGCCGCTGGATACCGCGCTGATCCGCGACCTGGCCCGCAACCACGAAGTGCTGATCACCATCGAGGAAGGCGCGGCGGGCGGCTTCGGGGCCCATGTGATGCACTTCATGGCGCATGACGGTCTTCTGGACCGGGGCCTCAAGTTCCGGCCGATGACCCTGCCGGATGTCTTCCAGGATCATGACACGCCGGAAATGATGTATGCCCAGGCCGGGCTCGACGCCGACGGCATCGTGGCGACGGCGCTCAACGCGCTGGGGCGCGGCGCGGAGGTGATCCATCTGGCGGGCAAGACCGCCTAGCGCGGCCTTTTTGCGTCGTGGGTTCGTCGGCCGTGTTCACCTACGCTGGGTAGGCTCCGCGCGGCCTCCTGCCCACGCCGCAAAAATCCTCGCTATTGAAACACCTCTCCATGGCCGGGCTTGACCCGGCCATCCAGCCTCGTCTGCTCCGGTTTCAGGGATCGTGATGAAAATAGCCGCCTACACGTTCGCCATTCTGAACGCCGTGATATGGGCTTTCCCGAGCCTGCTCGCGGCGCATTATCTGTCTGGCGGGTGGAATTGTTGCCGGCTCCCACGGGCTTGATAGTGGTGTTTTGGGTTGGTGCATTCCTGCTGGTTGTCAGCCTGTTGGCGGCAGTTCTGTATCTTGGATGGTATGGTGCCGGGGTTTGAACGGAGTCCAGCCCATTAGTCTTTGCCAACATTTCGGCGCTTGCGGCGGGTGCCTGTTGCAGGATGTGCCGCCCGCCGATTACACGGCCGGCAAGCGCGCCGCCGTGCAGCACGCCCTGATGCAGGCGGGCGTCGGCGCGGAGGTGGAGGCGCCGGTGCAGGTGCCGCCGCACAGCCGCCGCCGCGCCGTCTTCAAGATCAAGGCGCTGCCCGAGGGTTTGCATATCGGCTTCCATGCCGCCAGGACCCATACCATCGTGGACATGCATCAGTGCGAGGTGTTGACGCCGGGCTTGTTCGCGCTGGTGGGGGCACTGCGCCGGGCGCTGGAGCCGCTGTTCGGCGCGGGCGAGGCGGCGGAACTGCATGTCACCGAAACGCCCGCCGGTTTCGACGCCGCCTTCCGCTGGAAACGCACCCTGACGTCCGCGCTGGCGGCCGAACTTTCCGCCCGCCTGTCCGGGCTGGGCATCGCCCGGCTGGTGCTGAACGGCGAGACGGTGTTCGAGACCGCCGCGCCCGCCATCGCCTTTGACGGCATCGCGGTGAAATTGCCGCCGGGCGCTTTCCTGCAGTCCACCGCCGAGGGCGAGGCGGCATTGCTGGCGCGGGTGCGCAAGGCGGTGGGCAAGAGCAAAACCGTGGCGGACCTGTTCGCGGGCGTGGGCACCTTTTCGCTGCCGCTGGCGCGAAAGGCGCGGGTTCATGCGGTGGAACAGGATGCGCCCGCCTTGGCCGCCTTGGCCGCTGCCGCGCGCGTGTCCTTTTCATCGGGCGCGCCTATCAGCGCGGGGGGGCTCAAGCCCGTCACCACCGAGGCGCGCGACCTGTTCCGCCTGCCGCTGACCCTGCCGGAACTGGCGCCGTATGACGCGGTGGTGCTGGACCCGCCCCGCGCGGGCGCGGAGGCGCAGGCCAGGCTGCTGGCGAAATCGAAAGTCCCGGTGATCGCCTATGTCTCCTGCGATGCCGCCAGCTTCGCCCGTGACGCCGCCATCCTGCTGGCGGGCGGCTATGTGATCGGGCCGGTGACGCCGGTGGACCAGTTCCTCTGGTCGTCGCATATTGAACTGGTCGCGGCCTTCACCCGGAAAAAAGCATGAAACGCCTGAGCATCCTTTTCCTGGCCTGGCTGCTGGCGCTGACGCCGAGTGTTGCGTTTTTTTCAGTGGCCGCTCCGGCGTCCGCCTACGCGGCTGGGGCGGCGGACTTTTCGCGCTGGGCGGTGCTGGTGGTGGCGGGCGACAATCGCGCCCAGAGCGGCAATCCCAGCCAGGTGTTCGACAATGCCCGCCGTGAACTGGTCAAGGTTTTCGCCGGGCTGGGGTTCGCGCCGCGGAACATGGCCCAGTTCGCGGTCAGCGACGACCTGGCCGCGCAATATGCCCACATCCCCGCCATCGCCAACACCTTGCGCGACCTGACCGTGCGCGCCCCCGCCGGATGCCTGATTTACGCCACCTCGCATGGGGTGGAGGAGGGGATCGTGATGGGCGAGGAGCTCTGGGCGCCGGAGACGTTCGGCGCGATGGTGAACCGGGCCTGCGGAGCAAAGCCCACGGTGGTCGTGATGTCGGCCTGCTATTCCGGCCAGTTCGTGCCGGTGCTGGAAGGCGGCAACCGGGTGGTGATCACCGCCAGCCGCGCCGACCGCGCCAGTTTCGGCTGCGGCGAGGCCAACCGGTACACCTTCTTCGACGATTGTTTCCTGCTGGCGCTGCCGCGCGCGGGCGGCTTTGCGCAACTGGGCGGGCTGATCCAGGACTGCGTGGCCTATCGGGAAAAGGATATCGGTGTGGATGTGCCGTCCGAACCGCAGGTCCGCGTCGGCAAGAATGTCGGCGCGGCGTTCCGCTGGAAATAAAGCCGTATCTCAGGTCCGCCTCCCCCTTGTGCGCGCAGCGCACAAAGGGGGAGGTGGTTTCAGCGTGCGAAGCCGACGGTCCGTAGCGACAGCGCGCGGACGAGGCGAGCGGAAGCTGAAACCGGAGGGGTGAGACCGGATCAGCAAAAGGTCCGGTGGACCTTTTGCCCGGTCGAACGCCGCAGCGGCGCGCGCTCAAGCGCGACGCGAGGCCGGACAATAGTCGAGAGAAATTAAAACCGGAGAGCCTTACCCGACCTGCCCGCGATGCCGCAGGGCCGCATCGGCCAGCACGATCGCCATCATCGCTTCGCCCACCGGCACGGCGCGGATGCCCACGCAAGGGTCATGGCGGCCCCTGGTGACGATCTCGGTCTCCGCCCCGGCGCGGTCGATGGTGCGGCGGGGACGCAGGATGGACGAGGTGGGCTTGACCGCGAAGCGCGCCACGATGGGCTGGCCGCTGGAAATGCCGCCCAGGATGCCGCCCGCATGGTTGGACAGGAAGACCGGTTTCCCGTCGTTACCCATCCGCATCTCGTCGGCATTGTCCTCGCCCGCCAACGCCGCCGCCGCGAAGCCGTCGCCGATCTCCACGCCCTTGACGGCATTGATGCTCATCAGGGCGGATGCCAGTTCGCTGTCCAGCTTGCCATAGACGGGCGCGCCCAGTCCGGCGGGCAGGCCCTCGGCCACCACCTCGACCACCGCCCCGATGGAGGAGCCGGATTTGCGGAGGCCTTCGAGATACTCCGTCCACGGAGCGACCGCCGCCGCGTCGGGGCAGAAGAAGGGATTGGCGTCCACCGTCTTCCAGTCCCAGTTGGCGCGGGTAATGGTCCGGTCGCCCATCTGCACCAGCGCGGCGCGGATCGTCACCGCGCCATACAGCGCCTGCAGCACCTTTCTGGCCACCGCGCCCGCCGCCACGCGGCTGGCGGTTTCGCGCGCGCTGGAACGGCCGCCGCCGCGATAGTCGCGCAGGCCGTATTTGGCGTCATAGGTATAGTCGGCATGGCCCGGCCGGTACTTGTCGCGGATGTCGCCATAGTCCTTGGAGCGCTGGTCGGTATTCTCGATCATCAGCGCGATGGGGGTGCCGGTGGTGACCTGGGCCGCCATGCGCTCGTCCTGGAACACGCCCGACAGGATCTTCACCGCGTCCGCTTCCTGGCGCTGGGTGACGAACTTGCTCTGGCCGGGGCGGCGGCGGTCCAGGTCTTTCTGGATGTCTTCCGCCGTCAGCGCGATGCCGGGCGGGCAGCCATCCACCACACAGCCGATGGCGGGGCCATGACTTTCGCCGAAGGTGGTGACGCGGAACAGGTGGCCGAAGCTGTTGTGGGACATGGCTTTGGAAATAGCCCTGTTTGGCCTACGGGTCCAGCCGCACCACCTGGGAGCCGCGCACCCGGAAGACCACGCCCTGCGGCTCGTCCAGGGCGCTCATGGCCGCCCCGTCCAGCCCGGCGAACAGGCCGCGCAGGATGCGGGTCAGCGCCCCATGGCTGACGGCGAAGGTGTCGGCCTTCAACTCCCGCACCCAGTCCGTCACCCGCGCCGCCACTTCGGCATAGTTCTCGCCGCCCGGCACCCGCATGTTCCACTTGTCGGCCACCCGCGCGTCGAAGCGCATCGGGCTCTGGGCGCGGGCCTCGGCGTCGGTCAATCCGTCCCAGGCGCCCAGGTGGATTTCCTTGATGCGGTTGTCGGTGGCAAAGCCGTCCAGCGGCAGACCCAGCCGGTCGCGCACGATCTCCATGGTCAGGCGGGCGCGGGGCAGGGGGCTGGCGATCATCTGGATGGCCGGCGCGGCGCCCAGGTCGCGCCGCAGGATGGCGGCGACATCGGCGGCCTGCTGCAAGCCCAGTGGCGTCAGCGGCGTGTCGCGCGACCAGCCCTGGAAGCGGTGCTGGACATTGGCCTCGGTCTGGCCGTGGCGCGCGATGTAGAGGGTCAGACCGTCCGGAAGCTCAAGACGCATCCGTCTTGACGACGTTGATGTCGGGGGCGTCCTCGGCCTTCATGCCCACCACATGATAACCCGCATCCACATGCAGGTTCTCGCCCGTCACCGCGCTGCCCAGCTCCGACAGCAGGAACAGGGCCGAATTGCCCACTTCGTTCTGGGTGACGTTGCGGCGCAGCGGCGAATT
>ERZ778022.3049-NODE-3049-length-16301-cov-4.182506_pt1 | contig 16301 bp, 16 predicted proteins | sample MGYA00375752_ERZ778022 | MGnify/ENA primary metagenome ERZ778022 (study PRJEB29350, sample SAMN05389826) | bioreactor metagenome | isolation source: Thiocyanate bioreactor | place: South Africa: University of Cape Town | collected 2014-04-04 ... | reverse complement strand
AGCTCCTGCTTGCGGCGTCCGCGCCCCAGCAGCGCGGACAGTTGATAGACATGGACGGTCAGCGGATTGGGCAGGCCCGACGGAAAATCCGCCGCCTGCTGCGCCGCCGTATAGACCTGCGCATGTTGCGGCACCGCGCTGAAGCGCCGCTTCACGCCGCCGCCGTCCAGGATGTCCAGATCGTAAAGTTCGCGCGTCTCGCTCATCGCCGTTTCGACCGGGCGCAGGCTGGCGGCGGACGGATCGCGGTCGCGCCGCTGCCACCGGATGATCAGATCGGCCCCGTTCCAGGAAAAGCCCACATGACAGGGCGCCAGGGGAATCTGGCCGACGCCCTCGAAGGCCAGCACCGCGCCCTGCCAGCTGACGTCCGCGATGGGCCGGGCCGCCGGTCCCCAGCGGTAATGGAAGACCTGCCGTGCCTCGCCCGCCGCCAGCCCGGCCTGCGCCAGCGCCGAATCCAGCACCACAACCGCCGCCCCCGCCGCGACGGGATCGCGCATCTGGACTTCGCTGCCGCAGCGCCCGCGCAACAGGCCGGTCAATCGGTATTCGCCAGGCCCGGTCAGGGTGGCGGTGGCGAACTGCAGCACTTCCCAGCCGCCATCGCCATTCTGCACCGCCAGCGCATTGGCGCCGCCCAGCACCGCGGCCTCGCTGGCGCTGAACAGCGCGCCATGGGCCAGCTTGACGGCCAGGCTGTTCACCCGGTCCCAGCGCCGCCACGGTCCCGACCAGAAATCCTGGGTGGTGACGCCCAGGCTGGCAGGCCGGGTCAGCACCGCATCCAGCGCAAAGCCGGAATCGCTGACGCTGCGCAGCACCGCGACATCGCCGGGCCAGGGATCGGCAAAGGCCGCCAGGAACGGCGCGGCGGTGTTCTGTCCCGCCGCCAGCCAGGGCAGATCGAGAAACAGCAGCTTCACCCGCCCGGCCCGCGTCACCGTCTGCGACAGGACCGGCGCGCGCGTCGGTCCGGCATAGACATCATACAGCGACGGATCGGTGGCGATGGCGCTGACGGCGCGCGCCGCGCCATCCTCGATCTCGGTCACCCGCAGGCGATGTTCGCGCCCGTTCACCGCCAGCAGGATTTCGTCCGCCGGTTCCAGCGCCAGCGCCGAAGGCGGCAGCGCGAATGACGCGCGCTCGCGCATCGCCCAGGCATCCTGCAACAGCCGCGCCCCGATGCCGCCCGCCTGCGCCTGGTCCATCACCAGCGGCAGGCTGGAGGTGGCGATGCGGTTGGAGCCGCCCACCAGCCGCTGGGCCGAGGCGACGGCCTGGCGATAGTCCTGGTCGCCGTCAATGTAGGTGATGCGCGAGGCCAGCGGCAGATCGCTTTCCTGCGCCCGCGCCAGGGTGAAGCGCGCCTGACGCTCCGGCAGCGCCAGATCGTCCTCGTCCGCCGCCGCCAGCGCGGCGCGGCCGCGCATCACAAAGCGGATCACCCCGCCGCTTTCCACCGCATCGAAGAAGAAGGCCGCCGCCAGCGGCTGCAAGGCGTCGCGGACGCTCATCGGCTCGGTCACGGCATAGCCGGTCACCACCCCGTCCAGCCCGGAAACGTCGTATTCGGCAAAGCCGCAATCGGCGCACAGCGCCGCCACCAGGTCGGCCAGCGCCACCGCCCCCAGCCGCCCGTTCAGCCAGTGCCCCACCGGATAGTTGGCGGCATCGCCCCATACCGAAGCCAGGGCGGGAAATTCCGGATAGGGCCGCGCGTCCCAGCACCAGGCATAGATGTTGGCGGTATCCAGCATCGGCCGGCCGGTGACGGGTGAGAGGGGATTGTTGGCGCCGTCGCGCCAGAAATTGAGATGCGCCTCCAGGAAGCGGCGCTGGATCAGGTCGTCGCGCACGCCGCTGGAAAAATACGGCATGAAGCTTTCACTGGACTTGGGATCGACAAAGACATTGGGCTGGTTGCTGCCCTTGTTGATGGCCGGGCAGCCCAGTTCGGTGAACCAGACCGGCTTGGACCCCGGCACCCAATCGGTGGACGTGGGATTTTCGCTGCCGTCGGGCCGGTCGTGATGCGGATGGCGCCACCAGTTCCAGAGGTCCTTGCCGCGCCAGACCCAGGGCTTGCCCAGCCCGTCGGTGATGGGAGTCCGTGCCTGCGCGGCGCGGTCGGCATCGCTGGCATAGTACCAGTCATAACCTTCGCCGCCCCGGATATTGGCCGCCAGATAGGTGGCGTCGGTGACGGCCTGGGCCTGGCCCGCATCCAGATGCCCGGCCCCGTCGCGCCAGTCCGACAGCGGCAGGTAATTGTCGATCCCGATGAAATCGATATGGGTGTCCGCCCAGAGCGGATCGAGGTTGAACAGGATCGCGCCCGGCGCATCGCCGGTCTGGTGGCCGCCATATTCGGTCCAGTCGGCGCCATAGCCGATCTTCACGCCCGGCCCCAGGATGGCGCGCGCCGCCGCCGCCAGCGCCTTCAGCGCATCCACGGCGGGATAATGCGCCGCGCCGTCACGCACCTGCGTCAGCCCGCGTAACTCCGAGCCGATCAGGAAGGCATCCACCCCGCCCGCCGCGGCGCAAAGATGGGCATAGTGCAGCACCATGCGCCGCCAGCCCCAGTCCGCCCCGCCGGTCCATTGCACCGTCGTGCCGTTGACGGCGAAATCGCCCGCCTGCGCCGTGCCGAAGAAATGCGCCACCTGCGCCGCCGCCGCGGGCGCGCCATCGTCCGCCGCCAGGCAGGTGATGCGCCCGCGCCAGGGATAGGGCGGCTGGTGGCCTGCGCCGGTCGCCGGATCGGGCAGCGCATTGTCCGCCGCCACATCCATGAACAGAAAGGGATTGAACAACACCCGCAGGCCCCGCGCCTTCAGCGCGGCGATGGCCTGCACGATGCTGGCGTCGGACGGCGTGCCGCCATAGGCGGGGCGGTCCTCGATGCGGCTGACGGCATGGGCCTCGGCGCGGGCCACGCCGTTCACCGACCATTCCAGCGGATAGGTGGTCTTGAGCGCATCCTCCACGCCGGGACGGATGCGGATATTGCCCGCGCGCAGGTCATCGCCGAACCAACCCACCACCAGCGACACCGCGCCCAGGTTGGGCGCCGTCGCCGCCAGATCGTCCAGCGCGGCGATCAGGTCGGTCTCGCCGCCCGCGCCATGCACATTCAGCGCCGTGCCGCCGCCATAGCCGTCATCGGCGAAGACCGGCGCATCGGCATAGACGAACTCGCCCGCGCCGGGGATCAGCGCCACCGCGCCCAGCCGGTTCTCCAGACTGTCCGGATTGGTGTCGGCCAGGCCGCGCCAGACCTCGAACTGCAATTGCGGGATGCGGTTGCCGAAGGCGGCCAGCGGCAGATCCTCGAACACCACATAGCAAAGCCCGCGAAAGCCCGGCACGTCGCCGTCGATGGCGGCGATCAGGGGATCGGCGGCCTGGTCCTCGCCGCCGTGATGAAAGCGCAAAGTAACCTGCGACAGGTCCAAGAGCGCACCATTGGCCCAGACGCGGCCCAACCGCGTGGCCGGTCCGGCGCACAGCCCCACCGCGAAGGAAATCGAATAGCTGTAGTCGGTCTGGCTGGTGGTGACGCTGGGCCCGCCCTTGCCGCCGCTGCTGACCTTGGTGGTGGTCGCGGTTTCGCGGTAGCGGCTGGCCCAGATCACCTGCCCGGCCAGGCGCATCCGACCGAAGACGCGCGGGACCGGCGCGCCTTCGGTCGAAGCCTGGATGTTGATGTCCGACAGGCGCGGGCTCGTGCGCGCGATCTCGCGGCCCGGGGTCAGCGCCGAATCCAGCGCCGCGCCCGCCAGCGCGCCGATTGCGCCGCCGATCTGCGCGCCGGTGATGCCCATACCCAGCAGCGAGACGCCGCCGCCCAGCAAGGCGCCGCCCAGCGCGGAGCCGGCCACGCCCAATACAAGCGATGCCATAAGTCAGACCCGGAAAGTGAAGGCCAGGCGCGCGCGCCAGAAGGCCGAGAAGGGTTCCTCGCAGACCCGCCGGTTCTGGCGGGCATGGATCAAAGTCGGCAGGCCGTCCCGCGCGGCCAGGATGCCGCAATGTTTGGCGGGCCCGCCGCGCCCCATGCGGAACAGCACCACATCGCCGGGCGTGCCGTCCGCCGCCGCCACCGGCGACAGATGCCGCGCCAGTGCGTCGCGCAGCGGCTCGGCATCGCCGCCTTCGGCCCAGTCGGGCGCATAGGGCGGCACCGCTTCAGGCTCATCGCCGCGCAGTTCGCGCCACACGCCGCGCAACAGGCCCAGGCAATCGCAGCCCACACCCTTCAGGCTGGCCTGGTGCAGATAGGGCGTGCCGATCCAGCCGCGCGCCGCCGCCACGATCTCAGTTGCCATGGCGGCTGCCGCCATCCAGCACCTGTCCGGGGCCCGGCACCGCCAGCACCGTGTCGTTGCCGGGCATGAAGGGAAAACCGCGAAAGTTCACGGCATTGCCGAAGCGCGCCCGGCAGGTGGAAAACTGCTTGTCGCAGCCGGGCGTCACCAGAAACTCGTCGCCGGGCTGCACGGCTTCGGGCATCGCCTGCCACAATTCGATATGGGTGACGCCGCTGCTGCGGACATGCGCCTTCACTTCCATCGCAAGGCCCGCATTGCCGCCCGCGGTAAAGACCAGACGCCCGCCGGCAAGATCGCCCGCCGTGAAACCGTCCAGTCCATCAGCCGCGAAACGCCGCGCGTCCGTGGCCGCCGTCACAGTCCCTGCCTGTGCCGTCACGGCCAGCCCGCAGCGGACATCACCCAGCTCGGCATCGCACAGATGCCCGAACACCCGGCCCACCGGCTGATTCAGCGCCTGGGCCAGGCCGCGAATCTCGGCCTGAAAACTCCTGCCGCTGCGCGTCACCTCGCCCAGCGTGCCGCTGCGCATCAGCACGCGCTGGCGCACATCGCGCCAGTTGACGCGCCAGATGGCGATGGCGGCATTATCATAGCGGCCCGCCGCCAGATCGTCCTCGTTCAGCGAGGCCGCCGACAGCGCCCCCGCCAGGGACAGATTGTCCACCGCCAGGCCCAGCGCGGACTGAACCTCGCTGGCGGTAAAGCCGCTGGCCGCCTGATAGGTCACGCCGTCAAAGGCCAGCGGCCGGTCATGGTCGGTGAACCCCTGCACCAGGCCGTCGCCGCGCGTCAGCCGCCAGCACCAGCACAAGGTGGTGGCGCCGCCGTCCAGATGCGCCTGCATCCCGTCGGGCAGTATTTTCACGACAGCACCTCGATCAGCGCGATGGCGGGAATCTCACCCGCCGTGAAGGTGGCCAGGTTGACCGCCAGCGCGTCGCTGTCGAAGCGCACGGCGCAGTCGAAGGCATAGCCCGCGGTGATCGCCGCGCCATCGGCGGGGGCCGCCGCGAAGCCGATGGTCCCGCCCGCCACGGTGACGGCGGTTTCCACGCCGTCCACCGCCGCCCGCACACTGCCCGCCACAGGCCGGGTAATAGGCCGCGTCCACGACCCCACGCCCGAGGCATAGGTCTTGATCAGCGCAAGGCTGGTGGTGACGCCGTCGCCGGTGGCGATGGCCTGGTCAGCGGGCGACGGAACGCCGCCGGGGACGCAGGACTTCCAGTCGGTGAAATCGCGGAAGCGGAAGGCATAGAGGCGGCCCTGACGCGCCTCGAAAAAGGCGATCACTTCGGCCAGATCGTCCAGGGTCCGCACGCCCGAGCCGATGTCGAACTGGCGGCGCGATCCGGCCCAGACCGCATTGCGCTCCTCATGGCCGGAACCCAGGGTGACGATCTCGGTCCGGCGCACCGGCCCGCCGGTGGACTGGAAGGCAATGGCCAGCGGAAAGCTTATGTCATGAAAATTCACGAGACGAACACTCCGTATCCTCCCCCCGCATGACGACCGTCATGGACGGGGGGAGATGTCGCAGCGATGGGTCGGCGGAGCCGACCGAGCTGTGACAGAGGGGGGAGGGGTTAGAGATTTCGATTTCCCTGCGCGATGGCGCGCGCCATCATCGCCGCCACCTGACTTTTCGATTTCTGGAACGAGGCCGCGTCGGGGGTGGTGATGTTCACCGTCACGCTGGCGGGCTGCGCTCCCAGCGCGGCGTGGGATGTGATCTCGCCATGGCCCGACGGCGTGAACAGTTCCGGCCCCTGCTCGCCCACCAGATAGCTGCCGCCGGGCGCGACCGGGCCGCCCGCCGCGCGCGCGCCTGCCACCGGCAGCAGCGCGCCCGCCAACGAACTGGCCAGCGAACCGACCAGCCCGCTGACCGGCTTGACGATGAACTGGCTGACCGCGATGCGGTCGAAATCGGCCAGGATGGCGGTGGTGAGCTGCGAGATGGAATCACGCCCCGACAGCGCCGCCCGCGCGATGGTGTTGGAGACCGCGTTGAAGCTGCGCGCCACCGTCCGCTCGATGGTGTCGGCGGCGCTCTGCACCGGACCGCCCGCGAATCCGGTCAACGCATTGGCCGCCGAGGCCAAGGAGGTGTTCAGATCGTCATTGTCCGTGGCCATCCGGATGTTCCCGCATCAGTTGATCCAGTTCGCCGCGTGTCAGCCCCGGCGCGGCCGTGCCCAGATTTCCGTCCAGCAGGGCGCGCCATTCCGGCAGCGACATCCGCCAGAACACGTCCGGCGCAAGGCGCATGTGTCCCAGTCCCAGCGTCAGGCAACGGTTCCAGGAAAAGGGCTTTGGCGCGCCGCCGCCTCGCCTCCCTGCTCCAGACCCGCCCGCTCGAAGGCTTGCGTCACCGCGCGCATCAGCGCGCCCAGGTCGCAGGACAGGCGCGGCACCTCGGCCGGGCGCATGCCCTCGCCGCCGCCGCGCAGCAGCGCCGCCGCCACGATGGCCAGATCCGCCGCCTTCACCTGCGCCAGCCGCGCCGACACCTGTGTCAGGTCGGCCAGCCCCAGCCCATCCTCGATTTCGGCCAGCGCCCCCAGCGTCAGCAGCAGGCGGTATTGCCGCCCGCCCGCCTCCAGGTCCGCCTCGCCGCGCGCACGGTTCGCCATCACGCCGCCTCGAAGGTGAGCGCGCCGGCGCTGGCCAGGGTCAGCGACATTTTCAACTCGCCGTCATGCGCGCCGTCATATTGCAGGGCGGTCAGACGAAACGGCCCGGTCACCAGGCCGAAGCCGGGGATCACCACCTGGAAGCTGCCATTGCCGCCGCCGAAAAAGACGGCGCGCAGCGCCGCGTCCGAGGCCGCGTCCTTGAAGATGCCGGAGCCGGAAATGGTGGCCGACTTCATCCCGCCCGCCAGCAATTCGCGCCACATATCGGCGGAATCGGCATTGGTGATGTCCACCGCCTGAGCGTTGAAGGCCAGGGTGCTGGCGCGCAGGCCCGCCACCGTGGTGAAACTTTCCGGCTCGGCCCCGTTTCCGATCTTGATCAGCAGATCCCTGCCGCGCTTGGCCGTCATGATGCTCTCCTGGTTGCGTGGGTCACAGCTTGATGCGCCGGTAAGGCGCCAGCAGCGCCAGCGCGCTGTCCGGCGACGGCGCGGCATCGTCGCCGCGATGTTCGTAGAGCGCCGCCAGCAACATCAGGATGGCGCCGGCGATGGGCGCGGGCACATCGGCCGCCGCGCCATAGCCGCAGGTGAAAGCGATGGCGATGCCATTGACGGCGCGCAGGCCCGTGGGCGGGCTGCGGAACACCAGCCGCGATCCGGGCACACCCACGGTGTAGCCGCCGGCATCCAGCAACTCTTCACCGCCATCGGCGCGATAGAGCGTGACCGACGTCACCGCCCGCAGCGGCGGCAGCGGGATCTCGATTTCGGCCGCCGCCGAATCCAGCCACAAGGTCCAGCCCTGGGTGATGAAGGCGCGGCCGGTATGCCATTCGGCCCGGGCCCGCGCCGCCGGGATCAGCGATGCGATCAGCGTGTCTTCGTCATCGGTCTCGACCTTCAGCCAGGTCTTGGCCTGTTGCAGCGTCACCGGCTCGGTGGCGGGCGGCATGGTCAATTGCAGCGGCATCGCGATCCTCGGCAAAAAAGAAAGGCCCCACGGCGAGGGGTGAGGGGGAATAGCTGAAGGTCCAGTGGACCTTCAGCCCCCCGAACCGTGGGGCCGGTTGCCGCCACAGGGCGGCCTCGCGCGCGGACCAGCCGCACAGCGATACAATTCACGAATTCCAGAGACCCTCCTCCCCCTCATGCGCGTCAGCGCATAGGAGGGGAGGTGGCTTCAACGTGCGAAGCGGCGGTACGCCACGAGCGAAAGTTGAAGCCGGAGGGGGCAGAAGTTACTTATTCCAGAGACCTTCCTCCCCCTCCGCGTGCGTCAGCACGCCTGAGGGGGAGGTGGTTTCAACGAGCGAGGCATGTGCGACGGCGAGAGCCGGAGCAGCCGAGCGGAAGCTGAAACCGGAGGGGGTCAGAAAATTAAGACGCCGAAAACTTCAAAAGCTTGATCGCCTCGAAGTTCTGCACCCCGCCGCCCACGCGCTTGGTGGTGTAGAACAGCACATAAGGCTTGGCGCTGTAGGGATCGCGCAGCACCCGCACCCCCACCCGGTCCACCACCAGATAACCGCGGGCGAAATCGCCGAAGGCGATGGCATAGGCGCCCGAGGCGATATCGGGCATGTCCTCCACCTCCGTCACCGGATAGCCGAAGATGGTCGCCGCCTCGCCTGCCGCCGAACCGGGCTGCCACAGATAGTTGCCGCCGACGTCCTTCAGCTTGCGGATGGCGCTTTCGGTTTTGCGGTTCATCACCCAGCGGCCATTGGCGCGATAGGCCTGGCGCGGGGCATAGGCCAGGTTCAGCAGCGCGTCGGCGGGCGCATCCTCGGCATCCAGGAAGGCGCCGTCCGCGCCGGAGGCGACATAACCGATCTTGTCCCAGCTCCAGCTGCCGTCGGCCACCTTGGTATAGCTGAGAAAGCCCTTGGGCTTGCCCGAACCGTCGCCGCCGACAAAGGCCGCGCCTTCCTGTTCGGCGAAGACGATCTGCACCTCGTCGGCCAGCCACTGTTCGATATCCACCTGGCTGTCATCCAGCAGGGTCTGGGTGGCGGCGGGCATGGCGTAGAGCTCCATCGCCGGAAAATCCAGCGCCGCCAGGGTCGGGGTATTGGTCTGGCTGACGGTGCCGGTTTCGCCCACCCAGCCGCTGGCCGCGCCCGCCGTGGCGATGGGCTTGCGATAGGTGCCGCCGCCGATGGCCCGCACGGTGGAGATGGCGCGCACCGGCGAGGCCTTGGCCAGCACCCGGTCGATGGTGCGCTCGATCTCCAGCGGCACGGTATAACCGCCATCGGCGTTGCTGCCCGCGCTCATGGATTTGATTTCCATGTCCGGGCCCTCACCCTTGCGGACATAGCGGTCGAAGGCCTGCTTGCGCTCGGCCCCGGCCGGATCGAAAGCCTTGCGCTCGCCGCCCAGCGCGGGCCGCGCCGCCGCCAGCACCAGCGCGTCCAGCGTCTGCTTCTGCTCGGTCAGGGCGCGGTCGATGCGCGCCACCTTTTCTTCCTGCAGCACATCGCCGCCACGGCGCTCCAGCCCCGCCAGGCGCTCGTCATTGGCCTGCTTGAAGGCTTCGAAGCCCGACAGGAAATCGTCGAAAGCCTGCTTGATCTCGAAGGTCTGGCCGTGTTCGACGGCCTTGGTTTCCAGTTCCATAGATACTCCTGCTTGAATCAGGCGCCCATCGCGCCGGTTGCTTGCCGAATGATCCGCGCCAGGCCGGGCTCCGGTTCCTGGCCGGACGCCCGGCGCGCGCCGATGGCCGTGACCCTCGACCCTTCCAGCAACGGAAAGGTCACGACCGAAATTTCCCAAAGCTCGACCTGCTCCAAAATGCGCCCCGTTGCGCCGCGCCGGGCGCGCTGGGTGCGAAAGCCGATGGACAGGCCGTTCAACGCCCCTTCCGCCAGCAGCGCCGCGACATCGCGCGCCTGCTCCACATCGCGGGCCAGCCGCCCGCGCACATAGAGGCCGCGGCCGTCCTCGCGGATCAGCTCCCACACCCCGATGGGGGCGTGGGAAAAATGCTGGTAGAGCATCCGGACCTCACCGGCTCCGCGCCGCCGCAGCGAGGCGGCGAAGGCGCCCGGCGCTACCGTGTCGCCGCCGCCGTCGGCGACGCCGAACAGCGAGGCATAGCCCTCGAACTGGTCCGGCCCCAGCGCCGTCAAACCGGCATGGGTGTTCTTGCGCGCCAGCGGACGCCGCGCGTGGACGATCTGTACCACTGTCTGTGTCTCTATTGTTGGGCGCGGTCGAGCTTGGCTTCGATACGGTCCAGGCTTTCCTTGATGCCGCGCACCTGTTCCTCGATCACCGCGACCTTGGCCACGGCGGCCTGGTCGGCGGCGCGGCCGCGCTCCAGGTCGGCGATGCGCTCGGCGGCGCTTCCGGCCCAGAACAGCGCCCCCGCCGTCTGCAATAAAAAAGCCGCCACAAGGGCGGCCGGAAACTTCCTGTCGGGCGACGCCCGCAACTGCTCGGCGATGGTCATGTGCTCACATCATATCCCGCATGGGTCATACCGGCGGGCTGGAAGTCCCAGCCGCGCAGGATTTTCAACGCCGCCTCCAGCCCGTCTTTCACCGCGCCCCGCGCGATGGCGCCCCGCATCTGTTCGGTGTTCAGCAGCACCTGGGCGGCATGGTGGCCGCGCGGGCCGGGCAGCGACAGGAACAGCGGAATGGCGTTCATCACCCCCGTCACCACGAAATCCTGGAACCAGCGCTGGCGCACTGTCTTCAGGGGGTTGCCCACCAGCATCAGGTCGATGCCGGTCTCCATCCCGAAGGCGGGCGGAATGCCGCGCGTCTCCACTTGCGGGAACACACCGGACAGGTCGGGCCGCCAGCCGTCGCCGAAAATCTCCACCGTCCGCCAGGCGCAATAAAAACCACGGCAGACCTGCGGGCGCGTCTCATAGACGGCGCAGCCCTGCGCGCCGCGATGGCGGCAGGTCGCGCCCGACACCTTCTGGATATCGGGCTGGTCGATGCGTGGCACGGTGCAGCAGACCGTGCAGCCGCCGCAGTCGCGCCCCGGAACCAGTGTCATGCCGTCCCACATGCGCCGATCCTACACCGCTCATACCCGCCCGCCATCCTCCAGCGGCGAATAGCCCGCTGCCGCCCGCTTTTCATCGACGGTGAGGAAACTCGCGCCATCGAGCTTGGCCCACAGGCTTTCGCGCTGCGCCGCCAGCGCCTCCACCGCATCGGTATCGAAACCGATCCGCAGGCCATCGCCGAAACGCGGCGCCAGCCAGCGGGTCAGCGCCGCCGCCGTGCGCGCCACCAGCGGCAGCACCGCCTGGCGCCAGAAGGTCTGGTTGGCCTCGGCATAATTGGAATAGGTGTTGTCGCCGGGTATCCCCAGCAACATGGGCGGCACCCCAAAAGCCAGGGCGATCTCGCGTGCCGCCATGGCGCGGCTATCGGCGAAATCCAGGTCGGCGGGGGCATGGCTCATCGCCTTCCAGTCCAGCCCCCCTTCCAGCACCATCGGCCGCCCGGCATTGGCCCTGCCCTGATAGGCGTCCTCCAGCTCGCGCTTCCGCCCCCCGAACTGTTCCCCGCTGAGGCCCGCGCCCCCCCCGCCCTTATACCTAAGTGCGCCGCTGGGCCGGGCCGCATTGTCCAGCAGCGCCTTGGTCCAGGCCGCCCCGGCATTGTGGACCTCGATCGCCGCCCCCGCCACTTCCAGCGGCGACAGGCCGTAATAGTCGTCCAGCGGATGAAACAGGGCGGTGTGCAGCACCGGCAGGAAGCCCGAGGCGTCGCGCCCGATGCGCGTGGCCTGCCCGTCCACCACATAATCATAAGCCACCGGCCAGCCGCGCGGCCCCGCCACCACCTGGACCCGGTCGGGCCGCAGCACATGCAGCTCGCGCGGCGCCCCGTCCAGGGTCACGCATTCCAGATAGGCGTTGCCCGCCGTCTGGAGGAAGGCGTGCCAGCGCTCGAACAGGCCCGCGCCGTCCTCCATCCCGTTGGGCCGCGCCAGCAACGTCAGCAGCGGATGGCTGTCCAGTTCCCGGTCGCCGTCATAGAGCAACCAGGGCACGCTGGCCGCCGCGCCCGCGATCTTGCGGACACAGGCATAGGCGATGGTGTTGGTCATCACTCCCATGCGGGCCAGGCTGGCGGTGTCGCGCCCACTCCAGCGGGTGCGGCCCTGCAGCGACAAGGCGATCAGCGGCACGCCGCCCTTTGTCTCGGGTGGCGCTTTGCGGAAAAAATCGAACATGGTGATCCTACAGCTTGCGAATGCGCGGGGCGGCCCGCCGGGTTCCGAACAGATCGGCCAGCGCCCAGACCAGCGCGTCCATGCGGTCGGGACTTTTGCCGCCCCCACGCCCTTTGGAAGCGCCGTCGTAATGACACATCTGGTCCTCCAGTTCGGCAAAGCGCCCGGCATGATGGATGCGGCCCGCCTCGTACAGCGCCGCAAAGGGCGCGGCGCGGGCCAGCTTGCCGCGCGAGGCATGCACCAGCGTGACCGGCGCATCCGAATCCGCCTGGCGCAACACGCTGCGCACCATCTCGCCGCCCTGATTGGCCTCGGCGATGATCGCGTCAGCCTCGAAATCGGCAAAGGCGGTGATCGCCCGCGCCGCCCAGCCCGCGGGCGTCAGGCCGCCCGCCGACAGGCCGGCCAGCACATAGCCCTGGTCCGCATGGCGTCCCGCCACCACGATGCCGCATTCGTCACCGGCGATCCCGGCGGGCGGGTCCACCGCAACAATGATACGATCCAGCGCCGGGATATCCGCTACCCGCCTCTCCTCGATCCAGCCGCGCTTCCACAGCGCGCCGTCATGATCGGCGATCAGCTCGCCATCCAGTTCCTGCCGTCCCAGGGTGCTGGCGCCATAGCGCGCCTGCATGAAATCGTAAAAGCCGTCCGCCAGGTTGGCCTGGTTGTCGGCGGTGCGGCTGCGCGTCACCGCCACATCGGGCGAATCCAGCAGCGCCTTCAATGCCGGAATGTTGCGCGGCGTGGTGGTCAGCAGCATGCGCGGATCGGCTCCCAGCCGCAGCGTCATCAGCGCCATGTCCAGCGCCTCTTGCGGATCGCGCCATTTGGCGAACTCGTCGCCCCATACCCCGTCGAACTGATGGCCGCGGAAACTGTCCGGCTCCTCCGCCGACAGCAGCGTCGCGGTCGCACCGGACGGCCAGCGCACCAGATTGTTGGAGGGCTGGAAATCCAGTCCTTCCACCACGTTCAACAAACCCGATTCCCCTTCCACCATCACGGCGCGGACATCACGCATGGTCGCGCCCACCAGGCCGATACGGGCCATGCGGCCCTCCCGCACCTGTTCGGCCAGCCATTCGGCGCCGCTGCGGGTTTTTCCCGCGCCGCGCCCGCCCAGGAACAGCCAGATGCGCCAATCGCCCGGCGGCGGCAGCTGCGCGTCGCGCGCCCAGAACCGCCAGCCGTCCAGCGTCCGTGCGTCAGCCGCGCTGAGGCTTTCCAGCACCGCCCGCCTTTGCGGCGGCGGCAAGGCGTTTATCCAATCGGCGCTCCAACGCCGTTCGGGCCTGTCCGTCATGGGGGGTAATCTTCTTCTCGCGCACGGCGGCGCGTTCGCGTTCCAGTTTCGACAGCCGTTCCAGGGTGCGTTCCAGCGCCGCCAGGGTGCGGGCATCGGCGGCGCGGCTGCGGGCGTCGCCGCCCTCCTCCGCCTGGGCGATGGCCGCAAGCTGCTGTTCCAGGGTGGTCCTCAGTCGTTTCACCATTGTGTCCAGCCACTCCGTTTTGGGGGCGGTTTCGGGGGCCGCCGGGGTCTGTCCCGCCACGTCATGATCCTGTGAAGGCCCCGCCATGCCCGCACCGGGCCAACCTCCCCGGCGCGCAAGCGCATGAACAGGGAGGGGCCCGTAGCACCGGTCAGGTGCGAAGGGCGGAGGGGGAAGGCGCAATCCGGGGAGTGGTCGTGATGTAAGGTTCATCTGCGCGCCCGGTCAATGGCTTGGCACGATTTCCATCGCCTGTGCCACGCCCCCACCTTGAATCCGCCGCAAATATCGGTCAGCTATCCGCCCCATGCCCGCCCCCCAGGACCGCTGGACCCGCGAGAATTTACGCCAGGTGACGCGGATCACCGACCGTTATGCGCCGGCGTTCGCGATCGTGATGGCGGTGATCGCCCTGCCGCTGGCGCTGCTTTACCTGCTGCCGGTGTTCCTGGGCCTGTTCGCGCCGCCGCTGGATCCCAAGGTGGACCTGTATGCGGTAAACCGGCCGCTGGCCTTCACCTTCCTCGATACCGAAGGCAACGAGGTCGGCCATCGCGGCGCCATCGTGGGCGACCGGCTGCAACTGTCGGAAATGCCCGCCTATCTGCCCGCCGCCTTCATCGCCATGGAGGACCGGCGCTTCTTCGATCACAACGGCATCGACCCGCGCGGCCTGGCCCGCGCCATCATCCTGGACCTGCGCGCCGGGCAGGTGGTGGCAGGCGGCTCCACCATCAGCCAGCAGACCGCCAAGATCGTCTACACCAACCAGCAGCGCACGTTCTCGCGCAAGCTGACCGAGCTGGTGAACGCGGCGGGCCTGGAAAAGTCGCTGACCAAGGACCAGATCCTCCAGCTCTATCTCAACCGCATCTATCTGGGCAGCGGCGCCTATGGCGTGGACGGCGCAGCCCGCGTCTATTTCGGCAAGTCGGCGCGCGACATCAGCCTGGCCCAGGCGGCGATGCTGGCGACCCTGACGCGCGCGCCCAGCGTCTTCTCGCCGCGCCGCGACCTGCTGCGCGCCCAGCAGCGCGCCTCCTATGTGCTGGATTCGATGGTGGCGCATGGCGCCATCACCGAGGCGCAGGCCGCCCAGGCCCGCGCCCATCCGGCGATCATCACCGACCGCGCCGCCGCTTCGGCCCGCAATTATTTCCTGGACGCCGCCGCCGACCAGGCGGTGAAGCTGGCGACCGTCAACGGCACGCCGCCCGCCGCCGACATGGTGGTCAAGACCACGATGGAGCCCAGAATCCAGGAAGCGGCCCGCGCCGCCGCCGCCAAGACCATCGCCAAATACGGCAAGCGCTCCAAGGTGCATCAGGCCGCCGTGGTGGTGATGAAGCCCGACGGCGCGGTCAGCGCCCTGATCGGCGGCGTGGATTATCAGGACAGCGTCTTCAACCGCGCCATCCAGGCGCGCCGCCAGCCCGGCAGCGCCTTCAAGCCCTTCGTCTTTTTGACGGCGCTGGAGAACGGCATCACCCCCTGGGACTGGCGCGACGACGCCCCGGTGGACATCGCCGGTTACACGCCCACCAACTATGGCGGAAAATATTACGGTACCATCACCCTGGCCGACGCGCTGGCCCACAGCGTCAACACCATCACCGTCAATCTGGCGCAGGAAGTGGGCATCCGCACCGTCATCAACACCGCCAGGCGGGTCGGCATCACCTCGCCCCTGCCGGCCAATGCCAGCCTGGCGCTGGGCACCGCCGAGGTGACGCCGCTGGAACTGACGTCCGCCTATGCCGCCTTCGCCAATGGCGGCTTTCATGTCGAGCCTTATCTGATCACCGAGATCACCATCCTGGGCAAGCCGGTCTATCAGCGTCACGCGCCGCCGCCGCGCCGGGTGATCGCCGAAGACGTCAGCCACGACCTCAACGCCATGCTGTTCGGTGTGGTGGCCAACGGCACCGGCGGCAACGCCTCGCTGCATGGCCGCGAGGCGGCGGGCAAGACCGGCACCACCCAGGATTCCCATGACGCCTGGTTCGTGGGCTACACCACCGACTATGTCGCCGCCGCCTGGGTCGGCAATGACGACTCCTCGCCCACCCGCAATGTCACCGGCGGCACCCTGCCCGCTTATATCTGGCGCGACACCCTGCTGGCGGCGGAAAAGGGCTTGCCCTATCGCCCGCTGGCCCGCTCGGTCCCGCCGCCGCCGGAAGACGACATGCTGATGGCGTCGGGCGCCGCCTGGGGCAATGCCGAGGATGAACTGGCCACGCCGCCGCCCGAGGCCCAGACACAGGAATTGCCGCGCAGCGAGCGCCGCCGGCGCGGCGGCCTGCTGGGCTGGCTGTTCGGCGATGACGAGGATGACGCGCCCGCCGGATCCGGCCGCTGACTTAGTTTTCCATTGCGGCGTGCTATAAGGCGGCATGACCAGCCGCCGCGCCCTTCTCGCCCTGCCCGCTCTTTTGCCCTTCACGCGCGCCGCGCGCGCGGCCACGAAAATCCGCTTCGTCACCGACTGGAAAGCCCAGGCCGAGCATGGCGGCTTCTATCAGGCGGTGGCCGACGGCCTCTATGCCCGGCGCGGCCTGGAGGTGCAGATCGTCCAGGGCGGACCGCAGGTGAACGTGCCCCAGCTTC
>ERZ778022.3047-NODE-3047-length-16323-cov-4.380256_pt1 | contig 16323 bp, 15 predicted proteins | sample MGYA00375752_ERZ778022 | MGnify/ENA primary metagenome ERZ778022 (study PRJEB29350, sample SAMN05389826) | bioreactor metagenome | isolation source: Thiocyanate bioreactor | place: South Africa: University of Cape Town | collected 2014-04-04 ... | reverse complement strand
GCCAGTTCAACGGCCGTCAGATCGGGCCCGCGAGTGTCGCCGACGACATCGCCAAGGGCGCCGACCCGAAGAAGTTCGCGCCCGCCGGCTACCCGACGCTGCCCGGCTGGTCCTATCGCAACCAGTGGTGGGTGAGCCATGACCCGCATGGCGTGTACATGGCGCGCGGCATCCACGGCCAGTCGATCTACGTCGATCCCAAGGCCGAGGTCGTCATTGCCCGCTATGCCTCGCATCACGCGGCGGGCAACGTGAACAACGATCCTGTCACATTGCCGGCTTTCGCGGCCGTCGCGCGGGCGCTGATGGCCTAAATTCGGGGGCTGGGCCGACACGCCTGTGGCCATCCGACCACGGTATGGCTCCCTGCGAGCAATGCCGGGCTGTTCCGCAGGCGACTTCATCGACTATGCTGGCGCCGCTTGATCGGAGGTGGGGATTCAGGGGGTTGTGACTTTGCGTAGGTCGGTACTGGGTCGCGTCATAGCCCTCGGCTTGATCGCCATAGCGGCGGCTGCGTGCGCGGGCCCCGAGCGCCATGCCGTGCCGTCCGCCCTCGTATCGGATGCGAAGGTGCCAATCGCCGGCGCGACGCGCTTCTGCCGCGATGGGGGTCCGAAGGACATCTACGCCTTCGCCCAGAACCACATGCCGAACGTGCGGCGCCTGGCCGCCAGCGCCACGATGAAGAACGGCCGTCCGCACGTCGAGTACCTCGCGCTCTCCGCCGGGGCGGAGGATGGCGCGTTCGGCGCCGGCCTGCTCACTGGCTGGTCGACGCGCGGCGACCGCCCCCGCTTCGAGGTCGTAACCGGCGTCAGTGCCGGCGCGCTCATCGCCCCCTACGCCTACCTCGGCCCGCGCTACGACAATCAGCTTGCCGAGGTCTGGCGCAACTTCGACTCGGGCTCCGTCGCGACCCCGCAGGTGCTGGCCGGCCTGTTCGGTGCCGATGCGCTTGCCGACTCCACCCCGCTTCGCGAATTGATCAAGAAGCACGTCAACAGGCGGATGCTGGCGGAGATCGCGCAGGAATACCGCAATGGCCGCCTGCTCCTGATCGGCACGACCAATCTCGATGCTCAGCGCCAGGTGATCTGGAACATGGGCGAGATCGCGGTTGCGGCCGCGCGCGATCCCGAAGCCGCTCAGCTCTTCCGCGACGTGCTGCTCGCCTCGGCGTCACTCCCCGGCATCTTCCCGCCCGTGCACGTCAAGGTGCGCGTCGGCGACAAGGTCTTCGAGGAGATGCATGTCGACGGCGGCCCCACGCGTCAGGTGTTCCTGGCGCCGGCGCAGTTCTCGCTGAAGACGTTCGATCGTCTCTATCAGACGCCGCCACACCGCACTGTCTACGTCATCCGCAACGGCAAGATCGGCCCCGAGTACGAGGCGGTGCGCTCGAACGTGCTGGCGATCAGCGCTCGCTCGTTGTTCACGCTCACCAAGCATCAGGGCATGGGCGACATCAATCAGATCTACGCCATGACCGAGCGCGATGACGCCGCTTTCCGCCTCACGTCGATCCCTCAGAGTTTCAACGTCAAGGCCACCAAGGCTTTCGACCCAAACTACATGCAGGCGCTGTTCGAGGTCGGCCGCCAGCTCGGCCAGAGCGGCAATGCCTGGGCCCCTACGCCGCCCGAAGCCGTGCGGATCGCGGCGCAGCGATAGCGCCCCCGAACTAGACGGGTCTGTTCGATCCAAATGGAACCGCAATCCCCCTCCCCCAGCGCCAAAGGCGCGCCTTTGGCGCGATGGTGGGGAGGGGTTAGGGGTGGGGGGAATCCCCTACCGCCAGCGTTCTGCAATCCCCCCCTCCTAACCTCCCCCACAAGGGGGGAGGGATTAGCTGGCGGCCACGCGCCTCGTTTCAGCCGTCGCCTTTGCCATCTCCAGGCGAAAACAGGCCGATCGTCGCCATGAGCCGGACGAGCTCCGTCTGACGGCCGGTGCCCGTCTTTGCAAATACGCGGCGCAAGTGCGTCTTTATCGTATTCGCGGATATCCTGAGCTGGATCGCGGCTTCCGGGATGCTGAGGCCCGATACGGCCGCGAGGGCGACCCGCGCCTCCGCGCGCGTCAGTCCATAGGCCTCCATGATCAAGGCCGCGGGAATGCCCACACGGTTGGCCGGGTCGACGATGAACAGCATCACTGCCGCATCGGGCATCCGAAGATCCGCAAAGCGTCCGATATCCTTCCCGCGCACGGAGGATACGAGGATCGTCAATGGCGTCTCATCACTCGGGCGCGGCACGGAGATCGAGGCCGAGGGCACGCCGTGCAGCGCGGCGCGAACGAGCGCGGCGAGGCGCTGCGCGTGGAGAGGCGAACGCACCGTGACGCTCGTGCGCCGCAGTTCAAGTGGCCCGTCGTGTGCGCTCAACGCACGCGCCGCCGCATTGGCGTAGAGAACGCACGCGCGCTGGTCGAGAAGAACCACGCCGGCAGTGAGCCGGTCGAGGATGCGGAACTGGCCATCCTGCAAAGCTCGATAGCCATCGATGCGGAACGCTAATCCGAGCGATCGACGCATATGGGGAATGAGTTGCTGGAGCCAGTCCTGGTGACTTGCGTCGAGCGGCCCTTGGCCGGCGCTGCGGCACAGATTGAAGGCGACGCAGAAATCCCCGCGCGCAGCGAGCGCGATCATCGTGTTGTGCGCGACATCCTGCGGGCGCAGCACCTCGTCGAAGAACGATGTATGGCGAAGAGAGGCAAGCGGGACGACCTCATCGGACAGAACGATCCGCCCCACGGCCTGCCTCTGCATGGCACTGTTCCAGGGGTTTTGGATGTGCCGCGTCTTGTAGGCCTGATTGCATTCCTCGCTGAGGCGCCCGTTGTAGTCGAAGAAGACCGTCTCTGCGCCGTACGACTGGCCAAACAGGATGCCGCCTTGGCCTCCCGTCAGATCGGCGATGTGCGTCAGCACGGACCGCCACGTATCCGGCTCGGTCGCGGTGTCGTAGATGGCGTCGAGAAGACTTTCAGGATGCTCGATCACGCGCGCCAATGCACAGCCCTCGTGTTCGCAACCAGGCTCCGGGAACCAAAGGTAATCATCAGCCTGTCAGCGTTGCATGACAAGATGCGGCGAACGATCGAGGATTTGAGAGACCGGCATAGTTTTAGCCAGCGAGCGCGAGCGCACACGGTTGCCGAAGTGCGCCGCGCTCTTGAACGGCGTCTTTTTCCCATCCCCTCCGGTCATCGACGCGTGGTCGAGCGGTCCGAAAGGAAGTCCAGATTCCTGCGGGCTGCTGCGTGGTGCGGGTCGATGGCCAGCGCGCGTCGGAAGTCCGCCGCCGCACGATCCCGACGGTTCTCCTGCAGGTAAACCTCTCCGCGATTGTTCAAGGCGCCCGCATACTCCGGCAAAAGGTCGATCGCGGCGCCGAAATCGGCAATCGCGCGTGCAAGCTCCTGCTTCCGCCGCCATGCGACGCCGCGATTGTTGTAGGCATAGGCATTCGTGGGATCGAACCTCAGGGCGACAGAGAAGCCGGAGATCGCCTCGTCGTAGCGCTCGGCTTTGAGGAGTGCGAGGGCGCGATTGTTCACCGCGTCGGCGCGATGCGGATCTAGCTTCAGCACCTCGTCGAAATCGGCGATGGCAGGATCGAGCTTGCCGAGCTCCAGGTGCAGCGAACCGCGGTTGTAGCGGGCATTCACGTAGTTCGGGGCAAGGGCGAGCGCCCGGCTGTAGTCGTCGATCGCCCCGTCCATCTGCTCATCACTCGCCCACGTCGAATCGATGATGAGCGAGCATCCAGCGACGGCCTCGTCAGGATCAGCGGCATTCGCGCAGTCCTCGATCGGGTTGGCGAAGGAAGCTCCAGCTAGGAGGACGCTTGCGGCAAGCACGGAACAGGCAAGCAAGCGGCAACGCAATTGCGCAGAACGTGGCATGGTCCTGACCCGCTGTCGCTGTCCGCAGCCGCGCCTTCGATTGCATGGATCGATACCGGCCGCGAAGCCTCGGCCGACACCACGCGGGCGCCGCGACAGCGAAGCAGGATTGGCCGCGCGCCGCGTCACCCCATCGGGTGATACGATCTTAGCGCGCGGCTCGATTTTGGTCGCCAGGGGCGGCGACTGTGGCGCAGCGGTGCCGCGCCACCCAAGTCATCGCACCATTTATTGGCTGCCCAGGCCCAGGAAGCTTTGAACCCGCGTAATGGCCGGCGGGTTCCACTTCCCGACCAGCGCTTCAGCCTTCGGCGCATAAAGCCGCATCGTCAGGTTGCACGGCCCGCCCGGCGCCGGAAGCCAATTCGACTCCCGGTCCGCTCCTGGGCTGTCCTTCTGGATGAAGAGATCGAGCGATCCATCGCCATTGTACTTCAGCGGCATCCAACTGCTGATGGCGAACCTGTTGAGTGAGTTCGCAACCTGGAAGCCCTCGGGATCATAGAGCGTGAGCGACCAGAATGCGCTAGCCGGCGGCGTCTCACCCTTCTCGAAGTGCAGTGTGTACTTGCTCGCGCCATCTAGCGGCTTGCCGGATTCATCGCCGAGATTGAGAGGATAGATCGCATCCTCCGGCAAATTTGCGCCAAGACCGAGCTGCGAGACGATGGCGCGCTTCAAGTAGTAATTTCCGTAGACGCCCATGGTGTCGGTGTTCATCGACCAGCCATTTACAGCGCGGGCAAGCGTCGCCACCTTCCACGCCATCAATCGCTGCGCTTCCTCGGGAACCGTCGCGAGGGCATCGCGGACAGCAGGCGCGGCCTTGTCCAGATCGAAGCTCTTGCCCGGCTCGATGCCGATCTTCTTCATCTGCGCGACGATCGGCTCATCGGTGAGATGGGGCGGATTGACCTTCATTAGCTCGGCCCCATACGCAAAGAGCTGTCCTGCGGTCATGCGGTCGACTTGCTCTTTCGGCGGCGTCTTCATGTCGAGCGTCGAATCGATCGCGGCCTTGACCGGTACCGGGCTCTTGCCCCACTGGGATAGCGGCGTGACCTTGTAGCCGGCCTGGATCTTGTGAACGGCTTCGTAGTCGGGCGGCCCATCGGTCTTCGTCCGTCCGATGATCCACACGTGAGGCGTCGGCGCGTCGACGCGCATCATTTCCGCAGGCACGGTTCCGTTCCAGCCGCGAGGCACGACGAGATAGTTCGCGGCCTGCGTTCCCGTGGTCCGCCAGCCGGGTGAGGCGAACACGTCGGTCCACATGTCGAGCATGGGCAGAAGGTAATATCGGCCGTTCGTATCCGGCGCCGAGACCACCATCGGCTCCTTGGTGAGATCGAGCCACGCGCTCGAATACAAGGTATCGAAGTTCGGGCGCACGACGGTCTTGAAGTCGGCAGACGGGTATGAGGGGATGTTAACGAACGTGTTCGCGGGCCCCTTCCCGACCTCCTTGCCGGCCTCCATGTTGATGGATTGCCTGCGCGTGAGGTCCATCGTCACAAGAGGATAGAGGTAGACATAGGCATTCACGCCAATGCTCCGCATGTCTTGCTCCGAAGCAGGTTCAGCTTGAGCAAGGAGCGGTGGTGCTGCAATTGCACCCGACAATGACAGGCCAAGCAACACGGTTAGAGCGCTGCGTTTCATGTGCGGTGTCCCTTTCAAATAATACCGCCGACACAGCGTTCTCACCGGATGATCACCTCACCCGGATTGACGTGCGTCCACGAAGCCGATGAAGCTTTGGCCGATCGCCCTCAATTCATCAGACGAAAATCAACCGACCGGTGAGACATGGCTTGCGATCATTCTCGGCAACGGCGCGGACAATGTCGGCTAGGGAGAACCCTGATGCTCCGACGGCCAAGTGTGGTGTCGCGCATGAGCTCGCGCCTTCCCCCGAAGCGTTAATGATCGCGCAGAGGCGGGCACCCGCCCGGGCGCCGCGGGGCTGTTCGGCCTCACGTACGCGCGCTGTGATCCGCTAGCTTGCAGCTCGTTGCCGCCCGCCGCCTGGCAGCCCGCCGACGCACCAGTACAAAGAGGCCGATGCCTCCAAGAGCCGCGAGGCCCAATCCGATCTGGCCGAAAAGAGCCAGCCCTGCGCCACCCGCCGCACCGAAGGCCAGGAGCGCGGATCCCACGATCGGCGCGCAACATACCGCGCAGGCGCCAAGCGCGACGCCGCCGACAGCCGCAAGCCCATTAACCGTAGACTTCTGTTTCGTGATCATGGCAGGCGGCCTCCGTCGCTCGAGTTGACACGGCTGGAGCCTACGCCTTCAAGTAACTTGAAGGGCAATAGGAGAGTTCGGAGATGTCCTCTCGATCCGGCGCGCTGAGCATTGGAGCGCTCGCGAAGGCAGCAAGCGTGTCGACGCCGACCATCCGGTACTATGAAGAAATCGGGCTACTGCCCAAAGCCGGACGCAGCGCGAGCGGGCAGCGCCTGTATGAGAAGGCGGATGTCGAGCGCCTTACTTTCATCCGCCGCTGTCGGGATTTCGGATTTTCCATCGATCAGGTGCGATTGCTCTCGAGCTTGTCGATCAGCACCGACTCCGATTGCGCCGAGGTGCGCGACATTGCACGCCTTCACCTTGTCGAAGTGCGAAAGCGGCTCGAGGAGTTGCGCGGGCTCGAACGCAGTCTCGACGGCTTCGTGGAGCAATGTGACGCGATCTGCGCCGGCGGGCCAGCTTGCGATTGCGTGGTCTTCAAAAAGATTGCCGAGCCGTAGATCGAGATCCACGACCGCCGAAGCACGGCGAAGCAGGATTTGCCCAAGTCCGGGTTCCCGGAAGGGAAACGCAGCTCACCGCTCAAGCCCCCGGCATTCCATGCGCGATGATCTTGCGCATGACGCTCGGGAGCGCGACGTCGTCGAGGTCGCGGCGGTGCACCCAGCGGCAGCGCTCGGGCTCGGCCCATAGATCGACGACGGCCTCGTCGCGCACGAGCGCACGATAGACCGTCAGCTCGAGACGGAAGTGCGTGAAGACGTGCACGACGCTGCCGACCACGGGCCACCAGTCGCCGCGCAGGGGGGTGCGGCGGAGCGCCTCCTTCGCCACCGGCCGCATCTCCGTCCATTCCGTCGAAGGCACCTCCAGCATGCTCGCGAGCAGGCCCGTCGGCGGACGCTGGCGAAGCAGAATGCGCCCGCCTTCGCTGATCGCCAGGAAAGCCGTGCCGAAGCGCTCCGGCCGCGGCTTCTTCACGGCGCGCGCGGGCAGGCTCGCCTCGATGGCCATGGCGTGCGCGGCGCAATGGCGCTCGATCGGACAGACGAGACAGGACGGACGGCGCGGCGTGCAGATGCTGGCGCCGAGATCCATCATGGCCTGCGCATAGTCGCCGGCGCGCTTTTTCGGCGTGAGCGTAGCCGCGAGGCGCTTGAGCTCGGCCTTGGCGCCCGGCACCGGCTCGGCGACCGCAAAGAGCCGCGCGATCACGCGTTCGATATTGCCGTCGACAGGCGTCGCGCGGCGGCCAAAGGCAATGGCCGCAATCGCCGCCGCCGTATAAGGGCCGATGCCCGGCAACTCGCCGAGGGCCGCCTCCGTATCCGGGAACTGCCCGCCGTACTGCTCGACGACGGCACGCGCGCAGGCGTGCAGGTTGCGGGCGCGGCTGTAGTAGCCGAGCCCTGCCCATGCCGCGAGCACGTCATCGAGATCAGCCGCCGCCAGCGCCGCCACGTCCGGCCAGCGCACGAGGAATTTGAGGTAGTAGGGCGTGACCGTCTTGACCGTCGTCTGCTGGAGCATGATCTCGCTCAGCCAGACGCGATAGGGATCCGCCGCCTTGCCCGGCGCCATCCGCCATGGCAGGTCCCGGCGCTCGCGCTCGTACCAGTCGAGCAACGACGCGACCGTGCCCGGACCGGGTGCCGGCCAGATGTGTTGCAGTCTTGCCGCAGCGGTCATGCGATCGCCCCGCCCCCGCGCCCCGAATCATTAACCCGATGTTAAGCACGACTCGCACGAATGGGAACTGAGCGGGGGCGCTCTCAGCGAGCAGAGTTCCGTAAATGTCGCAAATGTCACGCTATTCCGCATCCGGCAAGGGCACTTTCGGTGCCAAGGCAGTCGGCAGCATGGTGCCGAGCCTGACCCGTAAGGCCTTCGAACGCTTCGGTTTTTCGACTGCGGCCCTGCTCACGGACTGGGCCGGGATCGTCGGCAAGGACCTTGCCCGCTACACATCCCCGGATCGCCTGAAATGGCCGCGCGGCGGCCACGGATCGGATGGCGAGACGTCCGGGCCTGAGCGGCAGGGCGCCACCCTCATCCTCCGCGTCGACCTCGGCCGCGGCATCGACGTCCAGTACCGCGCCCGCCAGATCATCGAGCGCATCAACGCCCACTTCGGCGATCGCGCCATCGCCGAGCTCCGCATCATCCAGGCGCCCGTCGAGGGTGCGCTGCCGCCCATGCCGGAAGCACGGCCCGCGCGCCGAGCCTTCGACCGCGCCTCAACCGCGCCGCTGGTGGCTGCCGTCGCCGACGACGGTCTCCGCGCCGCGCTCGAGAAAATGCAGGCCGGGCTCACCAGCCGCGGACATCGGTAGGTCGCGCTTACTTGTTTGCCGCGGGCTGCCGGGAAGAGGTGCTGTCGCCTCGTTCCGTGGTGCCATGCCCGCGGCGGCTCCCCGCTGAAGGCCCCCCTCACCCCGTCTTTTATGGACTTGGAGCGCGCCGCAGGCACACCACTGTCCCCTCTCCCCGCTTGCGGGGAGAGGGTTAGGGTGAGGGGCGGCGGCAAACGCCAACGTCGCACAAGCTCCCACCCCTCATCCTAACCTTCTCCCCGTAAAGGACGGGGAGAAGGGACCTGTCGCGCTCGCGGCGAGCACTTTGCTCATAAATGCGGGAGGGTCCGGGAGGGTGTCCCTCCCGGTAGAGCGCGAGACTAGTCTCGCTCGCGCTGCAGGCGCGACCCGCTCACTCCAGCCCCGCGACCTTCGGCCTATACTCATCCCACGGCATGGCGCGCTCGTAGATCGCCGACGCGCGCAACAGCGCCGCATCGGCCCCACGCCGCGCGACGAGCTGGATCGCGATCGGCAGGCCATCCGAGTGCAGCCCCGCCGGCAGCGTCACCGCGGGATTGCCGGTGAGATTGAAAGGATGGGTATACGGATACCAGGCCTTGCGGATGCTATCGACGACCTTGCCTTCAATCTCGATGGGATCGAAGAGCCGCTCCTGAATGGGCAGCGCGGTGCGCGAGAGCGTCGGCATGAGAATGAGATCGTAGCGGTCGAACCAGCCCTGGACCTTCCGATAGATGGCCGTGCGCTGAAGCGCGGCGCGCGCGAGCATCTCGGCGGTGTGCTGGCCGCCGCCCGCCATCTGGCGCACGAGCGTCGGGCTCATCTTATCGCGCCACTTCGGGAGCTGATCGGCGAAGCGCGCATTCCAGAGCGCGGTCGAGACGACGAGCCACATGGGCTCGGTCGGCTCCATGTCATCGCCCATGGGCTCGACGATCGCGCCGAGATCGCCGAGCGCGTCGGCCACCTGCTCGCAGCGCGCGAGGATCTCGCTGTCGACGACCGTATTGCCGACATAGGGGCGCCAGCCAATGCGCAGGCCATCGAGCGTCCCCTCACCGCGCGCAGCCTCGACGAGGCCTTCCGTCGAGGCGCCGAAGGAATGGATGTCGCTCGGGTCGGCGCCGCCCATAGCCTCGAGCATGAGGGCTGTATCCATCACATTGCGCGTCGTCGGCGTGATGTAGGACATGTTGCCGAACGTATCGGGCGCCATGTCGTGCGGCACGAGACCGAGCGACTGCTTGAAGCCGACGACGCCGCAGCAGGCCGCGGGAATGCGCGTCGAGCCGCCGGCATCGGTGGCAATGGCGAGCGGGCCGACGCCGACAGCCATGGCCGCAGCCGCGCCGCCCGAGGAGCCGCCACACGTGCGGCTAGCATCATAGGGATTGCACGTCCGACCGAAGAGCGGCGCCTCGGTGAAGGGCATGTGCCCGAATTCCGGCGTTGTCGTCTTGCCCATGAGGATCGCGCCGGCTGCCTTCAGTCGCGCGACCGACACCGCATCTGCAGCAGGAATATTTTCCGCGTACATATGCGAGGCAAATGTCGTGCGCACGCCCTTGGTGTTCACGAGGTCCTTCACGTGGAGCGGCACGCCGTGAAGCGGCCCCACCGCATCGCCGCGCGCGACGGCCTCGTCCGCGGCCCTGGCATCGCGCAGCGCCTCCTCGGCACAGATCGTGATGAAGCAGTGGAGCGCCGCCTGGGCCTTCTCGGCGCGCTGAAGGGTCGCCCGCATGACCTCGACAGCCGAGGCTTTGCGGTCGCGGATCAGGGCGGCGATCTCGGCAGCTCCGAGCCAGGCGAAGTCGTTCGACATCAGGACAAGTGCTCCTCACTTCATGGGACTGTCGTCCGGCACGGCTAGTGGGGCAGCATGGATCAACCTCAGCCCCGGATGGCCGTCTCTCGGCGAACTCTACGTCGAATGAAGGTCACTGACACCGCACATGCGGCCATAGGCCGTCAGCAAATATGGTTGACCTCGATCCGAGACAACATCAAGCTTTTGCGGGGACCATGCGAGGTGGCAAGGATCGCCCAAGCGAGATCCGGGAGGATCTGAGCCTGCTCGAACGTAGGAACATGCTCGTCGTACTCGGCGCGATGGTCGCGCTGGCCATCGGCATTCTGCATCCGGGATACGCGGGCGATGCGAAACTGCCGAAAGAAATCTCGTGGAGCACCTACGAGAGCGGCTCGTCGGCCTACGCGCAGTCGATCGGCATCGGCGCCCTGCTCAAGAAGAAGTACGGCACCGAGCTCGGCATCGTTCCGGCCAGCGGCGAGATCGGTCGCCAGACGCCGCTGAAGACAGGCCAGTCGCAGCTTTGCGCGTGCGGCATCGGCGCCTACTTCGCCCAGGAAGGCGTGCTGATGTTCGCCACGAAGGCCTGGGGACCGCAGCGCGTCCTCAACCTCTTCAACAACATCGGGACGAACGGCCAGCAGCTCGCGGTCAGCGAAACATCGGGCATCAGGAAGCCCGAGGACCTCAAGGGCAAGCGCGTCACGTTCGTGCGCGGCTCGCCGACGCTCAATCAGAACACCGAGGCCATGCTGGCGTTCGCCGGCTTGACGTGGAATGACGTGCAGAAGATCGAGGTTTCGGGCTGGGGCAAATCCATCCAGGCCGTGATCAACGGTGAAGCCGATGCCGCGTGGGGCAACACCGCCGCCAGCTACTACGTCAAGCTCATCAACTCGCCGCAGGGTCTCTTCCTGCCGCCGCTGCCGCATTCCGACGAGGCCGGGTGGAAACGCGCGCTCGAACGTGCGCCCTGGTGGTCGAAGTCGATGATCAAGACCGTCGCCCCCGGCTACAGGCACGCGGTCCCCTACGAGGGCAACAACTACCCCTATCCGATCATAGTCGCGGCAGCGGACACGCCGAACGATCTGGCCTACGGGCTCACCAGGGCCGTCATGGAAAACTATGCGGACCTCAAGGACGACGCGCCCGGCATGGATGGCTACCGCCTCGCGGTGCAGAACTTGAAATGGGTGCTGCCATATCACGCGGGCGCGATCCGCTACTTCAAGGAGAAGGGCCTCTGGAAGGCCGAGCACGACGTGCACAACGCCGAGCTCGTGAAGCGCCAGAACGTGCTCGCCGAAGCATGGAATGAAATGCAGGCCAAATCCGTGCCCGACGATAAGTTCGCGGAGGAATGGCTCAAGCTGCGCGCAGCAGCGCTGACGAAGGCTAATTTGCCCGTCATATTCCAGTAATCTCATCTACAAAGCGCACGCAAAAATCCACGACCGGCACCGGCCATGCGATCGCGAGCTTATGGTGCATTTCGCCGCGATCGCGCGCCCGCGACTTGTCCGCGCATTGGCCCTTGCCAGATGCCCCTTTTTGCGTGCAAGGAGTAAAAAGCCTTACTGGCTACCCGGCCCGGATCGCGACTCGGGTCGTGTCCGTCCAAGAACAATAAGAAACAGTCCGCCGGGTCCAATCCGCCGTTCTCGGGAGGAACGACTTTTGAGTGAGATGAATAGGGCCGCGCAAGCGGCCCGCATGGATTCGCCTAGCAGCACCGACGTCATTGCCGTCGATCGGCTGTCTCTTACGTACGGCGGGGGGGCCAGCGGCGTCCTTGCGCTTTCAGACATCAGCTTCTCCATTGCCGATGGCGAGTTCATCTCGATCGTCGGCCCCTCGGGCTGCGGAAAGTCCACCCTGCTCAAGATCCTCGCCGGGCTTCTGCCGCCGAGCGAAGGGCAAGCCAAGCTCAACGGCACGCCCATCCGCGGCGCGCGGCGCGACATCGGCGTCGTGTTCCAGACCCCTGTCCTCTTCCCGTGGCGCACGGTGCTCGGGAATGTCCTGCTGCCGGCCGACGTGCAGGGTCTCGACAAGGAGAAGATGCGCAAGCGGGCCATGGACCTCGTCCGGCTCGTCGGCCTCGAAGGCTTCGAGAACCGCTATCCGCGCGAGCTCTCCGGCGGCATGCAGCAGCGCGTCGGCATCATTCGCGCGCTCATCCACGATCCGGCGATCCTGCTCATGGACGAGCCGTTCGGCGCGCTCGACGCCATGACGCGCGAGACCATGAACGTCGAGCTGCAGCGCATCTGGATGGAAAGCGGCAAGACGGTTCTCTTCATCACCCACTCGACCTCGGAAGCGGTCTATCTCGCCGACCGCGTGATCGTCATGACCGCGCGTCCGGGCAAGATCGGCGACGTCTTCAAGGTCGACCTGCCGCGGCCGCGGCCTCTCGACATCATGAATACGGAGGCCTTCGGTGCCTACGTGAAGCGCATCCGCGTCGCGCTCAATGCCGATGGAGGATTGGACTGATGGGTGGCGCAAAGAATTTCATGCTGAGGCTGCTGCTGATCGCGGCCGTCCTGGCGGTGTGGGAAGTGCTCGTCAAGATGACCGGCGTGCCCGAGTACATCCTGCCGGCGCCGTCGCGGATCTTCTATGCGATGTACAATGGCATCAAGAGCAACGTCTATCCGCAGCACTTCTTCGTAACGCTGACGGAGACGCTGCTCGGCTTCCTCGTCGGCACCATCCTCGCCTTCATGCTCGGCACGGTCGTCGCACTCAGCCGCCGGGTCGAGTACTTCCTCTATCCCTTCATCGTGATGTTCCAGGCCATGCCGAAAGTGGCGCTCGCGCCGCTGATCATCGTCTGGTTCGGCCTCGGCCTCACCTCGAAGGTCATCAACGCGGCGCTCGTCGCGTTCTTCCCGCTGATGGTGAATACGATCGTCGGCCTGCGCTCGGCGGAGGAGGACCGCATCAATCTCATGCGCTCGCTCGCCGCCTCGCGCACGCAGATCTTCTTCATGCTGCAGCTACCGAATGCGCTGCCCTACATCTTCGCCGGGCTCGAGATCGCGATGATCTTCGCGCTCATCGGTGCGATCGTCGCCGAGTTCGTCGGCGCGGAGCGAGGGCTCGGGATGCTGATCCAGAGCATGAACTTCAATATGGACGTGGCCGGCCAGTTCTCGATCCTGCTGATCTTGTCGCTGCTCGGTCTTGTTCTGAATGGCATTGTAAACTTGGCCCGCCGCCACCTTCTTTTCTGGGAAACGGCGAATACGGGCGAGGAAACAGCTAACACGTCCAAAAAAGGAGGTTCGGTATGAGGAAATTGCTCGGAGTGAGCTTGGGGCTTGCCGTCGTCGGCAGCCTCCTTGCGGTTACGGCGGCCGAAGCGCAGACGACTGTGCGCGTCGGCTGGTGCGCGCGCACCATCAGCTCGGCGGCGGCGCCGTTCGCGATCGCCACGAAGCTCGGCTGGTACGAGAAGATGTGCGTGAAGGTCGAGCTCGTGCCTCTGCCAGGCTCGGGCGACTGCGCCAAGTTCGTCGCGACGGGCGAGACCATGCTCGCGCTGCCGTCCGTCGAGCCCGTCACCGTCATGCGCGCCCAGGGCGCCAAGATCAAGACGTACTACACGGCCTATCTCGGCAACATCTATGGCCTTGCCGTCCCCGCCGACAGCAAGATCCAGTCCATGAAGGACCTCAAGGGCAAGAAGATCGGCGTGATCGGCATGGCGTCTGCCAGCGCCATCATCGTCCGCGCCCTTGCCAAAGAAGAGGGAATGGATCCCGACAAGGACATCTCGGTCGTGGTTGCGGGTGAAGCCGGCCAGACGGCCGCCCTCGTCCGCAATGGCTCTGTCGACGCGCTCTCGCAGTTCGACACGCAGTATGCGCTCGTCGAGAACGCGGGCGTGAAGCTGCGCCGCCTGAAGCATCCCTCGATCGACAAATTCCCGTCGAACGGCTTCATCGCGATGGAAGACACGCTGGTGAAGAACCGCAAGGAGGCCGTCGCGATCGCCCAGGGTTATGCCATGGGCACGCTGTTCGCGCTGAACAATCCTGAAGCCGCCATCCGTCTGCTGTGGGAAATGTGGCCGCAGACCAAGTCGACCAGCAAGGACGAGGCGACGGCGCTCGCACAAGACATCTCGACGCTCAATGCGCGCGCAGTGTCATGGCGCCTCGAATCGGTCGGTGCGAAGAAGTGGGGCGAGAACCTCGTCGAGAACTACCAGGCCTACTTCGACTGGCTGCTGGCGAACGGCACGATCAAGGAGAAGGCCTCGGCCAAGGACGTCCTCGACAATTCGCTGCTCGACGACATCAACAAGTTCGATCAGGCAGCGGTCATCAAGGCCGCCAAGGAGTGGAAGCCGAAGTAATCGGCGACTGTCCTGCTCGGTTCATGCTCGTGGCTGGAAGCCGAAAGGCTTCCGGCCACATTTCATTTGAACTCGACGATGATGACGTGGGTCGGCGTATCGCCGATGTTCGCGCCGATGTGCGTCTGCGCGTCGGAGTAGAGCACGTCCCCCGCCTTGAACTCGCGGCTCAGCACTTTGCCGTCCGGCAAGGTGATGGTCCGCTTGAAGGGCCCGAGCGCATAGAGCACGAAGGCCGGGTGGTGGTGCTGGTTCGTCTTCTCGCCCGGCATGTCGCGGTACTCGAGAACGCGGACGCGCTCGTTCTCGAATTTCAGCTTGTATTTGTCGCCGTCCGTCTTGATCGGATCCTGCGCCAGCGCCGGCATACTTGCGAAGGCAATCAGGCACAGAGCAACCACACGACACCAGACCATCACAGCCTCCATCGCTTCAGGGTACAATCCGAATTCTATTGATCGCCGCGACGATCGGCTCAGTGTGCCATGAGGACCGGGATCTGGGCGTGCGCGAGCAGATGGCTCGTCGCGCCGCCGAAGATCATGTGACGCAAGCGGCTCTGCGTATAGGCGCCCTTGATGATGAGATCGGCGCCGAGCTTCGTCGCCTCTTCCATCAGCGCATCGCCGGGCTTCCGCCCCTCGAGACCGAGGGTCAGCTCGCGCGCATTAATGCCGTGCCCGGCCAGCCAGTCACAGCACTGCTCGCCCGATGGCCCGGGCACCGTGATGCCCTCCATGGTGAGCACGACGACGGACTTGGCGAGCTTCAGGAGCGGCAGCGCATCGGCGTTCGTGCGGGCCTGCTCCGTCGAGCGGTTCCAGGAGATGACGATCGTATCGCCGAAGGACTTCGGCGGCCTCGGCGGCGCAATCAGCACGGGGCGGCCGCTCTCGAAGAGCACGCCCTCCAGCGTCGTCATGCGCGGGCCGGTCGCTTCATTCGTCGGGCGGCCGAGGACGGTGATGTCATAGACGCGCGAGAGGGAGCCGAGACCGGCATCATCAACGGAGGCACCCGCCTTCCAGCGCCGCCGCGGCGTCTGACGGCCGGCGAAGTAGTTGTCGAAGCCCTCGCGCGCCTTGGCCACGTAGCCACCGTCGTTCCAGTCGGCAGGTGGAAACGTGACAGCGACGATCGGATCCGGCGCGACGATCTCGACATGAACCGGGCGGAGCGCAATGCCCTCGATGAGGCTCTCGAACTTCGATGCAAGCTGATCGGCGGTCGCCAGCACGGACGGCATGCTGTCGCTTTGGTCACACGGCACGAGGATGGTTTTCAGGCCCCATGGCAAACGCACGCCGCCTCGAGGCCGCGCCTTCAGCCCACCGGGTACGCTCCCCCGCCAGCACGACGGACGAATCAGTGCCCGTTCATCGGGCTTATGACCCGAGACTAACACGATATTCAGAAATGTGGGCAGAGGGAGATTGCGACCTCGCATGGAGGTTAAGGCGGCCACCGAATTGAGATGGCCGCCCAGCCGCGAACCTCAGGCCGCGCGCAGGCGGCCAGCGAGACCATCCTCGATGAGACGCCGGGTTTCCGGGACGCCGTAAAGCGCGATGAAAGAACCGAAACGCGGCCCCTGCGACTGGCCGAGCAACACTTCGTAGATGGCGCGGAACCAGTCGCGCAGCGTGTCCT
>ERZ778022.3045-NODE-3045-length-16331-cov-3.588904_pt1 | contig 16331 bp, 11 predicted proteins | sample MGYA00375752_ERZ778022 | MGnify/ENA primary metagenome ERZ778022 (study PRJEB29350, sample SAMN05389826) | bioreactor metagenome | isolation source: Thiocyanate bioreactor | place: South Africa: University of Cape Town | collected 2014-04-04 ... | reverse complement strand
GGATTAACAACACCCAGTATTTCGATAACGTGCCCGCCGTTGCCTGGGATTTCCCCATCGGTGGTTATCGGCCCGTGCAAAAGTGGCTCAAGGATCGCAAGGGGCGTGCGCTGGGATGGGACGATATTCGCCACTACCAGAAGATTATCAAGATTCTGGCGGAAACAGACCGCATCATGCTGGGAATCGAACTTCCAGCACTGAGTTAGAGCAGTTCCAATCAGTTCACGGTTCCAAATAACTGCTCAGGTGTCGAACACGATCTGCTTAAGGCCGCTTAATCCATTGACGCCCACCGCATTTGACGGCTAAGTGAAGGTCACAATATTGGTACACACGGCACCAATTTGGCGACTCAAGAACCTTGGTTTCTCAGGCGTTTGAGGGTGGTCGAGCGAGATTCCCACCCTCTCCGCCATTCTGCTTCCCGCAGCCGATTTCCCCCTCATGTCGATATAGGCACGACCGGCGAGACGATGATTGGTGGGTCGGCGTTGACGAGGCCGGCGAGGCCGGAGCGTGGGATTTGGTGGCGTAAAAGGATGATGGCGTTGGCATGGTGAATGCGGGCCTGGCGCGGGAATGGCGGGGTGGGCGGGTGGCGGTTCCTATCGCAAACTGAGGCTTTCTGCTGTCCGCGCGTTCTCTCGGAAGCGTTTTCCGCTTGGGCGGTAGCGGGCCGTCTTGCGGTCTGGTGCAATCGCGGTTGGCGCGGCGAGCATCGCTCCTGGCGCAATCCTTGGGATGGCGGCTACTTCTTCGGCGGCCTGCAAGGGCTGATGGCGGCGTTCGTCGTCGTTCTGGAGCAACCGTCGAGCAGTTGTGCCGATCGTGGCCGTGTCCATGATCGGCTATGTCGCGTTGCGAATTCTGTCGTCCTGTATCCTGGGCGGTCACGAGCCTTCATGGCGGCTGTGATCCGCATGCCTGCCAGGTGATGCAGGACTGCCAAGGCGACCGACTTGGACTGCTGTCCCGAAGCGTTTCGCCGGGCAGAAACGGGTGCGGCGGCCCGGGGGGAGCCGCCGCTTTATCATCTGCCGCTCGCTTGGGTGGATGCGGGAGATGAACTTTCCGGGCTGCGGTCAGAACTTGACCGACAGCCGGACATTTCCGCCGATCGTGGCGACCTTTTCGGCAAAGTCGCTATAGACGGAAGCGTCGAGGTCGACCTTCCCGGCCAGCCTGCTCCTGACCCCGGCTGCAACCGAGCCGAAGAGGGCATCGGTCTTGCCGCTGGCTTCCGTGCCGAAGGCGGAGAGGCTGCGTTCGGCATGCGCCCACTTGACGCCGGTGCCCACGAAGCCCTGCGTCGCCTCGCTGAGGTCGTGGATGTACCTCGCGGTCAGGCCAAGGGTCGCGATCCTGTTGTCCGACCCGTCGACGACGATGCCGGTGCTGTCGGTAAATCCATTGCCGTCGACGGTGCCGTAAGAGGCGAAGCTGCGCAGATCGAGATAGCCGTCGGCACCGGCGGGCATGACATAGCCGGCGGCGGCGGTGCCGGCGAAGGCGAGGGAGGATTGGTCGGCGGTGGAAGCAAAGATGGAATTCGTCAGATTTGCCTTCGCCCAGGATACGGCGCCGAGTGCGGTGGCGTAGAAGCCGGTGTCCGACGAATAGCGGACGTAGCCGCCGGCGAAATAGTTGTGCATCGAGGAGCTGCCCGTCGCCCAGTCGATGCCGGCATGGCCGATCCCGCCGAAGAGGCCCGCGGCGAACTGCCCGCAGGCTGCCCCGGAAACATCCGACAGGTCACGCTCGATGCCGAAGGAAGCAGAGGCGCTCTGGCCGCTCGAGCCGCGGCCCGTCAGCAGATTGCCGTCGGTCTGCGTCCAGGCATTCAGCGCGTGTTGGCCATCGCAGCTCCGGTCTTCCAAAGTGCCGAAGCGGTTGGTGTTGAAGGCCGCCCGGTCGCCGATCGCGCCGGTCGCCCCGCCGCCGTTCAGGCCGCCCATTCCACCGATGCCGCCGATGCCGGAGAAGGCCGAAGCGGCGAAGGCGATCGCGCTGCCCGGCGAGGCCGGATCCGACAGATCGCCGCCGGCGAATGCGCCGAGGGTCGCGCCGGTGAGGTTGGGAAGCCATTGCAGATAGACGCCGCCCATGCCGTCATCGACGAGGTGATAGGCCGTCGCGGCGCTGACGAGATCGCTCGTGCCGAAGATATAGTAGCTGGAGTCCGTGACATGCCCGCCGGGAACGGGCGACGCCACGCTGCCGCCGTTTGCCGCGATGAGGGCGACCGAACCCCACTTGCCGGTGGCATCGCCGTTCAGCGCGTTGATGTTGACGATCGTGCCGGCCGTCGGCGTTGCGATGCCCGAAACGACGATCGTGTCTGCCGTTCCCATCCCGTCCTCGGAAATGTCGGAACCGGCGGCGGCGTTGTTGGCCGCCGCCGCGTCGAAGTCGAAGGTGAACTGCGCCCCCGCCTCGGTGGTGAGGTTGACGACGGTCAGCGTGTCCAGCGCGCTCCTGGCATAGGACGGGCTCGCCAGACCAATGGCCGGGTTGCTGTAGCTCATGGTGACCAGGCCCGTCGCCGTGTTGAGGAAGCTTTCAAGGCCGTTGAAGGCGGTGTTGCCGCTGCGGATATAGATGGTGCCGGAATTGTTCAATGCGTCGTCGACATTGTTGAAGTCGTTGCCGCCGCTGCCCGCATACCACGAGCCCGAATTGTTGAAGGTCAACTGGCCGCCGTCCGCGTCCACCTGGCCGATGATCGTGCCGGTGTTGTTGAGTACAGTGGCGCCGTTGTCGCTGAAGAAGGCGACCTCGTCCGTCGTGTAGTCCGGCGCGCCGATATCGGGCAGGTTGCGGATCGTGCCGGCGTTGTTGACGGTCGAGCCTCCGGTTCCCGAGAAGACGACCATGCCGAAATCGTCGCCGGCGACGGTTGCGGCCGAGCCGACGTCGATCTTCACCGTGCCGCTTCCGGCTGCCGTCGCCACGATGCCGCGGGTATCGGTTCCCGTGACGTCGTGGTCGACGGCGATCGTCACGGAACCGGTTCCGGTCGTGTAGGCTTCGATGCCGTCGTCCTTGCCGGAGATCGCGCCGTTGCTGGCCGTATCGCCGATGTTGATGTTGCCGTCCGCATCGGCATTGGCGTAGATGCCGTCGCCGGTGCTGGAGGTGATCCCCCCGCCGATGCCCTGGATGGAGATGTTGCCGAAGTCCGCATCGGCATAGATCGCCGTGGCGACGCCGCTGACGGTCGCCCCGCCCGTGCCGGCGATGCTGATGTCTCCGGTGTTTTCCGTATGCGCGTAGATGCCGTTGCCGGACGTGCCGGTGAAGGTGGCGTCGTGGAGGTCCATGACGATCCCTCCCTGTTGCGCGAAGGCTCCGATGGCCCGCTCGCCCGTCACGTCGGCCGCCTGGTCGATCGTCGTCACGCCGGTACCGTAGGAGGAGGCGACGATGCCGTAGCCCGAGGTGACGTCGATCGCGCCATTGCCGCGGATCGTCACGCTGCCGTTTCCGGTCTCGGCGCTGGCGTAGATGCCGGCCTCGTCGACCGCCGTGATGGGGCCGTTGTCCAGGATGGACAGATCGCCGCCGCCGCTCAGGGCGTAGATGCCCCAGCCGCGGCCGTCGATGGTGCCGAAGCCGGAGATTTCGACATCCCCGCCGTCGCTCTCCGCGCGGATGCCGACATCGTCGCCGACGACGGCCGAACCGGCGGTGCCCGCAACGGCGATGCGGCCGGTCGTCGTATAGGCGTCGATGGCGTTCGTGTTGGTGGCCTCGACCGTGCCGCCGTCCACGGTGATGTTCATCGCGCCCTGTTCGCCGCGCGCATAGATGCCCATGTCGCGGGCCGTCACCCTGCCGGCCTTGATCGTCGTCGTACCCGTGCCGTTCGTGTAGGTCTCGATGCCGTCGTCGCCGCCGGTGACGGCGCCGATCGCGGTCGTCCCGCCGATATTTATATTGCCGCCGTCCTTGGCGTCGACATAGATGCCGTCGTCGGCCGAGCTTGCGTCGCCGACCTGCCCGATGCCCTGGATCGAGACATTGCCGTTGTTGCTGTCGATGTAGATCGAGCGGTTGTTGCCGACGATGGAGGAGAAGTCGGTGATCGAAACGTCGGGGCTTCCGCCGAAAATGGAGATGCCGTAATCGGCACCGTCGATCGTTCCGCTGCCCCCGCCGTCGATATTGACCGCGCCGTTCACGTCGATGATCTGGACTGCCGTGGCGCCGGTCGAGACATTGGCGCCTGTCGCCGTGACGTTCACGTCCGACGGGGCGGCCGTGTTGTCGTTGCTGTCGATCCCGATCGCCCAGCCCGTCGCGTTGATGTCGGCGGACGAATTGACGTCGATCGACCTGGTCGACGTAGCGTAGACCCCGTTGCCCGAGGCCGGCGTCGCCGGCGTTCCGATGGCGGTATCGACGGTGACGCCGATCGCTCCCGAATCATTGGCGACCGACACCTGCCCCGTGGTCGGACTTACGTAAGAGGCGCTCGCGTCCGTTCCGCCAACCGTCACCGAATTGCCCGCCCAGGAGGGTGCGCCGGGCGAAATCGCGATCACGGCCAGCGCTACCGATGAAAGCCAGAACCTTCTGCGACGATTTGCTCCGAGATCGCTATGCGCCAGCCGCCGTGTATTGGAAGTTCTCATTCTGAAGCCCCCTTGGACAACAAGTTCGTGCAAATCGTAGTTAAGGACTTGCAAATCAATAATGAGCTTTTAGTAACAATCAATGATTAATGGAAGTATAATATTACAAGTAACGTCTAATTTTTACATGTTAATGTTTTAGAGATAGGAATTTTATATATCTAATCCGCGAACTTATTATGTAATGTTCTTGTTTTTATCTTTAAGTACTTCAATACTTAATATTACAGGACAGGAAAAGCAAAGTTTCAACATCTTGCGCACCTTGCGTTTCTGGGGCATTTGACAGTGCATGATCTCCAACGGAAGCTACATACGCGCCTGCGCGCTGATCGGCTTTGTCGAGCTTGCGAGGAAGCTCGGCGGTGATCCCGATTCGCTGCTTCTCGAGGCCGGCCTTTCCCCGTCCATCCTCAAGGACGTGGACATGCTGGTCTCGTTCCGGCGTTGCGCCATCCTGCTCGAGCTTTCCGCCCAGCGCCTCGGCAGGCCGTCCTTCGGGCTGGAATGGGCGATCGCGTCACAGCCGCATTTCCAGAACCTCGGCCCGCTCACCCTGCTCGAATTCGTGACGGCCGATTTTCGCGAATGGCTGGATCTCGGCCTCAGATCGCTCACCTACCACACCAATGCCTATGTGCTGCGGCAGGTCGAGCCGGACCGGCCGGGGGAGGTATGTTTCCGCTATACGTGCGATTCCTTCGCGCTGACATCGCGCCAGCAGACCGAGCATATATTCGCGCTCATCGTGATGCTCGCGCGCAAGGCCTGTAACAGGCCGGACGAACGTCCCTCGCTCATCCGTTTCAGCCACAAGAAGCCGGCCGATCTTTCCCTGCACGAGAACATCTTCCGCTGCCCGATCGAGTTCGACGCCGCCCATGACGAGTTCGTCTTCCCCGACGCGCTCCTCCAGCTCAGGACGAGCGGCAATTTCCGCCTGTTCCAGCCGCTGGTGAACCGCTTCATCCGTTACCGGATCGATCAACTGCCGGTCTACGACCAGTCGGCCACCGTAACCGTGGAGCTGACGATCCCGAGCGTCATCGGCACCGGCAACTGCAATATCGAGCTGGTTGCCGAAGCCCTGGGCACCAACGTCAAGCGGTTGCAGCGCACGCTGGCGAGCGAAAACACCAGCTTTTCCGAAATACTGGAAAAGGTGCGGCAGAACATGGCCCTGCGGCTGCTGACGGAATCCGATGCCCCGATCGAGCGGATCGCCGGACTGCTCGACTATTCGTCGACGCCGCCCTTCACGCTCGCCTTCAAGCGCTGGAAGGGGATGTCGCCGCTGCAGTATCGCAAGAAGGTGCGGTCGGGGCACAATGCGGCCAGCGCCGCCCTTGCGCGGACCTGAGGCAGGATATCCCCGCCGGGGCCGGCCGGCATCGCATCGATCGCTCAGGAGACGGCGCGGTCAGGCGCTGGCCGCCTCCGGCTTCCACTCCCGGCGCAGAACGGCATATTGCATGGTGTTCTCATAGATCGGATTGCCGGCATCGTCGCTGGTGAACGAGACGAATTCCACGAACAGTCCTTCCTTGCGCATTCCCAGCCTTTCACAGAGGCGTTGCGAGGGCGCGTTGTGGTCCTCGACATAGGCGTAGAGACGGCGCGCGCCGCTTTTCTCGAAAAGATGGCGGAACAGCGCCCTTGCAGCTTCGAGCGCATAGCCGTGTCCGCCGAAATCGGGATTGAAATTCCAGCCGACCGAGAAAGTGTCGCTTTCGGCCCCGGCGAAGAGGTCGCCGATGAGGCGGCCCGTGGCTTTCAGGCAGACGGCGATATGCTCGCCGTCCGCGCTTCTCTTCTCGGCCTCGGCTTCAGCTTCCTCCATGTCCGCCAGCCTGAGCGACAGGAAGCAACTGGCGCCGGGTTCACGCAGATAGGCGAGGAGGTCGGCGGCGTCATCCCTGCGGAAGGCCCTGAGAACGAGGCGATCGGTTTCGATGGGTTCCATTTTTCAGCACCTCGCGAGGAAAGGCCTTCCGGGGCGGCCGATCCTCGGCGCGCCCGTTTGCGATGGAATATCAGGGCGGAGAGGTTTGCAAGGGCGGCCGCCGCGAACGGGCGAGCACAGTTGCAGGTCGGCTCGCGTCGGCTTTTCCGCGAGCATTCCCCCTTTCGAAGACAATACGGCCGGCGAAGCGGTGGACTTCCGGCGGCGCATCATGGCATAGGGCGCCGGACACGACGAGGCCTCTTCCATGATCCGCATCGAGAACATCAGCAAGTCCAACAGCCACCGCATCCTCTTTATCGAGGCCTCCGCCGCGCTGAACCGCGGGGAGAAGATCGGGCTGGTCGGGCCGAACGGGGCGGGCAAGACCACGCTCTTCCGCATGATCACCGGGCGGGAGCTGCCGGACGAGGGGCAGGTTTCCGTCGAGAAGCACGTCTCCATCGGCTATTTCAGCCAGGATGTCGGCGAGATGGCGGGGCGCAGCGCGGTCACCGAGGTGATGGACGGGGCGGGGCCGGTGAGCTCCGTCGCGGCGGAGCTGCGCGAACTCGAGGCGGCGATGGTCGATCCCGACCGTCTCGACGAGATGGACGCGATCATCGAGCGCTACGGCGAGGTGCAGGCGCGCTACGAGGAACTCGACGGCTACGGGCTGGAGAGCCGGGCGCGCGAGGTGCTGGCGGGCCTCAGCTTCAGCCAGGAGATGATGGACGGCGATGTCGGCAAGCTTTCGGGCGGCTGGAAGATGCGCGTCGCACTCGCCCGCATCCTGCTTATGCGGCCGGATGTCATGCTGCTCGACGAGCCGAGCAACCATCTCGACCTCGAAAGCCTGATCTGGCTGGAGCAGTTCCTCAAGGGCTATGACGGGGCGCTGCTGATGACCTCGCACGACCGCGAGTTCATGAACCGCATCGTCAACAAGATCATCGAGATCGATGCCGGCTCGCTGACCACCTATTCCGGCGACTACGGCTTCTACGAGCAGCAGCGCGCGCAAAACGAGAAGCAGCAGCAGGCGCAGTTCGAGCGCCAGCAGGCGATGCTCGCCAAGGAGATCAAGTTCATCGAGCGCTTCAAGGCGCGCGCCTCGCATGCCGCGCAGGTGCAGAGCCGGGTGAAGAAGCTCGACAAGATCGAGCGCGTCGAGCCGCCGCGCCGGCGCCAGACGGTGATGTTCGAGTTCCAGCCGGCGCCGCGCTCGGGCGAGGACGTGGTCAGCCTCAAGAATGTCGGCAAGGCCTATGGCAGCCGGGCGATCTATCGGGATTTCACCTTCCTGGTCCGCCGCCGGGAGCGCTGGTGCGTGATGGGCATCAACGGCGCGGGCAAGTCGACGCTGCTGAAGCTCGTCGCCGGTGCCGCGGCGCCCGATGCCGGCAGCGTGACCATCGGGGCGAGCGTCAAGGTCGGCTATTTCGCACAGCATGCGATGGATCTGCTCGACGGCGACCTGACCGTGTTCGAATGGCTGGAGGCGGAGTTTCCGCGGGCGGGGCAGGGGCCGCTTCGCACGCTGGCCGGCTGCTTCGGCTTTTCCGGCGACGACGTGGAGAAGAAGTGCCGGGTGCTGTCCGGCGGCGAGAAGGCGCGGCTCGTCATGGCGGCGATGCTGTTCGATCCGCCGAACTTCCTCATCCTCGACGAGCCGACGAACCATCTCGATCTCGACACCAAGGAAATGCTGATCAAGGCGCTGTCGGAATACGAGGGCACCATGCTCTTCGTCTCGCACGACCGCCATTTCCTCGGCGCGCTGTCGAACCGGGTGCTGGAGCTCAACGGCGACGACATCCACCAGTATCCGGGCGGTTATACCGAATATGTCGCCCAGACCGGGCACGAGGCGCCGGGCCTTTCCGGCTGAGGCACCTTCATCCGCGGGCTTGGGCTAGCCTTTGCCGAGATACTGTTCGTCCGTCACCGGTTCCAGCCAGGTCACCGGCGTGCCGTCCTGCGATTCGGCGATGGCCACATGGGTCATGGCGGTCCGGTCGGTGGCGCCGTGCCAGTGCTTTTCGCCCGGCGGGGACCAGACGACGTCGCCCGGGCGGATCTCCTCGACGGGTCCGCCCTCGCGCTGTGCCCAGCCGAGACCGGACGTGACGATGACGGTCTGGCCGAGCGGATGGGTGTGCCATGCGGTGCGGGCGCCCGGCTCGAACGTGACGACCGCGCCGCCTGCACGGCCGGGCGCTTCGGCCTTGAAAGGCGTGTCGAGCCGCACGGTGCCGGTGAAATAGGCGGCCGGGCCTGCGGTCGAGGGGCTGGTGCCGTTGCGCGTGATCTCCATGTCCGTCTCCTTGCTGTCTCGAACGAGCATACACCGGCTGGCGGAGCCGGCGGAGACGATTTATGAGGGCAGCGAAGGTTTTCAACGCGCGGGAACGAGATGGCAGGGCGGATCGGGATCGTCGGCGGTGGGCCGGCCGGGCTGATGGCGGCAGAGATGCTGTCCGCGCGGGGCCATGCCGTGACGGTGCTGGAGGCGATGCCGACGGTCGGGCGAAAGTTCCTGCTGGCCGGCAAGTCGGGCCTCAATATCACCCATTCCGAGCCCTATGAGCGCTTCGCCATCCGTTTCGGCGCGGCAAACGGGCATCTGCGCGCGGCGCTCGATGCCTTCCCGCCGGTCGATCTGCGGGACTGGGCATTACGGCTCGGCACGCAGACCTTCGTCGGCTCGTCCGGCCGGGTGTTTCCGACCGTGATGAAGGCCTCGCCTTTGCTGCGGGCCTGGCGGGCGCGGCTGGAAGGGCAGGGGGTCGATATCCGCGTGCGCCATCGCTGGACGGGCTTTGCGCCGGAGGGGCTGGCGGTCGAGACGCCCGGCGGCGCGGTGACGATGGCCTTCGATGCGATCCTCCTGGCGCTCGGCGGGGCGAGCTGGCCGCGGCTCGGCTCGGATGCCGCCTGGGTCGGTGCGCTTGCGGAAAGAGGCGTCGATATCGCGCCCTTCCGGCCGGCCAATTGCGGTTTCGATGTCGATTGGCCGGCGTTCTTCGTGGAGAAATTCGCGGGCGCGCCGGTCAAGGGCGTCACGGCGCGCTCGGCGGCCGGGACGATCCCCGGCGAATTCGTCATCTCGGCCTCGGGCGTCGAGGGCAGCCTGATCTATGCCCATGCGGCAGCGCTGCGCGATGCGCTGGACGGGGCCGGGACGGCGATCCTGACGCTCGATCTCGCGCCGGGCCGCACGGTGGAGCGGCTGGCCGCGGATCTCGCCCGGCAGGGTGGCAAGGCGAGCTTCTCCACCCGGCTGCGCAAGGGCGCCGGGCTCGACGGGGTCAAGGCGGCGCTGCTGCGGGCCTGCATTCCCGATGCCGCCAGGCTGATTCCCCGGGCTCTTGCGGCGGCGATCAAGGCGGTGCCGCTCCGCCCGGTGCGCCCGCGGCCGATTGCCGAGGCGATCTCGTCTGCGGGCGGCGTGAGGTTCGACGCCATCGACGAGGACTACATGCTCAAGGCGCTGCCCGGCGTCTTCGTCGCCGGCGAAATGATCGACTGGGAAGCGCCGACCGGCGGCTACCTGCTGACGGCGTGTCTTGCCACCGGCCGTGCGGCCGCGCTCGGGATGGATCGCTGGCTATCCAACCGGGACGGATAGGCGGGTCAGGCGCGTTTTGCCCGTGCCGGAACGTGGCTGAGGCCGGCGGCGGCGTCCCTCAGGCAGGCGAGGTAGCGGTCGCGATTGGCAAGGCCGTCGGCGCGCGGGGCGACGAGGCAGAGCGTCGCGGCGGCATGGCCTTCCTCGTCCATGACGGGCACGGCGAAGCAGTGGGTGAAACTGTCGACGATGCTGTTGAAGGTGAAGAAGCCTTCGGCCGCCGATTGCCGAACCTCCGCCAGGAACGCCTGCGGATCGAGCCATTCGCCACCCGGCAGGCGAAAATCCTCCGGGGGGATGAAGGCGAGGATCTCCGCATCCGTCATATGGGCGACCAGAAGCCGGCCCGAGGCGGTCCACGGGATCGGCACCGACTGGCCGATGTCCGTGGAGATGCGGAAGGGGCGTGCGCCCTCGCGCATGCGCACGACCGTGTATTTGTTGCCGTCCAGCATGCAGAACTGCGCGGTTTCGCGCGTCTCGTCGGCGAGCCGGTCGAGTGTTGCCTCGCATTCGCGGGTGAAATCGAAATGGTTCTCGTAGGCCGCGCCGAGGAAATAGAGCTTGCGGCCGAGATAGACGCGGCCCTCGCCGCCGGTGAATTCCAGAATGCCGTTGCGCAAGAGGAGGTTCACCAGCTCGTAGACCGATGAGCGCGGCGCGCCGATCTGCGCGGCGATCTCGTTCGGCTTCAGCGGCTGGCGCTTCTGGCGCAGGAAATCGAGGATCTCGAAGGCCCGGTCGAGCCCCCGGGCGCGCTTGCCGCCTGCATCGTCCGCAATTGCATCCATTCGCGTGGGTCCCCGCTGTTCGTCGCGCCAGCTTGTCACGCCGGCTGCGACATCTGTCAATCCGCTCGTTTTCCGTCCCCGGCAGGGAAATTTTCATGCCCCTCTTGCGAGGCAGGAAAATCGGCATAAGATCGCGCCGTCCGGTATAAAGATCATATGTACATTATATTGGACATATACGGATGGCAAGCCCGTTCCTGCTGCCGCACAAAAGGGGATCGACATGAACATTTCCAAGCACCGCCCGTCCGCCTCGCTGCGCAGCCGCCTTCTCGCGGGTGCCGCTGCCGCCGCGGCTCTTCTCGTCCTTGGCGCCGGCACGGCGTCGGCCGCCGCCAACTGCATCAAGGGCGATCGCAAGGCGCCCTATACGATCGGCTGGGCCAACATCTATTCGGTGCCGACCTGGATGAAGCAGACCGAAGGCACGATTGCCGCCGAGGTCGAGACGCTGAAGAAGGACGGCCTCGTCAAGGACCTGATGATCACGGACGCGCAGGGCAACGCCCAGACGCAGATCCAGCACATCCAGTCGATGATCGACGCCAATGTCGACGCCATCGTCGTCATCGCCGGCTCGTCCAACGCGCTCGACCGCGTCATCTCGGATGCCTGCGTCAAGGGCATCGCCGTCGTGAACTTCGACAGCCTCGTCAACACCGACAAGGTGACGGCGAAGATCAACACCGATTCCAACGAATGGGGCGCGGGCGCCGCCAAGTGGCTTGCCGACCAGCTCGGCGGCAAGGGCAAGATCATCGGCATGAACGGCCCGGCCGGCATCTCGGTCGGCGACGACCGCCGCAAGGGCGCCCAGCCGGTGCTCGACGCCAATCCGGGCCTCGAGATCATCACCGAGACGAACACCGAATATAACGTCGCCCCGGCGCAGGAAGCGATGACGAGCCTGCTCTTCGCCAATCCGCAGATCGACGGCGTGCTCTCGCTCGGCGGCGCGCTTTCGGCCGGTTCCGTCATGGCCTTCGACCGCCAGGGCCGCGAGCAGGTTCCGATCACCGGCGAGAATGCCCGCCAGTTCCTGGAACTGTGGAAGGAAAAGGGCCTGAAGGGCTGGGCGACGATGCAGCCGAACTGGCTCGGCGCGCTTTCCGTCTACACGGCCGTGCAGGCGCTGGAAGGCAAGGACGTTCCCGCCTTCATCAAGGTGCCGCTCCCGGTCATCGACGACAGCTCGATCGACAGCTACCTCGCCCGCGCCGACCAGTTCCCGGCCGACGGCTACATCTATTCGGATTACGACCAGGCGCTGTTCGACAAGCTGATCGCGCAGTAAACCCGAAGAGGACGCCGTCATGACGGAACCAAGGCCCCTGCTGGAAGCCCGGCAGGTGTTCAAGGGATTTTTCGGCAATCCGGTTCTCAAGGGCGTCGATATCGCCCTTCTGCCGGGCAGGGTCCACGCCCTGCTCGGCGAGAACGGTGCGGGAAAATCCACGCTGATCAATCTGCTGTCCGGCGCTCTCCAGCCGGATAGCGGCACGATTTCCGTCGACGGCAAGCCGGTCGGGCGCTTCAGCCCGGCCGCCGCCCGCGCGGCCGGCATCGCCGTGGTGCAGCAGGAGCTGAGTCTCACGGCCGACCTGTCGATCGCCGAGAATATCGGCCTCGGCGCCTTCCCGCGCCGCTTCGGCCTCATCGACTATGCCGCGCTCCACCGCGGCGTGCGGGAGGTCTGCGACATGGTGGGCCTCACCGAGCCGCTCGACATGCCGGTCGCCGACCTCGCGCTCGGCCGCCGCCAGATGGTGGAGATCGCCAAGGCGCTCTTCCGCAAGCCCCGCGTGCTCATCCTTGACGAGCCGACCTCCTCGCTCTCCGCCCATGAGGCCGGCATCCTCGCCCGCCTCATCGAGACGTTGCGCGACCGCGGCACGGCGTTGCTCTACATTTCCCATCGCCTCAACGAGGTGCAGGCGCTCTGCTCCCATGTCACCGTGCTAAAGGATGGCGGCGTCACCGCCGACCAGTCGCTCGCCGGCATCGACGGGGAGGGGCTGGTGCGCCTCATGGTCGGCCGCGAGACGGGCGATCTCTTCCCGCCGCGCCCCGTTCCCGCTCCCGGCGCGCTGCGCATCGGCGTCGAGGGCTTTTCCGCCGGCCTCGTGCGCGACATCGGCTTTTCCGCCCACGCGGGCGAGATCGTCGGCGTCGGCGGCCTTGTCGGGCAGGGGCAGGAAGACCTGCTGCTCGGCCTTTACGGCGCGATCCCCGCAAGGGCCGACAAGGCCGAGGTTTCGGGCAGGAACGGCCTGCCCGCCCATGTCGAGGCGGCCAATGCGGCCGGCATCGTCTATGTGCCGGCCGACCGCAAGCACGAGGGGCTGGTGCTGCCGCATTCCATCGCCTCCAACCTCATCCTGCCCTCCCTCGGCCGGCTTGCGCGCGGGGGCCTGCGCGACAGGGCCGCGGAAACCGGGCTGATCGCCGATCTCGCCCGCCGGCTCACCATCAAGGGCGACGTCGCCCGTCCGGTGCAGGCGCTTTCGGGCGGCAACCAGCAGAAGGTGGCGCTCGCCAAGTGGCTGCCGCTCGACCCGTCCGTGCTGCTGCTCAACGATCCGACGCGCGGCGTCGATATCGAGACCAAGCGCGAGATCTACCTCATGCTGCGCGCCTTCGCCGCCGAGGGCCGGCTTGTCATCCTCGCAAGCTCCGATACGCCCGAGCTCGTGCATTTGTGCGACCGCGTCGTGGTGCTGCGCGAGGGCCGCGTCGCGGCGACGCTGTCGGGCGACGCCATCAGTGAAGAGGCCATCGTCGGCGCGGCCATGGGCATCGACAGAAAGGGAGCGGCCGCATGAGCACCGTTTCGTCCTCCGGCTGGCTCTACGGCGCCGTCCAGCGCCGCCGCAACCGCGGCCTCGGCGGTCTCTACCTCGTCGTCGCCGCCTTCCTCATCCTTTATGCCGTGCTCTTTCCGGGCATCCTTTCCGTCGGCGGCTTCTCCAAGTTCACGCAGAACTGGTTTCCGCTGGCGCTCGTCACCATGGCGCAGGCGCTCCTGATGCTGAACGGCGGCATCACGCTCGCCATCGGCCCGCTCGTCAGCCTCGGCGCGGTGATCGCCGCGACGACCATGGAGGGCGTCCTCGGCGTGCCGGGCGGCTTCCTCGCCGTCGCCTTCACCGGCCTTGCCATCGGCGCCGTCACCGGGGCCATCGTCGCGCATCTGCGCCTGCCGGCGATCATCGTGACGCTGGCCGGGTCCTTCATCATCACCGGCGTCGCGCTGATTCTCCTGCCGCGTCCGGGCGGCTTCATCCCCGGCTGGCTCTCGACGGCGCTCGCCGGCCACACGCCGGTCGCCTTCCTGCTGCTCGTCGTCATCCTCGTGCTCTGGAAGGCGTTTCTGGCAACGCCGCTCGGCCTCGGCATCTATGCGGCGGGCGACAATCCCGTCGGCGCCTTCCGCTCCGGCGTTCCGGTCGAGCGGGTGAAGATCGTCTCCTTCGCGCTTTCCGGCCTGCTGGCGGCGCTGGCCGGCCTCTTCGTCGCGGCGCAGACCGGCTCGGGCGACCCGGTCATCGGCACGCCCTTCACGCTGAACTCGATTGCCGCGGCCGTGCTCGGCGGCGTCGGCTTCCTTGGCGGCAAGGGCACGATGCGCGGGGCGATCTGCGGCAGCCTGCTGCTCTCCGTCATGATCAACGTGATGTTCTTCCTCGGCTTCCCGCCCGTCGCGCAATATGTCGCGCAGGGCCTGATCATCGTCGGCGCCGTCGCGGTGCCGGAACTTCTCGGCGTCTGGAGGGCAAGGCGATGAATGCAGTGCGATCCCTGTTCCGCAATCCGCCGCTTCTGACCTTCATGCTGGTGGCGCTCGTCTGGCTCGTCGCCGGCCTCACGCTGCGCGGCTTCGGCGCCTACGGGCACCTGCGCTACCTTCTGGAGCTTGCCGCCGTCATCGGCATCGCGGCGGCCGGCCAGACGCTCGTCATCCTGATGGGCGGCATCGACCTTTCGGTCGGCGCGGTCATCACCGTCACGGCGATCCTCCTGCCGCTGATCTCGCCCGCCTGGGACCCGACCGGCCTCGTCGGCATCGTCCTTGCGCTGGCGATTGCCGCCGGCATCGGCTTCCTCAACGGCGCGGGGGCGGCTTATCTCCGCGTGCCGCCGATCATCATGACGCTCGCCATGGCGACCTTCCTGCAGGGCCTGCTCGTCATCGTCGCCGGCGGCAGCGCGGTCACGGTCAGCAATCCGGCCGTCATCCTGCTCGGGCAGGCCCGGCCGCTCGGCATTCCCGCCGGCGTGATCCTCTGGGTCGTCGTCTCGGCCGGCGTGCTGCTGCTCATCCACCGCATGCCCATCGGCGCGCGCTTCCTCGCCCTCGGGGCCAATTCGCTGGCGACGCGGCTTTCCGGCGTCAGCGTCACGCGCAACACGCTGATCCTCTATGCGCTTTCCGGCTTCTTCGCCGGCCTTGCCGGCATCCTGGTGCTCGGCATGAACCGGCAGGGCTATGTCGGCATCGGCGATCCCTATCTCCTGACGTCGATCGCGGCCGTCGTGCTCGGCGGCACCTCCATCCTCGGCGGGCGCGGCACCTATGCGGGCACCATTCCGGGCGCGATCCTGCTCGTCACCACGACGGCGCTGATCACGGTGGTCAATGCCTCGCCCGGCTGGCGCTCGATTATGTTCGGCACGCTGATCCTCGCGCTGCTGCTCATTTCCGGCCGCGAGGCGCGGCGATGACGGTGCGTTACGGCGGGCCGGTCATCGACCCGCACCACCATCTCTGGGATCTGTCGCTCGGGCGTCATCCCTGGCTGGAAAGGGCGCGGGCGACCGGCGGCGAGATGGTCTATGGCAGCCTCGCGCCGATCCTGAAGGACTACGGCATTGCCGAATACCGCGCCGATGCCGCGCGGCAGGCCATCGTCGCCACGGTGCATGTCGAGGCCGGCTGGTCGGACGCGCATCCGCTGGAGGAAAGCCGCTGGCTGGACGGGCTCGACCGCTCTTCGGGCATCGCGCGGCGCTATGTCGCCCGCGTCCCCCTCGACAGTCCCGATGTCCTTCGCCTGCTCGAAATGGAGGCGGCCAATCCGAACGTCGTCGGCATCCGCGATATCGTGAGCTGGCACCCGGAGCCGGCGAAAAGTTTTGCGCCTCGTCCGCACCGCATGGCCGATCCCGCCTGGCGCGGGGGCCTTGCCCATCTTGCCCGCCTCGGCCTCGTCTTCGACCTGATGCTCTATCCATGGCAGATGGACGAGGCGGTCGATCTCGGGCGCGCCTTTCCCGACACGCCCTTCGTGCTCAACCATGCCGGCAGCCCGGCCGACCGGAGCGGACGGATC
>ERZ778022.3043-NODE-3043-length-16343-cov-5.506753_pt1 | contig 16343 bp, 18 predicted proteins | sample MGYA00375752_ERZ778022 | MGnify/ENA primary metagenome ERZ778022 (study PRJEB29350, sample SAMN05389826) | bioreactor metagenome | isolation source: Thiocyanate bioreactor | place: South Africa: University of Cape Town | collected 2014-04-04 ... | reverse complement strand
ATGAGTACCGCCGCTACCAGAAAAAACAGTGTCACGAAATCGCTAGAGCCCATATTATCCCAGAACCGCTGTTAAAATTCGCCGCTTCAAACCCCATATAGTCCGCAGCCGCCGATCATTCAAATAGTCAAAGTGCAATCCGGCCCTGATCCTGACGGCGCCGCCAACCTTTAACGGTATATCATCATGCGCCCCTCGGTTCTTCCGCTTTTCGTCCTCCTGCTGCCGTTTATCGAAATCGCCGGCTTTATCGTCGTCGGCAAGGCCATCGGCGTGCTGGCGACGCTGGGGCTGGTGGTGGCGAGTTCGCTGCTCGGCATCGTGCTTCTGCGCCGCCAGGGCACCGGGCTTTTGAAGCGCCTGCAGGCCGAGGGCCGCAACGGCGTCGTGCCCGGCCGCGAGCTGGTGCATGGAGCGATGATCGTCGTCGCCGGCTTCCTGCTGCTTTTGCCCGGCTTCGTCACCGACATCATCGGCCTGCTGTTCTTCATCCCGGCGGTGCGCGATCTCGCCTGGAAGCTGATCGGCGCGCGCATGGTGGTGACGACCGGCGGATTTAGCCAGCAGGGTTCGCCCTTCTCCGGCGCCCCGCGCCGCAACGGCGGGCCGGTGGTCGATCTCGACGCCGAGGATTTCAAGCGCGACAACGATCCGGATTCGCCCTGGTCGAACGGCCCACGCATCGGCCGGTAATATCGGGCGCCAAAGGCGAAGGGTTGTAAGCAAACCGCTGAAATGATAAGTGGCGCGACACTGATGTCGCCTGTCTGCGCACCAGGCCTTTACCGTTTCGCGAGGAAACCCCCGATGACCGATGCCAGCCCGAGCCTCAATATCCTTGCCCAGTACATCAAGGATCTTTCCTTTGAAAATCCGGGCGCGCCGCGCTCCCTGCAGTCCCGCGACCAGGCCCCGGCGATCAACATCAATGTCAACGTCAACGCCAATCCGCTGTCGGATACGGATTTCGACGTCGTGCTGACGCTGAACACCGAAGCCCGCGACGGCGACAAGGTCGTGTTCAACTGCGAACTGGTCTATGGCGGCGTGTTCCGCATCTCCGGCTTCCCGCAGGAGCACATGCTGCCGCTGCTGTTCATCGAATGCCCGCGCCTGTTGTTCCCCTTCGCGCGCCAGATCGTCGCCGACGCCACCCGCAACGGCGGCTTCCCGCCGCTGATGATCGACCCGATCGACTTCACGCAGATGTTTACGCAGCGCATGGCCGAGGAACAGGCCCGCGCCAAGGTCGAGACCACGAACTGATCGACAGAAATGTCCGACAAAAAACCCGGAGCTTCGCGTCCGGGTTTTTTGTTGTCTATCGTTTGGCGGGATCAGGAATATTGCTTCCACAACGCCTTGTCTCCAAGCTTGGCGACCAGCGCCGCATGGGCTTCCGCTTCCGCGACGCTGACGCGCGCCGCCAACGGACGCGGCCGTTCGCGCACAATGGTGACCGTCACTTCTTCCTGGATGCCGACAGCCACCTCTTCGCTGCCGGCCGGCGCCAGACCGAGGGCGGCCTGGCGGCCGCCGATCATCTCGATATAGACTTCGGCGAGCAGTTCGGAGTCGAGCAGGGCGCCGTGCTTGGTGCGGTGCGAATTGTCGATGCCATAGCGACGGCAGAGCGCGTCCAGCGAGTTCGGCCCCATCGGATGCTTGCGCCGCGCCATCGACAGCGTGTCGATCACCTGATCCGGCAGGCTCGGCGGCAGGCCGAGACGGCCGGATTCGGCATTGATAAAGCCGATGTCGAAGGTGGCGTTGTGAGCGATCCACTTGGCGCCGGCGAAGAAGTCGACGATCTGCTGGGCCACATCCGCGAAGGGCGGCTTGTCCTTCAGGAACTCGTCTGTGATGCCGTGGATCGCCAGCGCATCGGGATGGACCTTGGTCTCGCCGGGGCTGATGTAGAGATGCAGCGTGTTGCCGGTCGGGAAATGATTGAACAGCTCGATGCCACCGATTTCGATGACCCGATCTGTCTTATTGTCGAGGCCGGTGGTTTCCGTATCGAAAATGATCTCGCGCATCTCAGTCCTCGTGTTTCGTTTGCCGGCTGCGGATATCGGCAATAATGGCGGATACACGCTCGCGCGCCGCCTCGATGCCGTGGCCGGTATCGACGATATAATCGGCGCGTTCGCGTTTTTCACGATCCGGCATCTGCCGCGACAGGATCAGCTCGAATTTTTCGTCCGTCATGCCTGGCCGCGACAGGACGCGCTGGCGCTGGATCGCCGCATCGCAAGTGACGACGACGATCCTATCCACCCGGTTCTCCCCTCCCGTTTCAAACAGCAGGGGAATATCAAGCAGCACCATTTCCGTTCCAGCCGCGCGATGGCGGGCGAGGAATGCCTGTTCGCGCGCCTGCACCAGCGGGTGGACGATAGCCTCAAGCACGGCAAACTTAGCCGGATTCTCCTTCAATTTCCGGGCAAGCTCAACGCGGTCTACCGCGCCGTCACGAACGCTGCCGGGAAAGGCGGCACCGACCGGCGCCACCGCCTCGCCACGATAGAGGTCGTGAACAACGGCATCGGCGTCGTTGACCGGCACGCCGGCTTCGGCAAACATTGCCGCCGTCGTCGACTTGCCCATACCGATGGAGCCGGTGAGACCGATGACGATCATGCATGGCGCTCCATATCGGCGACGATCAATGCCCGTAGCGCCTCATCGACGGCCGGCCGCCGGCCAAACCATTTTTCAAAACCGGGCACCGCCTGATGCAGCAACATACCGAGCCCATCGACAATCGCAAAGCCTTGCGCCTGCGCCTTGATCAGCATCGGCGTCATCAACGGCACATAGACGATATCGGTGACGACCGCACCGGATACCAGCGGCGCAAAATCGAGGTCGATGGCATTCTCGCCATCCATGCCAACCGAGGTGGTGTTGACGAAGAGATCGGCGCCGCGCATCACCTCGCCGAGCGCGCCTTGCGGATGCGCGAAAATTTTCGGGCCGAACCGGTCCGCCAGTTCCTGCGCCCGCGCGACGGTGCGGTTGACGATATGCACTTCCGAAAAACCACGATCGCGCACTGCCTGGACGATGGCGCGCGCAGCACCACCTGCCCCAAAGATCACCGCACGCAAGCCCTTGTCCCAGCCGGGATGGCAGGCATCGAGATTGGCGGTGAAACCGTAGCCATCGGTATTGGTCGCCCGCACCTTGCCGTCCTCGACCCAGAGCGTGTTGGCGGCGCCGAGTTCCTTCGCCAGTTCATCCGGCGTATCCACCAATCGGCAGGCGGCTTCCTTGTGCGGAATGGTGACATTGCCGCCGACGAAGCCGGCTTCGCCGGAGCGCAGGCCTTCGATGAAGCCGGCAAAGTTTTCCGGTGCGACATCCTCGGCCGTATAGCGCCCCGCGATGCCGAACTGCTCCAGCCAATGGCCGTGTATCAGCGGCGAGCGTGAATGCCTGATCGGATGGCCGCAGACGAAGGCGCGTCTTGTTTCACGTGAATCAACCATCGATGACTCCGAGACGGCGCAACTGCGCCAGCAGCGGCAACAGCGGCAGGCCGATAATGGTGAAATAATCGCCCTCGATTGCCGTGAAGAGTTGAACCCCCTCGCCTTCGAGCTGATAGGCGCCAACGCTTTGCAGCGCCTTGTCGCCGACACAGTCGAGATAGGCCTCGACAAAATTTTCCGAGAGATCGCGAACCGTCAGCCGCGCCTCGGAAACATGCCGCCACAGGACGTCTGCGCCGCGGGCCAGAACCATGGCGCTGTTGAGCTGATGCGTTTTGCCGGACAAGGACAAGAGATGGCTTTTTGCTTCATCGCGATGAGCCGGCTTGTGATAGACCCGGTCGCCGAGCGACATGGTCTGGTCGGAGCCGAGCACGATGGCATCCGGGTGACGCCCGGCCACATCCAGCGCCTTGGCCTGCGCCAGCGCCAGCGCCACCTCCTGCGGACTCGCGCCATTTTCCGCCAACGGCGCCTCGATGGCGCGCTCGTCAATGTTTGCCGGATAGGCTTCGAAGGTCAATCCGGCATTGTCCATCAGCATGCGCCGGAACGGGCTGGAGGATGCCAGGATCAGGGAGGTGTTTTGCATGCCGCCTCGTCGCGCCGGAGGTTTCATAAGACCGCTCTAACGCAGCTTCGGCCGCAGCGCAACGATGGCCGCCGCCGTCTCCTCGATGGAGCGGCGGGTGACGTCGATGACTGGCCAGTTGTTGTGGGCGCAGACGGCGCGGGCATATTTCAGCTCCTCGGCAATCGTCGCCCGGTCCGTATATTGGCTGTTGCTGTAATCGCCGCTGGCGCCGAGAATACGGTTTTCGCGCACCTGCGAGATGCGATCCGATGTGGCGATCAAGCAGACGACAAGCGGTTTCACCACCTTCAGCAGCGCTTCCGGCAGGGGCATGCCGACAACGATCGGCACATTGGCGGTCTTGATGCCGCGATTGGCGAGATAGATGCTGGTCGGGGTTTTCGAGGTGCGGCTGATGCCGATGATGACCACATCGGCGTCCTCGTAGCCGTCCGGCGCCTGGCCGTCGTCATGGTCCATGGCAAAGTTCATCGCCTCGATGCGGGCGAAGTAATCCGCATCCATGCGATGCTGCGCCCCCACTCGCCGCCGTGACGGCGCCCCGAGATAGTTCTGGAAAATATCCATCACCGGTTCGAGCACATTGACCGAGGGCACCTGCATTTCGGCGCATCGCTCGCGAACGATCGCCGCCAGTTCCTGGTCGACCACCGTATAGAGCACGATGCCGGGCTCACGGTCGATGGCCTCCAGCACCGGCATCAACTGCCGGCGATTACGGATCAGCGGATAGACATGCTCGATGGGATGGCTGAGCTTGAATTGCGCCGAGGCCGCGCGGCCCGCCGACATCAGCGTCTCGCCCGTGGAGTCAGAAATCAGGTGCAGATGGAAGAAATTTTTGCGGTTCTCCACGCTAATTTCCCTCGCCTGTTGATGAATTGGGATAAGCAACCGGTTTCCCCGGCGACCGGCGCGGCGGCTGGGAAAAGTCCCGGGTTTTCCACACCGCGCGATCGTGTGGCTCTTGCCTCTCCCGGCCTGTGGGTTCTGTGGACAAGGTTTGCGCGCCAAGCTTTATCCACAGCCCGTCCACCGGTCAACTCCATACGGAAATTTCATAAATTGCTGTTTTTCAATGATTTTCAGGGTTTTTCCGTATTCCCGCCATCAAGTCAGGGTTTTATCCTTATCAGGGATTACCCGCGCGGCAATTTGTACCGTCTGGGGATTGACTTTAATCCTTGATAGTCACCGACTCTAAGAAATAGAAACCCTTTCAAGATCTCTTTTATTAAATGGATGGAACCGTGAGCGTCGAACGCGCAGTCATGAAAGTCCTTGACGGCGAAACGCTGTCGCCGCCTCCCCTGTGGCTGATGCGTCAGGCCGGCCGTTACCTGCCGGAGTATCGGGCAACCCGCGCCAGGGCCGGGAGCTTTCTCGATCTCTGTTATTCGCCGGAATTCGCGACGGAAGTGACGCTACAGCCGATCCGCCGCTACGGCTTCGATGCGGCGATCCTGTTCTCCGATATCCTCGTCATTCCCGACGCTCTGAAGCGCGACGTGCGCTTCACCGAGGGACATGGCCCGCAGATGACGCCGATCGATGCGGATGGCATTCACGCCCTGAAGCCGGATGGCGTCATCTCCCACCTGGCCCCTGTCTTCGAGACGGTGCGCAACCTGCGCCGGGAGCTGCCTGAGAAGACTACCCTGCTCGGCTTCTGCGGCGCGCCCTGGACGGTGGCGACTTATATGATCGCCGGCCACGGCACGCCCGACCAGGCCCCTGCCCGCCTCTTCGCCTATCGCCATCGCGAGGCTTTCGAGTATCTGCTCGCCTTCCTCGCCGAGGTCTCGGCCGATTATCTCGTCGAGCAGATCGATGCCGGCGCCGATGCCGTGCAGATCTTCGACTCCTGGGCCGGGGTGCTCGGCGAGGCGGAATTCGAAGCCTTCGCGATCGCGCCGGTGCGGCGCATCATCCAGTCGGTCAAGGCGCGGCGGCCACAGGCCAAAATCATCGCCTTCGCCAAGGGCGCCGGTTATCAGCTCAAATCCTATCGCCAGAAGACCGGCGCCGACGCCATTGGCCTCGACTGGTCAGTGCCGCTCGCCTTTGCCACTGAATTGCAGAAGGACGGGCCGGTGCAGGGCAATCTCGACCCGATGCGGGTCGTCGCCGGCGGCAAGGCGCTGGAGGACGGCATCGACGCTATCCTGCAGGCACTCGGGAACGGACCGCTGATCTTCAATCTCGGCCATGGCATCACGCCGCAGGCCGATCCCGAGCATGTCACCGCCCTCGTCGCCCGCGTGCGCGGCCGTCAGGGAAGCTCGGCATGATCGAGCAGACCGATCCCGGTCTCGGCCGCCGGGCGCGCCTCAGGGCGATGACGGCCCTTGCCGTCGCCGTCCTCATCCTCAGCAGTCTTTATCTTTGGAACCCGGATAATTTCTATCTCTGGGCCAAGGCGCTGCATGTCGTCGCCGTCATCTCCTGGATGGCCGGCCTGCTCTACATGCCTCGACTTTTCATCTATCACTTCGATTCCGAGCCGGGTTCAAAGCAGTCGGAAACCTTCAAGGTGATGGAACAGAGGCTGTTGTCGGTCATCATGCGTCCAGCCATGGCGGCTGCCTGGCTGCTCGGGCTCTACATCGCCTGGACGATTTACGGTTTCCACGGCGGCTGGCTGCATGCAAAACTGCTGCTGGTCGTGCTTCTGACGGGTTATCACGAGTTCCTGGGGAAGGCGGTCAAGGATTTCGCTTCCGACCGGCGCGAAAAATCCCCGCGCTTCTGGCGACTGATGAACGAGGTTCCGACGCTGCTGATGCTCGCCATCGTCATCCTCGTCATCGTCAAACCCTTCTGAAACAGACTATTTTTCGAATTCGTCAGGGTTTTTTCCCTGCCCCCTTGCGGCTTGCCGTTTCAGTCGCTATTTTCCGCGCATCTCATCTTCGTGGCATGTGTAAGCATTGCGTCGATCGCGGAGCCCTTCCGCAGCATCGCAGACGATCCCACGCCTTCCCCTCGACAATACGACATGGTCTCTCTTCATGGCTGAAATGAAGCTTCAGGAACTCAAGAACAAGACTCCCACCGATCTCCTGGCCTTCGCCGAATCACTGGAAGTCGAAAACGCCAGCACCATGCGCAAGCAGGAGCTGATGTTTGCGATCCTGAAGGTTCTTGCCAACCAGGACGTGGAAATCATCGGCGAAGGCGTGGTCGAAGTGCTGCAGGACGGTTTCGGTTCCTGCGTTCCGCCAATGCCAATTATCTGCCCGGCCCCGATGATATCTACATTGCCCCCTCGCAGATCCGCCGCTTCTCCCTGAAGACCGGCGATACCGTTGAAGGCCCGATTCGCGGACCCAAAGAAGGCGAGCGCTATTTCGCCCTGCTCAAGGTCAACACGATCAATTTCGACGACCCGGAAAAAATCCGCCACAAGGTGCATTTCGACAATCTGACGCCGCTCTATCCGAACGAGCGCTTCAAGATGGAACTCGACGTTCCCACCTCGAAGGATTTGTCGCCGCGCGTCATCGATCTCGTGGCGCCGCTTGGAAAGGGTCAGCGCGCCCTGATCGTCGCGCCGCCGCGCACCGGTAAGACGGTGCTGTTGCAGAACATCGCCCATTCGATCACCGCAAACCATCCGGAATGCTACCTGATCGTCCTGCTGATCGACGAACGCCCGGAAGAAGTCACCGACATGCAGCGCTCGGTGCGCGGCGAAGTCGTATCCTCCACTTTCGACGAGCCGGCCGTGCGCCACGTTCAGGTCGCCGAAATGGTCATCGAAAAGGCCAAGCGTCTGGTCGAGCATGGTCGTGACGTCGTCATCCTGCTCGATTCGATTACCCGCCTCGGGCGCGCCTACAACACCGTCGTGCCGTCTTCCGGCAAGGTTCTGACCGGCGGTGTTGATGCCAACGCCCTGCAGCGCCCGAAGCGCTTCTTCGGCGCGGCGCGTAACATCGAGGAAGGCGGCTCGCTGACGATCATCGCCACCGCCCTGATCGATACCGGCAGCCGTATGGACGAAGTCATCTTCGAAGAATTCAAGGGCACCGGCAATTCGGAAATCGTCCTCGACCGCAAGGTCGCCGACAAGCGCATCTTCCCGGCGATGGACATTCTCAAATCCGGTACGCGTAAGGAAGACCTGCTCGTGCCGCGCCAGGATCTGCAGAAGATTTTCGTACTGCGCCGTATCCTGGCGCCGATGGGCACCACCGACGCAATCGAATTCCTCATCGACAAGCTCAAACAGACGAAGAACAATGGCGATTTCTTCGACTCGATGAACACATAATAGACCGTTCTCTTAGCCAGAGTCGAAAAGGTGGGCCTCGCCCACCTTTTTGTTTTAGCCGAGCAAGGAAATGAACGACACGATTTTTGCCTTATCCAGCGGCGGTCTTCCGTCCGGCGTGGCAGTCATCCGTCTCAGTGGGCCGGCAGCGTTCGATATTTGTCGACAAATCGTCGACTCGATACCGGAACCACGAAAAGCCGCTTTGCGCACGCTGCACCGGCGCGATGGCCAACCGCTGGACCATGGCCTCGTCCTCCTTTTCCCCGCCCCGGCGTCCTTCACCGGCGAGGATTGCATCGAGCTGCAAATCCACGGCGGCAAGGCGGTTGTCTCTGCCGTGCTGGACGAACTGGGGACATTTCCCGGCGCCCGTCTTGCAGAAGCCGGTGAATTCTCTCGCCGGGCCTTCGAAAACGGCCGCATCGATCTGGTTGAAGTCGAAGGCCTCTCCGACCTCATCAATGCCGAAACCGAAATGCAACGTCGCCTTGCGCTGGAGCAGATGGCCGGTCATGTCAGCGCGATCTACGACGGCTGGGCCGAACGCTTGAAATTCGCCCGCGCCATGATCGAAGCCGAACTCGATTTCCCTGACGAGGAAGACGTCCCAGGATCCGTCTCAGATCGCGTCTGGCACGATATGCGTCAACTCGCGTCGGAGATCGGCGATCACTTGACCCGTAGCAAAGGCGGCGAAATCATCCGCGATGGTCTCAAGGTCGTAATCTCCGGCCCGCCCAACGCCGGCAAATCGACCTTGTTCAATGCGCTTGTACAGCGCGACGCCGCCATCGTCACCAGCATTCCCGGAACCACGCGCGACATCCTCCAGACCGACATCTTCATCGACGGCTTTCCTGTCCGCCTGACTGATACTGCCGGTTTGCGTGAAACCGATGACGTCGTAGAACAGCTGGGCGTACAACGTGCACGAACTGCAACAGAGAGTGCTGACGTCGTTCTGCGTCTTCATAGCGCTGAGTTGGAGGTGGACAATACCCCAATCCAAACGGCAGGCCGCATTATCAATATTTGGGCGAAATCCGACGTTCACATCAAACCGGATGATTTTGAAATCGCGATTTCGGCCGAGACCGGCCAAGGATTGGAAGCGCTGAAAACCTTAATCGTTAAAGATGCTAAAGCCTTGACCGCGAACGGGTTCGTTCTCGCGTCTCGGCAGCGCCAACTCACGGCTCTGCGTACGACTCAAGAACGCATCGATGAAGCCTGTATCTCCCCTCATCTTCCGCTTGATCTGCGAGCTGAGATGCTTCGTCAAGCTGGCAATGAGCTTGGCAGGATTACCGGTCGTGTTGACGTCGAGCAGCTGCTTGACGTAATCTTCTCTCAATTTTGCATCGGGAAATGACTCACGTGAAACACTTCCACCTGAGCGAGTCCTTCCAGATGTTTCACGTGAAACAGTAGAACCGATCATGACCAAATTTGATGTCATTGTCATTGGCGGTGGCCATGCCGGCTGCGAGGCGGCGGCTGCGTCGGCACGCATGGGCGCCAAGACGGCATTGATAACTCATAAGCACGCCACCATCGGCGTGATGTCTTGCAACCCCGCTATCGGTGGTTTGGGCAAAGGCCATCTTGTCCGCGAAATCGACGCGCTGGACGGATTGATGGGGCGCATCGCCGATGCCGCCGGCATCCAGTTTCGGCTGCTTAACCGCAAGAAGGGACCGGCCGTTCGCGGCCCGCGCACCCAGGCGGACCGCAAGCTCTATCGCCAAGCCATGCAGGCCGAGATCGATAATTACGCCAATCTCACCGTGATTGAAGGCGATGTCGCCGATTTGCAACTGGAAAACAGTGCCGTCCGTGCCGTCGTTCTCAGCACCGGTGAGGTCTATTTTTGTGGTGCCGCGGTTCTTACGACTGGTACATTTTTGCGTGGCCTTATCCATATTGGTGACCGAAAGTTTCCGGCAGGGCGCATGGGGGAAGAACCCTCGACAGGTCTCTCCAAAACCTTGCAATCTACCGGAATAACTCTCGGACGTCTGAAGACTGGCACACCCGCAAGGCTCGACGGCAAAACCATTGCTTGGTCCGAAATCGGCTCACAAGCGGCGGATAGCGATCCGAGCCCCTTTTCTTTCCTGACCGAAACGATCTCGAACCCGCAGATTGAATGCGGTGTAACGCGTACGGTCACGAAAACCCATCAGATCATCAAAGATAATATTCATCGCTCAGCGATGTATTCCGGACAGATTGAGGGCATCGGCCCGCGCTACTGCCCCTCTATCGAGGATAAGATCGTTCGTTTTGGCGAACGCGATGGGCACCAGATTTTTCTGGAACCTGAAGGGCTGGATGACGATACAGTCTATCCAAACGGCATCTCGACGTCGCTGCCGGAGGATGTGCAGGACGCCTTTATCCGCTCGATCCCTGGCCTCGAGAATGTTCGCATTCTTCAGCCCGGATATGCTATCGAATATGACCATATCGATCCGCGCGAACTGCGCCCTTCCCTCGAAGTCAAGGCGGTTCCCGGCCTTTTCTTGGCCGGGCAGATCAATGGCACTACGGGATATGAAGAAGCTGGCGCACAAGGTCTCGTCGCAGGTTTGAATGCAGCCCGGTTTGCAGGTGGTTCGGAAGCCTATGTCTTCAGCCGTACCGACTCCTATATCGGGGTCATGATCAATGACCTAACATCGCGGGGGATCACAGAACCGTACCGTATGTTCACCTCCCGCGCCGAGTATCGCCTTTCCCTGCGTGCCGACAACGCCGATATGCGCCTGACCGAACTCGGCGTGGAAATCGGTTGCGTAGGAGCAACGCGACGCGAAGCCTTCTCTTGCTTCAAGAACGATCTTGATCGTTATCGAGCCGTTCTCAGGAACAAAGGCCTGACACCTTCCGAAGCCGGGCGCCATGGGTTGCGGCTGAACCAGGATGGACAGAGGCGGTCCGCTTACGAGTTGTTGGCATATCCAGATCAGTCTCTTCTCGGCTTGTCGCGAATCTGGTCGGAGTTGGCAGAGATACCGCGCAAGCTCGGGGAAGCTCTCGAAATCGAAGCGATGTATGCGGTCTATATGGACAAGCAGGCACGCGACATCGCGGATCTCCGCCGGGATGAATCGATGGTTATTCCGGACGATTTCGAGTATGCCTGCCTGCCCGGCCTGTCGAATGAACTGAAGCAGAAGTTAGCCAGATTCCGGCCAAACAATCTTGCCCAAGCTGCGATGGTCGATGGCATGACGCCGGCGGCGGTGTCGTTGCTGTTGGTTCACCTGCGCAAGCGGGCATTGGAAGGGAAAGCGGCGTAAATGGCATTCGATCCCCAGACCTTGAACGTTTCACGTGAAACGTCCGATCGGTTGGCACATTTCGTCGAGTTGTTCGTCAAATGGGCTAAAGTCATCAATCTGGTCGCGCCATCAACCTTGGTAGATGTCTGGCGTCGGCACGTCGTGGATAGCAACCAGCTCTATGATCTCGCGCCAGGGCCTCATCGCTGGGTCGATCTGGGCAGCGGTGGTGGCTTTCCGGGGATCGTTACAGCGATCCGGCTGGTGGAAATCGGTGAAGGCTGGGTGCATCTGGTCGAGAGCAACAACAAGAAAGCCGGCTTCTTGCGCATCGCTTTGCAAGAAACGGGCGCGAGAGGCAGTATTCATCCGATCCGTATTGAAGAGGCGGTAAGGGAGATTCCGGGTTGCGATCGGATTTCTGCGCGGGCGCTTGCCGATGTCGATAAGTTGCTGGGCTATGCGGCGCCCTGGTTTGAGAACAATCCTCAGTGTCGTGCTTTTCTCCACAAAGGACGGGAATACCGCGAGGAGCTGCGCAATGCACATGGAAGTTGGAGATTCGATCTGGTAGAACACCAGAGTATTGTCGAGACCGACTCGAAAATCCTCGAAATTTCCAATTTGCGGCGTTCATAGCGATTTCAGGTGCGGCATATGGCCTATGAGAAGAACCGGATAATCACAATTGCCAATCAGAAAGGCGGCGTCGGCAAGACGACGACCGCGATCAACCTGGCGACCGCCTTGGCGGCGATTGGCGAGCGTGTTTTGATTGTCGATCTCGATCCGCAAGGCAATGCAAGCACCGGGCTCGGTATCGACCGCCGCGACCGAAAGCTGTCGTCCTATGATCTGCTGGCTGGCACCGAGAATATTCTGGATACGGTGACGGAAACCGCGGTTCCGAATCTCTACATTATCCCCTCAACCATGGACCTTCTGGGTTTCGAAATGGAATTTTCGCAAGCCGCCGACCGCGTCTTCCGGCTGCGCCGGGCGCTTGAATCGGATCAGGCGTCGGCGTTTTCCTATATCTTGCTAGATTGCCCGCCCTCTTTCAATCTGCTGACCATGAATGCAATGGCGGCCGCACATTCCGTCCTCGTACCTTTGCAATGCGAATTCTTTGCGCTGGAAGGTTTGAGCCAACTTCTGGAAACCGTGAATCAAGTACGTAGAAGCGTCAACCCGCTGCTCGATATCCAGGGCATTGTGCTGACCATGTATGATTCCCGCAACAATCTTGCGCAGCAGGTGGTCAACGACGTGCGGACGCATTTGGGCGACAAGGTTTATCACACACTGATCCCGCGCAATGTGCGCGTGTCGGAAGCGCCGTCCTATGGCAAGCCGGCTATCCTTTATGATCTTAAATGCGCCGGCAGTCAGGCCTATCTGCAGCTTGCTTCCGAAGTGATCCAGCGCGAGCGCCATCGCAAGGCTGCCTGAACCCGACCGCCAGCGACGATCCTGTTTGATGCGGTTCGGCATGGAGAGCGGAACCGCCCTGAAGAAAGAGATGCGCCATGAATGACGATCTTTCGAAACGCCGCCTCGGCCGCGGCCTGGCAGCCTTGATCGGCGAGATGGACCAGCCTATTCCAGTCGGCGAAAAGCGCAGCGTTGTCAATCCGGACCGGATGATCCCGATCGAATTCGTTGCGCGCAGCGCTCGCAATCCGCGCCGCTATTTCGATGAAAACGAATTGCAGGACTTAGCGAATTCGGTGCGCCAGCATGGTATCGTACAGCCAGTTGTCGTACGAACCGTCGGCCCCGATCGTTATGAGATTATTGCCGGTGAGCGCCGCTGGCGCGCGGCCCAGTTGGCCGGTTTTGTCGAAATTCCCGTCATCGTGCGCGATGTCGACGATCGGACAGCGCTGGAAATCGCCATCGTCGAAAACGTCCAGCGCTCCGATCTCAATCCGCTCGAAGAAGCGCTTGGTTATGAACAACTGATCGCAGAGCACGGCTATACGCAAAATGACCTTGGGGAAATTATCGGCAAAAGCCGCAGTCATGTGGCCAACAGCCTGCGACTGCTGAAGCTGCCGGACCCGGTACGCGATATGCTGGCGGCAGGCGCGCTTTCGGCTGGCCATGCGCGCGCGCTTGTCTCGACTTCCGATCCGACAGTGCTTGCCAAGCAGATCGTCAGCAAGGGCATGTCAGTGCGCGATGCGGAAAAGCTCGCGCAGAACGACATCAAGGCGCAAAGCGATCCCGGCTATGGGATGCGCAAACGCGACGAGAAGGATTCGGATACGCTGGCGCTTGAGCGCAGTCTTTCCGATACACTTGGACTCGATGTCACGATCAATCACAAGGGTAGCAGCGGCCAGATCCGCATCGCTTACAAAACCCTTGAGCAACTCGAAGATATTTGCCGACTGCTTGAGAAACGATGATCTCTTAGATGCGCTTGCCTGATTGTAAAGTCAGCGCCAGCAGGGTTTGCAGGGCGATACTGTCTTCCAGCGCCTGACGCTGACGCGTCTGCAGGATTGCAGTATTGACGCGGCGCATTTCCCGAGCGATGGCCGGCGGCGACCAGATACGCAAGGCTGCCTCCAGGATCGGCTTGCGACGGAAATGAACGTGACGCGCATGAGTCTGCATGACCTGTTGCGGCGAGAGCTTTTTCTCTTCCATTTCCGAGCGCAGGATGTCGAGAAGCTGTAACTGCTTCAGGCAGGATTGAAGCAGCAGGAAGACCGGCGTTTTTGACGTAAACACCTTTCCGGTTTCCTGAATAAAACGATCCTTGTCGCCGCTGAAGATCGCATCGACCGCATCGTCGACGGAGGTTGAGCTGGCGTCGCCGACGATGTCGGTGACGTGCTGTGCATCGATCGTTTGCTCACCGCGAGCGTAAAGCGCAAGTTTTTGCAGTTCGTTGCGGGAGGCAAGACGGTCGCCGCCGAGGCTGTCGATCAGGATATCGCGGGCCTCGGGCGTGATGCGCAAATTTTCCTTGGCGAGTTCGGTGTCGATCAGCGCGTTCAGGGCGCGACGGTCGTCGGCATAACAGGCAATCGACGCCACAGACTTATGGCCGTCGACCAGCTTTCTCAAGCCCACGCCCTTCTTGATGTCGCCGGCTTCGATGATCAACACGGTGTCGGTAAGGTTCTGTTCGACAATGCGCGGCATGGCGTCGATTAGGCCGCGATCATTGCCGCCACCCTTGACCCAGATCAGCTTATCTCCGCCGAACAGGCCAAGTGCGCCGACTTCATCGAGCAGCCGCCCTCCCCCTGGGCCGAGATCGCCGGCATCGAGCCGGGTCACCGAGAAGGGGTCGTCCAGCGCAATGCCGGATTTCTGGGCGATGGCAGACGCGCGTTCCGAAACCAGGCCGCGATCCGGACCAAAGATAACGAAGATTCGATAAGACCGCATTCCCTGAGCGAGAAACGCATCGAATTCGTGTGATTTGATCTCGGTCATCGGTTGCGTTTGCTTCAGCGGCCGAGCGCAGCGGCGAGATCGGCGCGCACCAGTTCCGCTGCCTCATTGGCGGCACGGTTTTCGGCATCGCGGATGGCGCGGACCTTGGCGAATTCCTGAACCGGGAAATCGACGAGGGAGATTGCCTGGCGATGGCCAGCCTTGAGAACCTGGCCGTCGGCATTGCGCCGCAAGATATAATCGACCGCCACGGCGACCTGCCCGGCGCGAGCGCGGTCGGAGGTCTCGACCAGCAGAACCTGGGCAACCGAGCTCGTCACCGTCAGATCGACCTTGTATTCAGGATTAGCCGGCTCACCATTTCCGCCTGCTGTCAGGAAGATCAGCTTGTTGCGCACCACCTGACCAATGCGGCTTCCGGCCTCCGAATAGGCGATCGATCCCAGTTTTTGGGCAACGCCGCCCGCTTCGGAATAAAGCGGGCGAACCTGGCAACCGGTGGCCAGAGCGGAAAGCGCAATCAGAACGACAGCGCCGCTCGTACGAAGGAGCTTCGAGCGGAAATCAGACGACAATGTTCACGATCCTTTGCGGCACCACGATGATCTTCTTCGGCGTCTGCCCGGCGAGGGCCGCCTGAACGGCTTCGAGCGCGAGAACGGCGGACTGGACGGCATTCTGGTCCGCATCTGGCGCGATTGTCAATTCGGCGCGCTTCTTGCCATTAATCTGCACCGGCAGGGTGATTTCGTTGTCCCTGGTCAGCGCCTCTTCATAGGCCGGCCAGCTCGCCTTGGCGACGAGGCCGTTCTGCTTCAGTGTTGCCCAGCACTCCTCGGCCAGGTGCGGCGTCATGGGGGCGACGATCTGCACGAGGATCAGCACGGCTTCCTTGACGGCGGCGGTGTAGGCGGGATCCGCGTCGCCATTCGCCACCTTGGTCAGCGGCGCGGCAAGGGCGTTGACCATCTCGTAGATGCGTGCCACGGCCTTGTTGAAGTTCAGCTTGTCGTAATCGCCCTGCACCGCCTTCAGGGTCTTGTGGGCGATTTGTGAGATGGCGAGCGCCTCTCCCTCGCGGGCGGGTGCGGCATCGACACTACACAGCCGTTCGGCGGCCTCGGAAATCAGCCGCCAAGCACGCTGGACGAAACGATGCGAGCCTTCGACGCCGGCTTCGGACCAGATGACGTCACGATCCGGCGGCGAATCCGACAGCACGAAGAAGCGGGCGGTATCGGCGCCGTAGGAGGCGATGATATCGTCGG
>ERZ778022.3037-NODE-3037-length-16367-cov-5.449301_pt1 | contig 16367 bp, 14 predicted proteins | sample MGYA00375752_ERZ778022 | MGnify/ENA primary metagenome ERZ778022 (study PRJEB29350, sample SAMN05389826) | bioreactor metagenome | isolation source: Thiocyanate bioreactor | place: South Africa: University of Cape Town | collected 2014-04-04 ... | reverse complement strand
GTACTCGGGGCCGCAGGCTGCTGGGAAGAGGCGCTTCGCAACCCTTCCGCAATGCCATGCCCGCGGCGGCCACACGGACAGGTCCGTACTCGGGGCCGCAGGCTGCTGGGAAGAGGCGCTTCGCAACCCTTCCGCAATGCCATGCCCGCGGCGGCCACACGGACAGGTCCGTACTCGGGGCCGCAGGCTGCTGGGAAGAGGCGCTTCGCAACCCTTCCGCAATGCCATGCCCGCGGCGGCCACACGGACAGGTCCGTACTCGGGGCCGCAGGCTGCTGGGAAGAGGCGCTTCGCAACCCTTCCGCAATGCCATGCCCGCGGCGGCCACACGGACAGGTCCGTACTCGGGGCCGCAGGCTGCTGGGAAGAGGCGCTTCGCAACCCTTCCGCAATGCCATGCCCGCGGCGGCCACACGGACAGGTCCGTACTCGGGGCCGCAGGCTGCTGGGAAGAGGCGCTTCGCAACCCTTCCGCAATGCTGTGCCCGCAGCGGCCATACGGACAGGTCCGTACTCGGGGCCGCGGACTGCCAGGAAGGGGTGCTTTCGCCTCCCCTCCTGATGCTATGCATCGGCCGATGCGGGCGCTACTGCCGCGGCACGCTCGACGTGGTGATGCGCGAGCGCTCCTGCTCATGAGCCACCTCGGCCGCGATGGCCTCGCGGATCAACACATCGGGATCCGCCTCGGCCACGGGAGCAGCAGGCACCCGCTGCCGGGCAGCAACGGCGCGAACAGGCGGAAGCTCATTGCGCGCAACGGCCTGCTGCGGGGCCGGCATTGTACGCTCGGCCGTCGGCGCAGGCGCGACCACTCGCTGAGCGGCCGGTGCGACGGACGCCACGTTCGCGGGAGCTGGCCGCGCTGCAATCGACGCAGGTGCGGCCGCTGGCGGCAGCGGCTGGTCATATCCCATGGCCACCCGCGTCGCCTCCTCCTTCTTTCCCTGGAGCTGCAAGACCAGAGCGAGGTTCTGGCGCACGCGCGGATCGGCGCCCGTGCTGGCATTGGCCTGCCTCAGCATAGGCTCGGCCTGCGTTGCCTGCCCGTCCATGGTGTAGACGAGCGCGAGGTTGTTGATCACGCTCGGCTGGTTCGGCGCCAGGGCGCGCGCGCGCTCGAGGAACGGGACCGCTGCCTTGTAGTGCCCCTGCTGGGCAAGCGCGACGCCACGCGCTGAGAGAACGCGCCAGTCCGGCTTCGCCGGGTCGTCGGCCCGTTCCAGAAGCTGCTGCGCCATCGGGGCGTGGCCCTGATCCAGCGCCAGTCGTCCGAACTCCGAAAGGTACTCGCGATCCTGCGCATTATAGAGGTAGGACGACTGGAGCACCGCGAACGCCTCTGCCTTGCGATCGAGCGCCTTCAGGCTGCGGGCGTAGTTGAGCGCGGCCTTCCCGTTGCGCGGCTGGCCGGCATGCGCCTTGCCCCAATGCTCGGCGGCCTTCTCGGCTTCGGAACGCGGCATCTCAGCGCCCGCGACCTTCGCGCTTCCCGGGACTTCAGGCTCGCTCGTGAGCAGACCGCTCGATTGTGAGCAGGCTCCCAGTGACAGCGCCAGCCCGGCGACCAGCGCCACCCGCGCCGCTGACGCGCGCGCCCGCAACGACAACCCGTACGTCATCGAAATTCATGCTCCCTGCCCAAGCCCGCGCATCGACCCCGCACGGACCGCCCTGGCGCGATATTTCGGCACAGCCGTCAATAAACATTTAAAGGATTCGGAGCACAACTGGAGGTTTAAATATAGAAGGGGATACACGCCATTGAGACGCCCCGAGAGCATCGAGAAATGCTCTTTGTCATCAATGTGCTAAATGCGCCAACCCGAGTGAATGGCAGCAACGCCGCCCGTCAGGTTGCGGACGCTGATATTTGCAAATCCGGCCGCCTTCACCAGCTCCGCAAAAGCTTGCTGATTCGGGAAATTGCGAATGCTCTCGACGAGATAGCGATAGGGCTCAGCAGCTCCGGCAGCGAGGGCGCCGAGGCGAGGAATGACCTCGAAGGAATGGAAGTCGTAGAGCTTGTCGAGGATCGGCACATCGACGTGCGAGAACTCGAGACAGAGGAAGTGTCCACCGGGCTTCAGCACACGATAGGCCTCCGCCAGCGCCCGATCGATATGCGTGACGTTCCGAATGCCGAACGCGATCGTATAGGCGTCGAACGACCGGTCGGCGAAGGGGAGCGCCTCGGCATTGCCGAGGACTGTCCCGATGCGCTCCGCGTAGCCGGCTTCGGCGATCTTGCGCTTCCCAACGGCCAGCATTTCGGGACTGATGTCGCACACGACCGCGCTGACGCCCGGCCCGCCCGCCGCCAGGGCCTTGAGCGCAATGTCGGCTGTACCGCCCGCCACGTCGATGAGCCGGAAGGGCGTCGCACTTCTGGGCGGATTGAGGCGGACGATGAGGTCGTCCTTCCAGAGCCGATGCAGGCCCCCGGACATGAGGTCGTTCATGAGGTCGTAGCGCTCGGCGACGCCACTGAAGACCTCGTTCACCAGCCCCTGCCGTTCGCCCTCCGCGACCTCGCGGAAGCCGAAGGTGGTGCGCGCTGCGTCAGTTGATTTCTCTTGAGGGCCGTTCATCCGCGGGACACTAGCGCCGCAGCGCGGGCCGCGATAGCCACTAAACCGCCGCGGCCCGCACGCTGCTCAGGTCTCGCGCGGACCCTGCATCAGGCGCAGCGCGTTCTCGATCCGGCGCCAGTCCGAGGCCCCGGCCTTGTCGCCGGACTGCTCACAGTCCTTGGCCTTCTTATTGGCCTCGACGATGGCCCGTGCGCCGTGGGCTTCAAAAAGCATGCGAGCTTGCGTCTGAATCTCGACTGCCTGCATTCGGGTATCTCCTCACGCTGTTTCTTTCCGATGCATTCCAGTCCCCAACACCCAAAGTTGCATATGGAGCCTGCGCGGGATGTTTCAACCGCAGGGCATACCCTGCGCTGGCGCCTCGCGCCCGTGCGCCGAGTGGGCTAGAAGAGGCGGTCTCATTGCTCCAAAGGAGTGCTGCTCCATGAAGCTCGCCGTGGCCCAGGGCATGGTCGAAGCCGCCCGCGCTCACGCCCGCCAGAAGGGCATGAACCCGCTCGTGATCGTCGTTCTCGATGCGCGCGGCGTGCTGAAGGTCGGTATTGCCGAGGATGGCACGAGCCTCCGGCGCGCCGACGTGGCCACGGGAAAGGCGCACGGCGCACTCGCCATGGGGCTCGGTTCGCGCACACTGCACACCCGCGCGCAGAACCAGCCCTATTTCATCGCGGCCGTAACGCACGCCGTTGGCGGCTCGCTCGTGCCTGTGCCCGGCGGCGTTCTCATCCGCACGAAAGAGGGCGAGCTTCTCGGCGCCATCGGTATATCCGGCGACAGCTCCGACAATGACGAGGAAGCCGCCATGGCGGGGATCGCCGCTGTCGACCTCGTCGGCGATCCAGGAAGCTGAACCGCACATGCCCGAGCTGCCCGAAGTCGAAACCATCCGACGCGGCCTCGAGCCCGTGCTCGTGGGCCAGCGTATTGCCCGCGTCGAGCAGCGCCGCGCGGATCTGCGTTTTCCTTTTCCGGAGAACTTCGGCAAGCGGCTCACGGGCCGCACGGTCGTCACGCTTCAGCGGCGCGCGAAATACCTCCTCGCGCATCTCGACGACGGCACGGTGCTCATCATCCATCTTGGCATGAGCGGGCGCATCAGCATCACAGGCCAGGGCCAACTCGGCGAGTTCACGCACAATCAAGGCAACCGCAACATCCACGATCATGTCGTGCTGCGCCTCGGGAGCGGCACCGAGATCGTCTACAACGACCCGCGCCGCTTCGGCCTCATGGATCTTGCGAGCGCCACAACGCTCGACACGCATCCGCTGCTCGCGGGCATCGGCATCGAGCCCCTCGGCCCGGGGCTCACGCCCGCGTACCTCGCGCGCCATGCGGCCGGCCGCCGCAGCGACCTCAAGAGCTTCCTGCTCGACCAGCGCATCATTGCAGGGCTCGGTAACATTTATGTTCGCGAGGCACTGTTCCGCACGCACCTGAAGCCCCCGCGCGCGGCGGCGTGTCTCGCAACGCCGACCGGCATGCCGAATGCGCGCACCAGCGCCCTCATTCCGCATATCCGGGCCGTTCTTGCCGATGCGATCGAAGCCGGCGGCTCGACGCTGCGCGACTATGCGCAGGCCGATGGTTCGCTCGGCTATTTTCAGCACAGCTTCCAGGTCTATGGGCGCGAAGGAGAGCCTTGCCTGACGCCGGCCTGCCGGGGCATGGTGCACCGCACTGTCCAGGGCGGACGCTCGACATTCTTTTGTCCCGTCTGCCAACGCTGACCACAATCGCGAGCGCCGACGCGCCGTACCAAATCACCGAGAGAAGAGGAAGCTCCCATGGCCTACACGAACATCATGGTCGAGACGCGCGGCAAGGTCGGCCTCATCACGCTCAATCGGCCGAATGCGCTCAACGCACTCAACGCCGCGCTGATCTCGGAGCTCTCTCACGCCATCGACGGCTTCGAGGCCGATGACAACATCGGCTGCATCGTCCTCACCGGCAGCGAGAAAGCCTTTGCCGCCGGCGCCGACATCAAGGAGATGCAGTCCAAGACCTACATGTCCGCCTACAAGGAGGACTTCATCGGGAGCTGGGATCGCGTCGCGCGTGCAAGGAAGCCCGTCGTCGCCGCGGTCGCCGGCTATGCTCTCGGCGGGGGCTGCGAGCTCGCCATGATGTGCGACTTCATCATTGCCGCCGACACTGCGAAGTTCGGCCAGCCCGAGATCAACCTCGGCGTCATGCCGGGTGCGGGCGGCACGCAACGCCTCGCCCGCTTCGTCGGCAAGGCCAAGGCCATGGACATGTGCCTCACGGGCCGGATGATGGACGCCGACGAGGCCAACAAGTGCGGGCTCGTGAGCCGCGTCGTCCCGGCCGACAAGCTCATCGACGAAGCCCTCAAGGTGGCCGATGTCATCGCCGGCAAGTCGACCGTGATCGCCATGATGACCAAGGAATCCGTCAACCGGGCCTTCGAAACCACCCTCGGCGAGGGCATCCGCTTCGAGCGCCGGGTCTTCCACGCCATGTTCGCGACCGAGGATCAGAAAGAGGGCATGACCGCTTTCGTTGAAAAGCGTAAACCCAACTTCAAGAATGCTTGAGCGGCGCTTATCCCTGGAATTCCACGCTTTTTTGCACGCTGCACTGCGAGATTTCCAGGCAAGCCGCCGTTCAATCCTGCAGAAGGCACTTGCAAGGCCGTCCAAGGCTCGCTATCTTGTGATCGCTCATGATCATCTCAACTCTGAGAGTGGGCCCGCAGGGTCCGCTCTTTTTGTTTTTGTAGCTCTGATCTGGCATTATCGGAAATCGTCATCGGGCACGGATGGAGCGCTTGAGCGGTCCGGCTGAAGAAGCACGTTTTGTTGTCGAGAACGGTGTAGCGGCGCGCGTGGCAAGCCTCATTGAGCCGGTTCTCGAAAGCATGGGCTATCGCCTCGTGCAGGTTCGCCAGATGGGCGGCACCGACGCCATTCTCGAGATCATGGCCGAGCGCTTGGACGGAACGATGACGGTCGAGGATTGCGAGGCTGTCTCGCACGCGGTATCGCCGCTGCTCGACGTTCACGATCCCGTCGAGGGCAGCTACCGGCTCCAGATTTCCTCGCCCGGCATTGACCGTCCGCTGGTCCGCCCCGCTGACTTCGAGCGCTGGGCCGGCTATGAGGCCAAGATCGAGCTGAAGGAACCGGTCTCGGGGCGCAAGCGCTTCCGGGGACCGATCGAGGGATTTGCCGACGGCGAGGCGCGCATCGAGATCGAGGTGCCGGACGCCGGCCGACAGATCGTCGGGCTGCCGCTCGCGCTCATCGGCTCGGCGAAGCTCGTGCTGACCGACGAGCTGGTACGGGACACGCTCCGGCGCGCCAAAGGGAATGACACGACGGCCGAAAAGACCGACAAGCCGGCCCGGAAAGACGCACGAAGCAAAGACGCACGAAAAGATTCGAGACGAACTGACGTCACCAAAGTGAAGTGAAGGGTGCCAAAGCATGGCTCAGGCAGGCATCAGTGCGAACAGGCTGGAGCTTCTCCAGATCGCGGACGCGCTCGCACGTGAAAAGTCCATCGACCGCAAGATCGTCATCCAGGCGATGGAAGAGGCGCTGCAGAAAGGCGCCAAGGCCCGCTATGGCGCCGAGAACGATATCCGCTGCGAGATCGACCCGCGCACGGGCGAGACACATCTCTCTCGCGTCATGACCGTGGTCGACGTGGTCGAGAACGAATCCCAGCAGCTCACGGTCGGCGACGCCAAGCGCCGCAAGCCCGATGCTCAGGTCGGCGATCTCCTCGTCGACAAGCTGCCCCCGCTGGAGTTCGGCCGCGTCGCGGCGCAGAACGCCAAGCAGGTGATCGTGCAGAAGGTCCGCGAGGCCGAGCGCGAGCGCCAGCACAACGAATACAAGGATCGCATCGGCGAGATCGTCAACGGCACGGTGAAGCGCGTCGAGTACGGCAATGTCATCGTCGACCTCGGCCGCGGCGAAGGCATCATCCGCCGCGACGAGATGATCCCGCGCGAGAACATGCGCTACGGCGACCGCGTCCGCGCCTATATCTACGACGTGCGCCGCGAGCAGCGCGGCCCGCAGATTTTCCTCTCGCGCACGCGCCCTGAGTTCATGGCCAAGCTCTTCGCCATGGAAGTGCCGGAGATCTACGACGGTATCGTGCGCATCATGGCGGTCGCCCGCGACCCGGGCTCGCGCGCCAAGATCGCCGTTATTTCGCGCGACAAGTCGATCGATCCCGTCGGCGCCTGCGTCGGTATGCGCGGCCAGCGCGTGCAGGCCGTCGTCGCCGAGCTGCAGGGCGAGAAGGTCGACATCATCCAGTTCCCCGAGAACAACGACGCCGCGACGCTGGTCGTGAACGCGCTCGCGCCAGCGGAAGTGTCGAAGGTCGTGCTCGACGAAGACTCCAACCGCATCGAGGTCGTCGTCGCGGAGAGCCAGCTCTCGCTCGCGATCGGCCGGCGCGGCCAGAACGTGCGTCTCGCCTCCCAGCTCACGGGCTGGGACATCGACATCCTCACGGATCAGGAAGAGAGCGAGCGCCGCCAGAAGGAATTCACCGAGCGCTCGCAGATGTTCATGGAAGCGCTCGACGTCGACGAGGTCATCGCGCAGCTCCTCGCGACCGAGGGTTTTGCCTCCGCCGAGGAAGTCGCGTTTGTCGATCCTTCGGAGATCGCCCATATCGAGGGCTTCGACGAGGATACAGCGACCGAGATCCAGACGCGCGCGCGCGAATATCTCGCGCGTATCGAGGCCGAGCGTGATGCGCGCCGCGTCGAGCTCGGCGTGTCCGATGATCTCGCGAAGATCGAGGGTGTGACGACCGCGATGATGGTCGCCCTCGGCGAAGCCGGCATCAAGACGCTCGAGGACTTCGCCGACTGCGCGACCGACGATCTCGTCGGCTGGACCGAGCGCAAGAAGGACAAGGACTCCGAGCCCGTGAAGCACAAGGGCGCGCTCGACGGCTTCGAGGTCGGGCGCAAGGAGGCCGAGGCCATGATCCTTGCTGCCCGCGTCGAGGCGGGATGGATCAAGGCCGAGGACATCGCGCCGCCGGAGCCGGCGGCCGAGGAAACTGCACCGGAAAGCGCTGAGGCCGGGGCTGACGCCCCCGCCAAGGCCTGATCCGGATTATGAGGACGGAGCGAACAGACTGGGTATGGGCGCCGAAGCGGCACCAGAGCGTGACATGGACGCAGGTCCTGCCGACAAGGCAGCGGCCGAGCGCACGTGCGCGCTCACGCGCCAGCCGCTGACGCCTGACGAGGGTCTGCGCTTCGTCGTCGCACCGGACGGTAGCATCGTCCCCGATGTGGGGCGTCGCCTCCCAGGCCGCGGCGTCTGGCTCTCCAACAGCTGTTCCGTCGTCGCCGAGGCGGCCCGCAAGGGCGTCTTCCAGCGGAGCTTGAAGCGCCCCGTAACGGTGCCGGAAGACCTCCCCGACCTCGTCGAAAACTTGCTGGTCAAGCGGGTGATCGAGGCGCTGAGCCTCGCCAACAAGGCGGGTCTCGTCACGACCGGCTTTACCAAAGTCGAGATCGCCGTTCAGCGGGGGACCTGCGCCTTTCTGCTGCATGCCAGCGATGCGGCCGAGGATGGAGTGTCCAAGCTGGATCGCAAATTTGCGGCGATCCAGGCGAGCTCGGAGGCCGGAAGTGCGGAGAATAGCCTCGAGAAGCCCAATACGGAGCAATTGAGGCAACTGGTTTGGGATTGCCTGTCATCGGCCGAATTGAGCTTGGCCATGGGGCGTTCGAATGTGGTACACGCTGCACTGGCACGTGGCGGTGCGGCCACCAGGTTTTCTCGCGAGGCAGAGCGGTTGAGGCGCTATCGGGCGCCCACTTCCGCTCACGCAACGCGCGAACCGGGTTCAAGGGCGAGATCGGAACAGGCATGAGTGAGACCAAGGAAACCCCGGATAAGGCCCCCGCGGCCGGCGCCCGCAAGCCGCTGAGCTTGAAGCGCACTGAGTCTTCCGGGCACGTCCAGCAGAGCTTCAGCCATGGCCGCAAGAACGTGGTCGTGGTCGAGCGCAAAAAGCGCCGGACGCTCACAGGCCCCGGCCAGGGCGAGGACGAGCCGCGTGGTCGCGCGGGTGGTGCCGCGACGGCTGGTGGTGCGCGCCTCGGCGATCTTTCCGCGGGTGAGCTCGACGCGCGCCGCAAGGCGCTCGAGCAGGCTGCCGTCGACGAGAAGATCCGCGTCGAGGAAGAGACCAAGCGCCGCGCTGAAGAGCAGCGTCTCGAAGCCGAGCGCGCGGCTGAGCGCGCCCGTGAGGAAGCTGCTGCTGCCGCCGCCGCGGAGGCTGCGAAGAAGCAGCCCGTCAGCGAAGCTCCTCCCGCAACACCGGCACCTGCTACTCCTGCAGCCCCTGCGGCCGCCGCCGCGCCGGCTCCGCAGACGACAGCCCGTGCACCGCAATCAGCGGCCAGCGCACCGAAGCCCGCGAGCGGTGCAGGCGCACCCGGCGCGCAGAAGGCGCGAGACGGCGGTGCCCCCGCGACCGAGACGCGGCGCCCCGCCGAGACGACAGTCGTCAAGCGGCGCCCGATTGCTGACGAGACGCCGGACGACGATGACCGCAAGAAGAGGGGCGGCGCCAACCTCAAGGGCGCACCTCGCCCGCCCGTAAAGGTGGCCGACGATCGCCGCGAGCGCGGCAAGCTCACGGTCGACAAGCTTCTCAACGACGAGCAGCGCGAGCGCTCGCTCGCATCGCTCCGCCGCAAGCGCGAGCGCGACGCGCGCCGCGCCTCCGGCATCCAGATCTCGCGCGACAAGATCGTGCGCGAGGTGACGATCCCCGAGGTCATCACCATCCAGGAACTCGCCAACCGCATGTCGGAGAAGTCGGTCGACGTGATCCGCTTCCTGATGAAGCAGGGCGCGATGCATCAGATCAACGATGCGATCGATGCCGACACGGCCGAGCTCATCGTGCAGGATTTCGGCCACACGCCGAAGCGCGTTTCGGAAGCCGACGTCGAGGAAGGCTTCGCGGGCGGTGAGGACACGGATGCAAACCTGCAGCCGCGCGCCCCGGTCGTCACGATCATGGGCCACGTCGATCACGGCAAGACGTCGCTGCTCGACGCGATCCGCCATGCCAACGTCGCGAGCGGCGAAGCCGGCGGCATCACCCAGCACATCGGCGCCTATCAGGTGTCGACGGACAAGGGCCAGAAGATCACCTTCATCGATACGCCAGGCCACGCCGCGTTTACGGCCATGCGCGCCCGCGGCGCCAAGGTCACGGACATCGTCGTGCTGGTGGTTGCCGCCGACGACGGCGTGATGCCGCAGACGATCGAGGCGATCAATCACGCCAAGGCTGCCGGCGTTCCGATCATCGTTGCAATCAACAAGATCGACAAGCCGCAGGCCGATCCGAACCGCGTGCGCACCGAGCTGCTCCAGCACGAGATCGTGGTCGAGAGCATGTCGGGCGAAACGCTCGAGGTGTCGGTTTCGGCACTCAAGGGGACGAACCTCGACAAGCTGCTCGAAGCCATCGCGCTTCAGGCCGAGCTGCTCGATCTGAAGGCCAATCCGGACCGTCTCGCCGACGGCTTCGTCATCGAAGCCAAGCTCGAGCGTGGTCGCGGTCCCGTCGGCACGCTGCTCGTGCAGCGCGGCACGATCAAGGTCGGCGACATCATCGTCGCTGGCAGTGCCTGGGGTCGCGTCAGGGCGCTCCTGGATGACACCGGCCACAATGTCGTGTCGGCCGGCCCATCCGTGCCCGTAGAGGTGCTCGGCTTCGACACCGCACCCGAGGCCGGCGACCAGTTCGCCGTCGTCGAGAACGAGGCCCGCGCCCGCGAGATCACCGACTACCGCATCCGCAAGCGGCGCGAGACGCTCGGCACCGCGGGCACACCGCGCACGCTCGAGCAGATGATGCAGAGCCTCAAGGAGACCGGCAAGAAGGAGTTCCCGCTGGTCGTCAAGGGCGACGTGCAGGGCTCGGTCGAAGCGATCATGGGTGCGCTCGCCAAGCTCGGCAACGACGAGGTCATGGCCCGCATCGTCCATTCGGGCGTCGGCGGCATCACCGAGTCCGACATCAACCTCGCCAATGCCTCGAAGGCGGTCATCCTCGGCTTCAACGTGCGCGCCAATGCGCAGGCGAAGCTCGCGGCGGACCAGCACGGCGTCGAGATCCGCTACTACTCGATCATCTACGACCTCGTCGACGACGTGAAGGCGGCCATGTCCGGCCTGCTCGCGCCGACGAAGAAAGAGGTGTTCCTCGGCTACGCGACCATCAAGCAGGTCTTCAACATCTCGAAGCAGGGCAAGGTCGCAGGCTGCCTCGTCACGGAAGGCAAGGTCGAGCGCGGCGCCAAGGTTCGCCTGCTGCGCGACAAGACCGTCATCCACGAGGGCACGCTCGCCATCCTCAAGCGCTTCAAGGACGATGTGAAGGAAGTGCCGGCCGGCCAGGAATGCGGTATGGCCTTTGCCAACTACCAGGACATCCGCGAGGGCGACGAGATCGAGTGCTTCCAGGTGGAGACGATCGCGCGCACCCTCTAAGTACCGTCATGCTTCTGGAGGCGGATGGGCGATGAGCTCATCCGCCTTTCGCATACGGCAAATTGTCGAACTGGAATTATTGAGGAGCTGGCGACGGTCCGAGCCCGGTGCCAGAGTTGAGAATGTCACGACAGAAATCGAGCGCCGGCCGCGGATCGGCTCATGGCGCTTCCGCCGGCCCGTCGCAGCGCATGCTCAGGGTCGGCGAGCTTGTTCGCCATCGCCTCGCCGAGCTTTTGGCGCGCGGCGACATTCATGACGACGTGCTGGCCGCCGCGGTGGTCACCATTCCCGAAGTGCGCATGTCGCCGGACCTCAAACTCGCGACCGTATACGTCATGCCACTCGGCGGCAACGACGTTGCGCCCGTGCTCGCGGCGCTGAGGCGCAATCAGAAATACATCCGCGGCGAGGTCGCCCGTGCCCTGAACTTGAAGTTCGCGCCGGACGTCCGTTTCCGCGAGGACGAGAGCTTCGAGGAAGCAACGCGCATCGATCGCCTGCTCGACAGCGAGCGGGTGAGACGCGACGTGAAGGGCAAGAACGACGTGCAGGGGGATGAATAAGGTGGCGCGCCGCAAGAAGGGCAATCCGATCAACGGCTGGGTCGTGCTCGACAAGCCCGTCGGCATGACGTCGACGCAGGCTGTCGGCAAAGTACGCTGGCTCTTTCAGGCGCAGAAGGCCGGGCACGCCGGCACGCTCGACCCGCTGGCGACCGGCATCCTGCCGATCGCGCTTGGCGAGGCGACGAAGACCGTGCCTTACGCGGTCGACGGCCAGAAGGCCTACCGCTTCACGGTCCGCTGGGGCGCCGAGACCGACACCGACGACGCCGAGGGCCAGATCGTCGAGCGCAGCGACCTGCGCCCGACCCGCGCTTCGATCGAGGCGCTGCTGCCGAGCTTCCTCGGCGAGATCCTGCAGACGCCGCCCGCCTTCTCCGCGATCAAGATCGACGGCCAGCGCGCCTATGACCTCGCGCGCCAGGGCGAGACGGTGAAGCTCGAAGCGCGCCCCGTGCAGATCGACCGGCTTGAGCTCGTCGAGATGCCCGATCACGAGACCTCGGTGTTCGAGGCCGAATGCGGCCGCGGCACGTACGTCCGCGCCATTGCCCGCGACATCGGCCGCACGCTCGGCTGTCTCGGCCATGTGACGGCGCTCCGGCGCACGCGCGTCGGCCCCTTCGAGGAGGCACAAGCGGTCACCATCGAGGAGCTGGAAGCTGCGGCTGGCCACGACGACGGCGGCGCCGAGATCAAGACGCTGCTGCGCCCGGTCGAGAGCGCGCTCGCCGAGCTGCTCGAAGTCAACGTCTCACAGTCGGATGCGGCACGCCTCGCGCGCGGCCAGCCGGTGCTGCTGCGCGGGCGCGATGCGCCGGTCATGAGCGGGGAGGCCTTTGCTCTCTCGAAGGGCACGCTGATCGCCCTCTGCGAGATCGAGCGTGGCGAGCTGCGCCCGCTGCGCGTCTTCAATCAGGCCTGATAGCGAGATTATCTCGCCTATGCCGCCTTGGCAGTTCATGAGCGCGCGAGGCGCGCCGACGCTGGCGCCGCCCCCGCGGAGCCGATGAGCGAAGCGAATAGCGGGGTGAGCGAAATAAACGCATGAGGCGCGGAGACCCTGGGCTCCGCGCCTCAAATCTTCACGCCGGGGAAGATGGTGTCTCCAGGGTACACCGATCATGCGCCGGTGGCCGTGAACTCGCTCTGAATGCAGCATTCATTGGGAATTCATTGGGGGGACGTCTGCCCTTCGGTGAACGGCCAAGTGCTTGTTTTGGCCGCCGTCTCTGCGGACCGAGTAGGAAGCGCCTACCAGAGCCCGCGCCGCGTGCTGAGCGCGCGCGCATCCTCGCCGCGACCGCCGCCGCGCTCCGTGCGCGGGGCCCAGCCGCCGCCGGGCTGTCCCTGCTGGCCGCCCTCCTGATCGGGCTGTTGCTGCTGCACGAAGCCGCCGGTCTCGTCGGTGAAACCGATGATCGAGTAGGGATCATCCGGCTCCTCGTCCGGCTTGAAAGCCTCGAGCACACTGCGCTGATCGGCCGATTGAACGCGCAGGCCGGTCGACGGGTTCACGCGAACGAGCTTGATGCCGGGCGGAATGCGGAAGGGCGTCGCCGGCTTGTCGGCGAGCGCCATCTTCATGAACGAGCCGAAGATCGGCACCGCGATCGCGCCGCCCGTTGCCTCTTTGCCCATGGGCTTCGGAATGTCGTAGCCGACGAACACGCCAACGACGAGGTCCGGCGAGAAGCCGATGAACCACGCATCCTTGGCGTCGTTGGTGGTACCCGTCTTGCCGGCGAGCGGCTTGCCGACCGAGCGGAGCGCCGTCGCCGTGCCGCGCTGCACGACGCCCTCCATCATCGAAGTGATCTGGTAGGCCGTGTGCGGGTCGATGATCTGCTTGCGGTCATCGGCAAGCTCAGGCTCCGGCTGGCCGTTCCAGCTAGCTTGCTGGCAGTCCTGGCATCCGCGATCGTCGTGCCGCCAGACGGCGCGGCCCCAGCGGTCCTGGATGCGATCGATGAACGTCGGGCGCACCTGGCGGCCGCCATTGGCGAGCATGGCGTAGCCGGCGGTCATCCTGAGCAGCGTCGTCTCGCCGGCGCCGAGCGCCATCGAGAGGACAGGCGTCAGCTCGTCGTAGACGCCGAAGCGGCGCGCATACTCGGTCACGAGCGGCATGCCCATGTCCTGCGCAAGACGCACGGTCATGAGGTTGCGCGAATGCTCAATGCCGACCCGCAATGTCGTCGGCCCATAGAACTGACCGCTGTAGTTTTTCGGCCGCCACACGTCGAGGCCGGCACCCTGCTCGATGGTGATCGGGGCATCGAGGATCACGCTCGTCGGCTTGTAGCCATTGTCGAGGGCCGCGGCATAAACGAACGGCTTGAACGAGGATCCGGGCTGACGACGCGCCTGCGCGGCGCGATCGAACTGGCTCAGCGCGAAAGAGAACCCGCCGATGCTCGCCAGCACGCGGCCGGTATGCGGATCCATGACGACGATACCGCCACCGACCTCCGGGATCTGCATGAGCGACCACACGCCCTGCGTCTCATCGGGGTTCTTGGGCGCAACGTAGATGACATCGCCGACATTCAGGACATCGCCGGCGCCCGGCGGCTTGCCGGGCTTCCTGTTGGCCCAGCGGACCTCCTCATAGGGCACCTCGACGGCCTGACGCTCGGGAACGAGGCTGCCGTCCTGGCGGCGCGCCGGCCGCAGCCCAACCACGGCCTTCTCGCGCTCGGCCTTGAGCACGACCCCAAGGCGCCACGGATGGATGTCGTTCGGTGTGTCGATCGCGCCGAGCGGCACGCCCCAGTCGCCCGTGACGGCAATCTTGTCGACGGGGCCGCGCCAGCCGCTCTTGCGGTCGAAGGCGACGAGGCCTTCGACGAGCGCGCGACGCGCGAGATCCTGCAGGCGCGGCGAGAGCGTCGTGCGGACGGAGAGGCCACCGCTGTAGAGCTTCTGCTCGCCGAACTGGGCGATGAGCGTGCGGCGCACTTCCTCGGCGAAGTAGTCGGCGGCGCGAATCTGGGTGCCGAAGTTACGAACGTTCACCTCGAGCGGCTTCGCCTGTGCTGCAGAGGCTTCGGCATCGGTGATGTAGCCGTTCTCGGCCATCAGGGCGAGGATGGCATTGCGCCGGGCTACGGCCTCCTTGGCCCGCCGGAAGGGATGGTAGTTGTTGGGGCCTTTCGGGAGCGACGCGAGGTAGGCCATTTCCTCGAGCGTCAGATCCCTCAGCTCCTTGTTGAAATAGGTGAGCGCCGCCGCCGCCACGCCGAACGTGTTCAGCCCGAGGTAGATCTCGTTGAGGTAGAGCTCGAGGATCTTCTCCTTGGAGAACGACCGCTCGATGCGGATGGCGAGGATGGCTTCCTTGAGCTTGCGATCGGCCGTGCGCTCGCTCGTCAGCAGCATGTTCTTGGCAACCTGCTGCGTGATCGTGGAGGCGCCTTCTGCACGCCGCCGGCCGCCCTGCGCCAGATTGGTCGCATACCGAAGGCCCGCGCGCGCCATACCCACGAAATCGAGGCCGTTGTGCTCGAAGAAGCGCTTGTCCTCCGCCGAGAGATAGGCGCCGATCAGAAGCTTGGGCACGGTGTTGATCGGCACGAAAATTCGTCTGTCGTGCGCGTACTCGGCGATCAGCGAGCCGTCATGGGCGTGAATGCGCGTCGTGATCGGCGGCTCATAATTCGCGAGGCTCGCATGGCTCGGCAGATCAGCCGAGGCCTTCCAAAGGAAGTAGCCGCCGACCGCGGAGCCGGCGAGGAAGAGGACCACGCCCGAGGCGAATGCAAACCCGAGGAGGCTCAGCAGGAAGCTGCGGCGCTTGCGCTTAGGCTTGCGCTCCACGGGCGGCAATATCGGGGGTGGTCTCATAAATCTCGATCGATCCGGTCGTGCACGGATGGCTCTGTCTAGCCCCCGGCGTACGGAGAAGCAAGCACGCCTCCCGGTTTCATCCCGAGGTTACAATCGATTGTGTCATTAGCAGGTCACAGCGGGGTGAATGTCCGCAGCATTCTGCCGGCCATTGCACAAGACCTGCGCGTGCGTGGTTAATGCGCCTCTGCCCGCCCCCATTTTGTCCACCTTCTTGCTTCGCCGGGCCCCTGGATCGAGAGTTGGCGCCTCGACGACAGCACAGAATGGGGAAACACCATGGACATCGAGGACCAGCGCAAGAAGGGCCGGGAGATTCTGGGGGAGGTCATCGGCGCCGCCTATCTCGAGCGGCGCGATGCTTCGACGAACGATTTCAACAGGCCGTTGAGAGAGTTTTCCGAAACCTACGCGTTCGGTGACATCTGGGCCCGGCCGGGTCTCCCGCGCAAGGTCCGCAGCATGCTCTGCATGGCCATGCTGACGGCCATGGGCAAACCCGCCGAGCTGCGCCTCCACGTCAATTCGGCGATCAACAACGGCTGCACCGTCGAGGAAATCCAGGAAGTGCTCTACCAGACCGTCGCCTATTGCGGCATTCCGGCGACGATCGAGGCCTTCAAGGTTGCGGAGGAGGTATTGGCCGAGCGCGGCCTTATCCAACGCAAGGGCTGACCCAAGGCCGGTATGGCCGGCGCGGATAGCGCCGGCCACAATCCCAGCGATCAGCCGACAATGCCTTCCTTGCGGGCCCAGTCGAGGCCGCGGTCGAGGGCGCGCGCCATGCGATCGAACATCGTGTTGACCTGCTCGGTGCTGATGACGAGTGGCGG
>ERZ778022.3033-NODE-3033-length-16375-cov-3.967708_pt1 | contig 16375 bp, 13 predicted proteins | sample MGYA00375752_ERZ778022 | MGnify/ENA primary metagenome ERZ778022 (study PRJEB29350, sample SAMN05389826) | bioreactor metagenome | isolation source: Thiocyanate bioreactor | place: South Africa: University of Cape Town | collected 2014-04-04 ... | reverse complement strand
ACATCGGAAAAGCCCTTTTCCTCGTCGCCCGCCACCAGGCGGCTGAAGACCGGGTCGCTGTCGAAGCGCGGGAAACACCACCACACGATCCGGCCGCCGGAATCCACCAGCGCCGCCATGCGACCGTTGCCGATCACCGCCAGGTCCGGCGGATTTTGCGCCGGCCCGGTCATCGCGCCGCCGCCTCGGCCACGCGGCACAGCCACTGGCGCACCCCATGCGGCGATTCAAAGACATGCTCCACGCCGGGAAAGCGCTTGCCCACGGAAAAACCGCGCCCGCCCAGATGCGGCAGGATACGGAAGACATCCAGATCGGTGGTGTCGTCGCCGCCGAACAACACCCGGCGGCCCGCGAACGGCGGCTGGCGCAGCAGGCTGGCCACCGCCGTGCCCTTGTCCACGCCCCGGTGCCGGGCCTCGAACACCGCCTTGCCGTGAATCACATTCACCTTTTCGCTTTCGAACAAAGGGGCATGTTTGTCCATCGCCGCCAGCAGCACCGGCAGCGACTCCGGCGCCAGCCGGTAATGCAGCGCCACGGCGCATTCCTTGTCCTCCAGCAAGAGGCCCGGGACATGGTCGGCCAGTCCCGCGAAGATGGAACGGACGGCATCCGGCAATGGCGGCGCCCGCGTCACCTGCCCGTCCGCGCCGCGGATTTCCCCGCCATGCGCGCCGATCGCGGCCGGACGCAAGGGCGCGAACAGCCGATCTATGTTGTCCAGCGAACGGCCGCTGACAAAAGCCAGCGCCCCCGACAACTGGTGCGCCAGCTTTTCCAGGGCGCGGACCAGATCGCCGGGCACCCTGACCAGATCGGGCGTGCGCGCGAGATCCAGCAAGGTACCGTCTATATCCAGCAGCAACGCGGTGTTCCCACCGATCGGGGGCATCATTCAAGCAATCCGTATAGCGCGCCCAGGTCATATATCGTGCGTACTGAAAAGGGCTTCGATCCAATGGGATCGAAACGCACGCGCGGGCCCGAAAGTTCCCGGGCCGGACCGGATTTTTACCGGACGGTATGGCGGGTCCAGGCGAAGGCACCGCCTTCCATGCCCGCGTCATTGTCAACGATGGTCACATTGGGCGGCAGCTTGAAATCGATCCGGGCCGAATTGCCGCCGCCGAAATAAAGATGGTCATACTTGAACACGGTATCAAGTATGTCGATCAGTTTGCGGACCCGCTTGTTCCACTTCTTTCTGCCGATGCGCTTGCGGGTGCGCTCGCCGATATAGACGTCGAAATCATTCCGGTGATGGGTGGTCAGATGCGCCAGGTCCATATGCGGCAGCAGTTCGCCGTCGCGGAACCAGGCGGTGCCGAAACCCGTGCCCAGGGTGCAGACCAGTTCCAGCCCCTTGCCCCGGATGGCCGCCAGCCCCTGCACATCGGCATCGTTCAGCAGCTTGACCGGCTTGCCCAGTTTCTTCTGCATCACCATGCCGAGCGGATAATCCGCCCAGTCTCCGGTGCCATAGGAATGCGCGGTCATCACCCGCCCGCGCCTGACAATGCCGGGAAAGCCGATGGTGACATGGTCGAATCGGCCCAGCGGCTTCACCAGTTTCACCAGCAGCGGCACGATATCGGCGGGCTTGCGCCTGGCCGGCGTCTCGATGCGGACGCTGTCCCCCAGGAAATCGCCGTTCGGCCCCACGATGGCGGCTTTCAGGCCCGTGCCGCCGATGTCGATGCAGAGAATGCGTTTAGCGGCGGGCATGAGCGGCTTTCTTCTTGCGGGCTTTGCGGATCGGCATCTTCTTCTTTTTGTCCATCATCAGCGCCAGGGCGGTGTTGATCAAGGCGACATGGCTGAAGGCCTGGGGGAAATTGCCCAACATGCGCTTTTCCAGCGGGTCGTATTCCTCGGCATAGAGGCCGACATCGTTGGCCAGCCGCTTGAGCTTGCCATACAGGCGCATCGCCTCGCGGTGACGGCCCATCATCACATAGGCGTCGGCCAGCCAGAAGCTGCAGGCCAGGAAGGCGCCCTCGCCCGGCGGCAGTCCGTCCACCCCGGTCACGGTTTCGTAGCGCATCACCAGCCCCTGGCACATCAGCCGTTTTTCGATCTCGCGCACCGTCGCCTGGATGCGCCGGTCGCTGGCGGGCAGAAAACCCACCAGCGGCAGCAGCAGCAGGCTGGCGTCCATCGCGCTGGAGCCATAGGCCTGCACGAAACAGCCGCGCGTCTTGTCCATGCCCCGGGCGCAGATGTCCTTGTGGATGCGGCGCGCCACGGCGCGGCAATGGGCGCGCTCCTGCGGCGTGGCATCGGGCGAGCGGGCGGCGCGGTCGAACGCCACCCAGGTCATCACCTTGGAATGGACGAAATGCTGCGGCTGGCCGCGGATTTCCCAGATGCCCTCGTCCGGCAGCGACCAGATCTTTTCCAGATGCGCCATGAAGACCTGGCGCAGTTCGGCCCGGCGCGGCGCGGGCGCCAGGCCGCCGCCCCGCGCCTGGGCCATCACATCGGCCATCTCGCCATAGATATCGAGTTGAAGCTGGGTATGGGCGGCATTGCCGACGCGCACCGGCCGCGAATTCTCATAGCCGGACAGGTGGTCCAACTCGATCTCGTCCAGCCGCCGCTCGCCGATCACATTGTACATGGTCTGAATCTGCTGGGGCGATCCGGCGATGGCGCGCATCAGCCAATGCTCCCACATCGCCGCTTCCTCGGTGTAGCCGGCATTGAGGAAGGCCAGCAGCGTGAAGGTGGCGTCGCGCAGCCAGCAGAAGCGGTAATCCCAGTTGCGGGTGCCGCCGATCTTTTCGGGCAGCGACGTGGTGACCGCCGCCACGATGCCGCCGGTGGGGGCATAGGATAACCCCTTGAGCGTGATCAGCGAGCGCATGACGTCGGCGCGCCACTTGCCCGTCACCCGGCACAGCGACGCCCATCGGCGCCAATAGGCTTCCGTCTCGTCCAGCGCGATGAAGGCGTCGATCGACAGCGGCAGGGGCTGGAAGGATTTTCCATAGGACATCACAAAGGGCATACTTTCGCCCTTGCGCACCGTGAAATCCGCCACCGTGTGCATGTTCTCGCCCCGCAACGGCACCGGGGTGCGGATCGCCAGCAGATTGGGCCCGGCCACGGCGGTCAGGGTGCGGCGGTCGCGGCGCGACACCCAGGGGATGGTGGCGCCATAGTCGAAGCGGATCGCCAGTTCGGTCCGCATGGCCACATGCCCGGCCAACCCTTCCACGATCCGCACGATGCAGCTGTCGGGCGTACCGGGCGGCATGAAATCGGTGACGCGCACCTTGCCGGTGCGGGTGGTGAAGACGGTTTCCAGGATCAGGCTGTCGCCGCGATAGCGCCGCGCCGCCTTGAAACGCGCATCCTGCGGCGCGATCAGCCAGCGGCCGTTGTCCTTGTCGCCCAGCAAGGCGGCGAAACAGGCGTCCGAATCGAAGCGCGGCAGGCACAGCCAGTCCAGCGAGCCGTTATGACAGACCAGCGCCGCGGTGCGACAGTCGCCGATGATGGCATAATCCTCGATCCGCGCCGCCATCAGAAGCCGTATCCCCGATCGTCCTCGCCCGCCGCCGCCGCGTCCACCAGCCACTGCACCGCGCCTTGCGGCTTCAGCGCGCCCGCCGGCAAGGCTCCCGCCCGGGCCTGGGCCAACGCATCGCGCTTGGCCGCGCCGCTGACCAGGAACAGAATCCGTTCGCTGGCTTCCAGCGCCGGATAGGTCAGGGTCAGGCGCGGCTCCTTGCGGCCGTCCGGCACGGCGGCGGCCCAGCGGCGGCGCTCCTGCAACACCGGCTGGCCCGGCAGCAGCGAGGCGGTATGGCCGTCATCGCCCAGCCCCAGCAAGGTGAGATGGAACAAAGGCTGACCCGGCTGCAATTCGCCCGCGCCATATTGCTGGCGCAGCGCCTCGTCATAGCGGTCGGCGCAGGATTGCGGCGTCCCGTCAGTGGGCATGGCGAACACCTTGCGGGGCCGCACCATGGGGCCCGCCAGCAGCGTCTCGCGCACCATGCGGTAGTTGGAGTCGGCATGATCCGGCGGCACACAGCGTTCGTCGCTGAAGAACAGCTCGGCGCAATCCCAGTCCAGATCCTGGCAGGCCAGAAGCCGGTAGGCGGCGCGCGGCGTGGAGCCGCCCGACAGCACCAGGCGGAAAGGGTGGCGGGCCGTCCGGATATGTCCGGCGATGATCTCGGCGGCCCGCGCCGCCAGCGCCCCGGCGTCCCGCACCACTTCCATCCGGCCCGCGATGTCATGCCGGGGGGTCAATTGATCCGCCTCCAGGCCCGCCCGTCGCGCGCCAGAAGATCGTTGGCGGCGCTGGGGCCTTCGCTGCCCGCATTGTAGTTGGGGAAATGGCGCGGGGTGGTGTTTTCCCAGCCGCGCAGCACCGGCTCCACCAGCGCCCAGGCCGCCTCCACCTGGTCGGCGCGCTGGAACAAGGTGGTGTCGCCGATCAGACAGTCATAGATCAGCGTTTCATAACCCACCGCGGGCGCCTGCTTGAAATAGTCCTTGTACTTGAACTCCATCGCCACGCTTTCCAGCGCCATGGCCGGGCCGGGCCGCTTGGCGTTGAAGCGCAGGCGGATACCTTCGTCCGGCTGCACCCGCATGATCAGCCAGTCGGCGTCCAGTTCCTCGACCGGCGTTTCGCGGAACAGGGCATGGGGCGCGCGCTTGAAACGGATGGCGATTTCGGTGGAACGCACCGCCAGCCGCTTGCCGGTGCGCAGATAGAACGGCACGCCCGCCCAGCGCCAATTGTCGATCATCAGGCGTATGGCGACGAACGTCTCCACCGTGGAATCGGGCGCGACATTGGCCTCGGCGCGATAGGCCTGGACCGGTTCATTGGCGACGGCCCCGGCGTCATACTGGCCGCGCACCACATCGCTGAGCCGGAGTTCGTGCACCGCCTTGAAGATTTCCGCCTTCTTGGCGCGCACATCCTCGGCGTCGAAGGAGACCGGCGGCTCCATCGCCGTCATGGCGACAAGCTGGAACAGATGGTTGGGCACCATATCGCGCAATGCCCCTGTGCTCTCATAGAATTTTCCCCGCGTCTCCACCCCCAGGCTTTCGGCCACGGTGATCTGCACATGATCGATGCGGTCGCGGTTCCAGATCGGCTCGAACAGGCCATTGGCGAAGCGCAGCGCCATGATGTTCTGCACCGTCTCCTTTCCCAGGAAATGGTCGATGCGGTAGATCTGGTCCTCGCGCAGATATTTCAGCAGGCAGGCATTGAGCTGGCGCGCGGACGGCAGGTCGTGGCCGAACGGCTTTTCCACGATCAGGCGGCGAAAGCCCTTATGGTCGCCGGACACCAGCCCGGCTTCGCCCAGATTCCTGGCGATGGTGGCGAAGAAGCGGTCGGCCCCCGCCATGTAGAACAGCACATTGCCGCCCAGGCCGTCCTTGGCGTCATGCGCGGCCAGCAGGTCCGACAGGTTCTCGTAGGTTTCCGGCTTTTCGAAATCGCCGCTGAGAAAGACCATGCAGCGCGCCACCTTGGCCCACAGCGTCTCGTTCAGCGTCTCGTTGTTCTTCGCCAGGGTCTGGACCAGGAAATCCTTCAGCGCCGCCGACCATTCCGCACTGGTCTTCTTGTTGTGGTCCACCCCGATCAGCGAGAAATGCGGCGGCAGCAGGCCGGTGCGGGCCAGGTTGTACATGGCCGGAACGATCAGCCGCTTGGTCAGGTCGCCGTTGGCGCCGAAGATGACGATGGCGCAGGGCGGCGGCGGCGACTTGTGCGACAGCGCGCTCATTTGGGCTTGCTCTCGACATGGCCGCCGAATTCCTTGCGCATGGCCGAAAGCAGCTTTTCACCGAAGGTGTTGTCGCTGCGCGAGCGGAAGCGGGCGAACAGCGCCGCGGTGATGACGGGGGCGGCCACCGCCTCGTCCACCGCCGCCTCCACCGTCCAGCGCCCTTCGCCGCTGTCGTCCACCTTGCCGGAGAACTCTTCCAGCATTTCGGATTTGGCCAGGGCGATGGCGGTGAGGTCCAGCAGCCAGGAGGCCACCACGCTGCCGCGCCGCCACACCTCGGCCACGTCGGCGACATGGATGTCGAAGCGCTCCTCCGGCGGCAGCTTGCCGGAATTGCGCCCGCGCATGATGTCGAAGCCTTCCGCGAAGGCCTGCATCAGGCCGTATTCGATGCCGTTATGGACCATCTTGACGAAATGGCCGGACCCGGCGGGGCCGGTATGCATATAGCCTTCAGTGACGCGCGGATCGGCCGCGTCGCGGTTCGGGGTGCGGGCGATGTCGCCCGCGCCGGGGCACAGCGCCTGAAAAATGGGGTCCAGCCGCGTCACCGTTTCGGCATCGCCGCCGATCATCATGCAATAGCCGCGCTCCAGTCCCCAGACCCCGCCCGAGGTGCCCACATCGAGATAGTGGATCCCCTTTTCGCGCAAGGTCCGGGCGCGGCGGATATCGTCCTTGAACATGGTGTTGCCGCCATCGATGATGCAGTCGCCCGCCGCCAGCAGGCCGCCCAGTTCGGCGATGGCGTCTTCGGTGATCGTCCCGGCGGGCAGCATCACCCAGACGGTGCGCGGCGCCTCCAGCCGGGCCACCAGGTCGGCCAGCGGGGCGGCGCCCTCCGCTTTGCCTTCCGGGGCGCCCCCCAGCGCCTTCACCGCCTCGGGGCTGGCGTCGAACCCCCCCCCCGCATGGCCGCGGCTCATCAGCCGCCGGCCGATATTGGCCCCCATGCGGCCCAACCCGATTATCCCGATCTGCATGAAATCTCCTGAACGCGCACGGCGACCGGCCGCTTGAAAGGACCGACTTTGGCCCTGAATTGCCGCTGCGGCCACCCCGTCCGTCCGAAGGGCTTTTGCGGCCTCTGCCGGGCAGCGTCCGCTTCCCCTTCCGCAACGTGGCCGAAGGCCCGCCGGTTCCGGCAAAATGTCTGGAAAACCGGGCAAAAATGGGGGTTGTGACAGAGGCGGGCATTGATTTTACCCCCCCGGCCCTGCCAATTACCGGCGCACATTACAGGCAGATTTATGGACCAGGATTTCCGCAAGGCCGCCCTCGCCTATCACCGCAGCCCGCGACCCGGCAAATTGTCGGTGGAAGCCACCAAGCGCATGGCGAATCAGCGCGATCTGGCGCTGGCCTATTCGCCCGGCGTCGCCGCGCCCTGCGAGGAGATCGCCCGCGACCCGTCCCTGGCCCGCGAATATACCGCGCGCGGCAATCTTGTCGCCGTCATCTCCAACGGCACCGCCGTGCTGGGCCTGGGCAATATCGGCGCGCTGGCCTCCAAGCCGGTGATGGAGGGCAAGGCGGTCCTGTTCAAGAAATTCGCCGGCATCGACGTCTTCGACCTGGAAGTGGACGCGCTGGACGTGGACCGCTTCGTGGATGTCGTGGCGGCGCTGGAGCCGACCTTCGGGGGCATCAACCTGGAGGACATCAAGGCGCCCGAATGTTTCGTGATCGAAAAGAAGCTGCGCGAGCGCATGAAGATTCCGGTCTTCCACGACGACCAGCACGGCACCGCCATCGTCTGCGCCGCCGCCATCCGCAACGGCCTGGTGCTGCAGGGCAAGAATCTGGAGGAGGTCAAGCTGGTGACCTCCGGCGCGGGGGCCGCCGCGCTGGCCTGCGTCGACCTGCTGGTGACGATGGGCCTGCCGGTCGAGAATGTCACCCTCACCGACATCAAGGGCGTGGTGCATCGGGACCGCGGCGACGAGATGGCGCCCAACATGGCGCGCTATGCGCGGCAGACCGACGCCCGCACCCTGGGCGAGGTGCTGGTGGGCGCGGATGTATTTCTGGGCCTGTCGGCGCCCAATGTGCTCAAGCCCGAATGGCTGCCGCAGATGGGCGACAAGCCCATCATCATGGCGCTGGCCAACCCCAACCCCGAAATCCTGCCCGAAGCGGCCAAGGCGGCGCGGCCCGACGCCATCATCGCCACCGGCCGCAGCGACTATCCCAATCAGGTCAACAACGTCCTGTGCTTCCCGTTCATCTTCCGCGGCGCGCTGGATGTGGACGCCACCACCATCAACGAGGAGATGAAGGTCGCGGCGGTGGAAGCCATCGCCGCCCTGGCCCGCGCCGAGGCCAGCGAGGTGGTGGCCCGGGCCTATGGCGGAGCCACCCCCAGCTTCGGCCCCGATTACATCATTCCCAAGCCGTTCGACCCGCGCCTGATCCTGCACATCGCGCCTATGAGAACGAACTGGAAAAGTTCGTCTACCGCTCCGGCCAGCTCATGCGCCCGGTGTTCGAGATCGCGCGCAAGCAGCCCCGCCGCGTCGTCTATGCCGAAGGCGAGGACGAGCGCGTGTTGCGCGCCGTGCAGACGGTGCTGGACGAAGGCCTGGCCCATCCGGTGCTGGTGGGCCAGCGCCAGACCATCCTGGACAAGACCCGCAGGCTGGGCCTGCGGCTGGACTTCAACACGCAGGTGCGGATCGTCGATCCTTACGCCGACGAGGCGGTGATCACACCGCTGATCGAACGCTATCAGCGGCTGGTGGAGCGCAAGGGCGTGGCGCCGGAAGCCGCCGCCCGCTGGGTCCGCAACCGGCACGGCGTCTGCGCCACCATGCTGCTGGAAAACGGCGATGTGGATGCCGCCCTGTGCGGCGGCCTGGGCGACTGGAGCCGCCAGCTCGCCAACATCCTGCCCATCATTCCCCGCGCCAAGGGCGTCAGCCGCGTCTATTCGCTGGCCAGCCTGATCCTGCCCAACGGCGCGCTGTTCTTCTGCGACACCCATGTCAATATCGACCCCACCGCCGAGCAGATCGCCGAGATGACCCTGCTGGCGGCCCGGACGGTGCGCGGCTTCGGGCTGGCGCCCAAGGCGGCGCTGCTGTCGCATTCCAGCTTCGGCACCTCCGACGCGCCCAGCGCCCGCAAGATGCGTCAGGCGCTGGCCCTGCTGCGGGCGCAGGAGCCGGACTTCGAGCTGGATGGCGAGATGCATGCCGATGCGGCCCTGAGCGAGGCGCTGCGCGCCCGCCAGGTCAGCAACAGCCCCCTGACGGGTTCGGCCAATCTTCTGGTGATGCCGTCGCTGGACGCCGCCAATATCGCGCTGACCCTGCTGTCGGCGGCCACCGAGGGACTCCTGGTCGGGCCGCTGCTGCTGGGCGTCTCCAAGCCCGTGCATGTGATGGTGCCGTCGGTGACGGCGCGCGGCATCGTCAACATGACGGCGCTGGCGGTGGCCCAGGCGGACCGCGCCGACACCGCCCCCTGAGAAGCCCGCAACGAAAAGGTGCCAATACCATGGACCTGAAATTCCTGGCCCAGCAGGCCGTCACCTTCCATCAGCAGGGCAACCTGGTTCAGGCCGAGGCGCTGTATCAGCAGATCCTGGACGCCGAACCCGGCCTGTTCGGGCCCAACTATTATATGGGCCTGATCCGTATGCAGGAAGGCCGCTTCGAGGAGGCCGCCAGCTATCTGGAGAGCGCGCTTCGAATCACGCCCGACGAGCTGGGCGCGCTGATGAATCACGGCATGGCGCTGCGCGCCGCGCGCCGCAGCGCCGAGGCATTGCAAAGCTTCGACCGCGCCCTGACGGTCAAGCCCGACCTGGCCGAGGCGATGTTCAATCGCGGCGTCGCCCTATCGGACCTGGAACGGTACGAGGACGCGGTGGACGCCTATGGCCGCACCCTGACCCTGCAGCCGGAATTCGTCTCGGCCATCGTCAATCGCGGCGCCGCGCTCAGCGCGCTGGGCCGGCATGACGACGCCATCGCCGATTACGACAAGGCGCTGAAGATGCAGCCCAGCAACACGCTGGCGCATTTCAATCGCGGCCTGGCGCTGCGCAGCCTGGGCCGTTCCGCCGAGGCGGTGGAAAGCCATGCCCGCGCCATCGCGCTGGAGCCCACCAATCCGGAGCTGCACTACAATCAGGGCATCGCCCTGCTGGACCTGAAGCGGGCCCAGGAGGCCCTGGCCGCCTTCGACGCCATCGTGGCGGCGGGCGTGCGCGATGCCGAACTTCTCACCAATCGCGGCCTGGCCCTGCAGATGCTGGGCCGGGCGGACGACGCCCTGGTCACGCTGGAAGACGCCCTGGCGCTGGATTCGCAGATCGCGGGCACCTGGGTCAATCGCGGCCTGGCGCTGCGCGATCTGGGACGGCTGGACGAGGCGCTGGCCAGCTTCGACATGGTGCTGACTCTCGCGCCCGGCAGCGCCTCGGCCTGGGTCAGCCGCGCCGCCATCCTTCATGCCATGAAGCGCGACGACGAGGCGCTGGAAAGCTTCGACAAGGCGCTGGCGGCCACGCCGGGCCACGCCGATGCCTTGGCGGGCCGCGCCCACTTGCTCTGGACGGCGCGGCAGGATTTCGCGGGCGCCGTCGCCGGGCTGGAAAAGGCCCTGCGCCAGGAGCCGGACTATCCCTATGCCCTGGGCGAACTGCTGCATGTGAAGATGTATGGCGCGGACTGGACCGGCTTTGACGCCGCCCGGGACCGCGTGATCGCGGGCGTGCGCGCGGGCAAGCGGATCGCGCCGCCCTTCATGTTCCAGGCGGTGGCCGACAGCCCGGCCGACCTGCAGGCCTGTTCGCGCATCTGGGCGCGGGACAAGTATCCGCAACTGCCGTCCGCGCCGCACGATCCGGCCGCGCGCAAGGATGCGGGGAAAATCCGCATCGGCTATCTGTCGGGCGAATTCCGCGACCAGGCCACCCAGATCCTGATGGCGGGCATCTATGAAAAGCACGACCGCGAAAAGTTCGAGCTGGTGGCGATCGACAATGGCGCCGGCGACGGCAGCCCGATGCGGGCGCGGCTGGAAAAGGCGTTCGATGAATGGCTGGACATCGGCGCTTTGTCCGACACGGAGGCCGCCGCGCAGATTCGCGCCGCGAACATCGACATCCTGGTCAACCTCAACGGCTATTTCGGCGCGGCCCGCATGGGCGTCTTCGCCCGCCGTCCCGCCCCGGTGCAGGTCAACTATCTGGGCTTCCCGGCCACGCTGGGCGCGCCGTATATGGACTATATCCTGGCCGACGCGGTGGTGATCCCCGACGCCGAAAAGCCTTTCTATGACGAGCAGGTGGTGCATCTGCCCGGCAGCTATCAGGCCAATGACGACCGGCGCGTCATCGCGGAGGCGGGCCTCACCCGCGCCCAGGCCGGGCTGCCGGAAAAGGGTTTCGTGTTCTGCAATTTCAACCAGAGCTACAAGCTGACGCCCGCCGTCTTCGCAAGCTGGATGCGGATCCTGAAGCAGGTGGACGGCAGCGTGCTGTGGCTGCTGGAGACCCGCCAGCCCTTCGCCGACAATGTCCGCAAGGCGGCCCAGGCGGCCGGCATCGCTGGCGACCGCATCGTGATCGCCCATGACCTGACCAACGCCCAGCATCTGGCGCGGCTGAAATTGGCCGACCTGTTCCTGGACGAGACGCCTTATAACGCCCACACCACCGCCAGCGACGCGCTGTGGTCGGGCCTGCCGCTGGTGACCTGCCGCGGCACCACCTTTCCGGGACGGGTCGCCGCCAGCCTGCTGACCGCCGCGGGCCTGCCGGAACTGATCGCCGAAAATCCCGCCGACTATGAAAAGCTGGCGGTGACGCTGGCCGGCGACGCGGCGGCGCTCAAAACGGTGAAGGACAAGCTGGCCAAGGCCCGCAGCAGCGCGCTGTTCGACACCGCCCGCGCCTGCCGCGCCATCGAGGCGGCCTATGCTCGGATGTGGCAGGCCTGGCTGGCGGGCAAGGCGCCGGAAGGCTTCGCCGTCGCGGACGCCTGAGCCGTGGATATCCAGGCCCTGGGACGCCAGGCCGTGGCCCTGCATCAACAAGGCCGCCTGGAGGACGCCGAGGCTCTGTACCGCCGCATCCTGGCCACCGATCCGCGCGTCTTTGCCGCGCTCTATCTGCTGGGCGTGCTGCACCTGGAAAGGGGCGATGCGGCGGGCGCCGTGGCGCTGATCGAGCGGGCGCTGGCGCTCAATCCCCACGATCCCAATGCCCTGACCCATCATGCGCTGGCCCTGGGCGCGCTGGCCCGCTTCGATGAGGCGCTGCGCGCCAGCGAGCGCGCCCTGGCGCGCAATCCCCATTTTCCGCCCGCCCTGGCGGCGCGGGGGGCCGCGCTGCTGGGGCTGGACCGGCTGGAAGAGTCGCTGGCCAGCTATGACGCCGCGCTGGCGATCACGCCCGGCGATGCCCAATCGCGCATGGACCGCGCCAAGGTTCTGCGGAACATGGGACTGCGCAACGAGTCCCTGGCGGACTATGAGGCGGTGCTGACGGAAGACGCCGCCAATGCCGAAGCCTGGAACGGGCGGGGCGAAATCCTGCGTCAGCTCGGCCGGACCGGCGAGGCGCAGGACAGTTTCGCCCAGGCTCTGGCGCTGCATCCCGAATATGCCGCCGCCTTCAAGAATCGCGGCGATCTGCGCTGGAGCGATCTGCAGGATCATGCCGGGGCCGTCGCCGACCTGGAACAGGCGCTGGCGCTCGATCCGGCCTTGCCCGAACTGCGTGGCGCGTTGCTGCACCTGAAGATGTTCGGCGGCGACTGGGCGGACCATGAGGCCGAAGTGGCCCGGATAAACCAGGATGTGCGTGCCGGAAAGGCGGTGGCGCAACCCTTCGTTTTCCAGGCCATCACCCGCTCCCCCGCCGATTCCCAGATATGTTCGCGCATTCATGGCCGGGATCATTACCCGCCCCGCGCCATCACCCAGCCGCACACACCCCATGAGAGGCCACGAATCCGTATCGGCTATGTCTCCGGCGAATTTCACGAACAGGCCGTCTCCTATCTCATGGCGGGCCTGTTCGAGTGCCATGACCGCGCCCATTTCGAGATCGTCGCCTTCAACACGCGCGGCCCGCATACCGGCGCCATGCGCAAGCGGCTGGTGTCGGCCTTCGACGCCTTCATCGACATAGACCGGATGAGCGATGCCGAGGCCGCCGCCCGCATCCGGGCCGAGGGGATCGACATACTGGTGACCTTGAACGGTTATTTCGGCAATCCGCGCCTGGGCATCTTCGCCCATCGCCCCGCGCCGGTGCAGGTCAGCTATCTGGGTTTTCCCGCCACCCTGGGCCTGCCCTATATCGACTATGTTCTGGCCGACCGGATCGTCCTGCCCGAATCCGAAGCCGCCTTCTATGACGAAAAAGTGGCCTGGCTGCCGGACACCTATTGGGTGAACGATTCCAAGCGCGCGATCGCGCCGCAGACGCCGTCGCGGACCGATTGCGGCCTGCCCGAGGACGCCTTTGTCTTCTGCAACTTCAACAATACCTACAAGCTGACGCCGGACACCTTCGCGAGCTGGATGCGGATATTGCGGCAGGCGCCCGGCAGCGTGTTGTGGCTTTGGGACGGGGCCAATCCGGTCTTCGCGGCCCATCTGCGGCGCGCAGCCGCCGCGCAGGATGTGGACCCGGCCCGCCTGATCTTTGCCGGGCCGGTCGAAGCCTCGGAGAATCTGGCGCGGCTGAAGCTGGCGGACCTGGCCCTGGACTCTCTGCCCTATGGCGCGCACACCACTGCCGCCGATGTGCTGTGGGCAGGCACCCCCATCCTGACCTGCCTGGGCACGACCTGGCCCGGCCGCGTTGCCGCCAGCCTGCTACATGCCATCGCGATGCCGGAACTGGTGACGAACACACTCCAGGACTATGAGGCGTTGGCCGTCGCGCTGGCCCAGGATCCGGCCCGGCTGCGGCGCTTGCGGGAAAAGCTGGCCGCGAACCGGCTGACGACACCCTTGTTCGACACCGTGCGCTTCGCCCGCAACATGGAAGCGGCCTATGCGGAAATGATCGCCCGCTGGCGGCGCGGCGAGGCCCCGGCGCATATCAGCGTTCCGCAATCGGCCTAGCGGATAAACTGATCCACATAGTCCGCGCCCAGCCCCACTTGGGCGTAATGGGCGCGGCACAGGTCGATCTTGCTGAACACATCCTCATAGCCCTGCACGGCGCCGTCGGGATCGACATAGATCATCACGCCATTGACCTGGAACAGGGTGATCATCTCCTCGACATCCTCGTCCACCACCAGGGTGTGGGTTTCGCCGGGGGCTTCGTAGACATAGCCGCCTTCCTGGGCCACCCAGTCATGCTCCAGATAGCGCCAGCGGCCCTTGATGACATAGCCGTGCACCGGCTGGGGATGGCGGTGGCGCGACAGCACGCCCGATTTGCGAACCTTGAGCAGGTTCATCCAATAGCCCCGGCTGGCGCAGAGGCAGAGCGGGCGGAACCAGACATTCTGGCCCTGCGGCACCCAGACCCGGTCGTCGGCGGGGATCACCGACGGGATCACCAGTTCGGGCGGCGACTCCTTGGGCTGGGGATGGCGGTAGGCAATGCGGGACTGGTCGCCGCTCATGAGGCGTCTCCTATTTGGCGCTGTAGCCGCCGTCCACCGGCAGGATGGTGCCGGTGATGAATCGGGCGGCATCGGAACACAGAAAGGCCGCCGCGCCGCCGATATCGTCCGGCCGCCCCCAGCGGCCCATCGGGGTGCGGCCCACAATGGCCTGGGACCGCGCGGCATCGTCTTGTGCCCCTCGCGTCAGCTCGGTTTCCACCCAGCCCGGCGCGAGCGCGTTGACGCGGATATCGGGCGCCCAGGCCACCGCCAGCGCCTTGGTCAACTGCGCCACGCCGCCTTTGGAGGCGGTGTAGGCGGGCGTCAAAGGCCCGCCGAAAAAGGACCAGACCGAGGCGATGTTGACGATCGCGCCGCGCGATTGCGCCAGCAGCGGCCTGGCCGCCACGCACAGCCGCATGGCGCCGGTGAGGTTGACGTCAATCACTTTCTGAAAGCCGGCGATGGTGAACTCCTGCCCGTCGCGCAGGATCATGCCGGCGCAGTTGACCAGCGCGTCCAGCCGCGAAAATCCGCCGGCCAGCGCCGCCACCTGGGCATCGTCGGTGACATCCAGCACGGTGGCGGTGACGTTCGGGCGCGCGGGGACGGCGGCCACTTCCCCGGCGGTCAGGCCCGTCACGGTGACATGAAAACCGTCGGCCAGCAGCGCCTGGGCGATGCCCCAGCCGATGCCCCGCGCGCCGCCCGTGATCAAGGCCGTCCTGCTCATGGCGGCACCATAGACGAGGCCTCGCCGCGATGCCATTGTCCGCGCCATGACGGGGCTTTCCATTCTCGACCTCACGCCGGTCCGCCAGGGCGGCGACGCGGCCACGGCGTTGCGCGAAACCCTGACACTGGCGCAGTTGGCGGACTCCTGCGGCTATCATCGCTATTGGCTGGTGGAGCATCACGCCACGGCGGGCGTGGCGGGCGCGGCCACCGCGGTGGTGATCGGTCACATCGCAACGCACACAAAGACTATCCGCGTCGGCGCGGGCGGCGTCATGCTGCCCAACCATGCGCCCCTGGTCGTGGCCGAACAGTTCGGCACCCTGGCCGCCTTTCATCCCGGGCGCATCGATCTGGGGCTGGGGCGCGGCATCGCCCGCGATCCGGCCACCATGCAGGCGTTGCGCCGCCAGCCGAACGACGCGGCGGCCTTTCCCGCCGACGTGCAGGAGTTGCTGGCCTATTTCGACGGGCGCGGGCCGGTGAAGGCGGTGCCGGGCGAAGGCGCCGATGTGCCGGTCTGGATCTTGAGCTCCAGCCTGGGCGGGGCGCAACTCGCCGCCGCGATGGGACTTCCCTATGCCTATGCCTCGCACTTCGCGCCGGACCAGCTCGATGTGGCGCTGGCCGCCTATCGCGGCCGCTTCCAGCCTTCGGCGCGGCAGGAAAAGCCCCGCGTGATGCTGTCGCTGACCGCCATCGTGGCCGACACCGACGCCCAGGCGCAGCTTCTGTTCTCCTCGGCCCAACATGCCAGCGACGGCAAGCTGCCGCCGCCGGTGCCCGATTACCTGGCGTCCATCGCCGCCGACCGCGCCGCCATCATCCAGAAGATGTTCCGCCATGCCGCGGTGGGCAGCCCCGATACCGTGGCCCGGGCGCTGGACGCTTTCCGCGAACGCTACAAGCCGGACGAGATCATCGTCACGGCGCAGATTCACGACCTGGCGGCGCGGCTGAAATCCTTCGAGATGCTGGCGAAGATCGCCGCTGCCTGAAACCGTAAAAAAGGGGGGAAAGTGGTGGGTGATGTAGGGATCGAACCTACGACAAGCTGATTAAGAGTCAGCTGCTCTACCAACTGAGCTAATCACCCACGCCGCCGCCGGGCGCTTGGTTTCGCCCGTGGGGAGCGGCGTAATACCAGAGGGGTTACCCCCTGTCCATACGGATATGCGGGAACCCCTGTGGGTGGATTTTTCCAGCCGGATCAAGGCCAAAGCCGGCGCGCAGGACCGCCCGGCGAGGCCGTATCGCCCGCCGGAGGCCGCTAGATGATGCCGC